>Ga0182008_10000248_pt1 | contig 41927 bp, 57 predicted proteins | sample Sormic07211129_1_FD_120482 | JGI IMG/M metagenome (GOLD analysis project Ga0182008, IMG submission 120482) | Rhizosphere microbial communities from Sorghum bicolor, Mead, Nebraska, USA - 072115-129_1 metaG | ecosystem: Host-associated > Plants > Roots > Rhizosphere | place: USA: Nebraska...
CCAGCACGTGCTGCCATTCGTAGCAGGGCAGGGTCACGTGCCCGGCGTGGTCCGACAGCGATTCGGTCGCGATGCCGATCTCGGCGATCTCGTCGATCACCATGCGCGCCACCTGGTCGGGCGAGCCCTGGTGCAGGCTCACGTTGACCTTGGGATAGGCCTCGCGCAGCCGGGCCACCGGCACCGGCAGCACATAGCGCGCCTGGGTGTGGGTGGTGGCGATCGACAGCGTGCCGCTGTCCTGGGCGCTGAACTGCTCGCCGATGCGCTTCAGATTGCCGACCTCGCGCATGATCAGTTCGATGCTCGCGATCACATGCTGGCCCGGCTCGGTCACGCGCTTGAGCCGCTTGCCGTGGCGCGCGAAGATTTCCACGCCCAGCTCTTCCTCGAGTTCGATGATGGCCTTGGACACGCCCGGCTGCGAGGTGTGCAGCGCCTTGGCGGCCTCGGTCAGGTTCAGGTTGCGGCGCACGGCCTCCTGCACGAACTTGAATTGGTGGAGATTCATAACAAATTCCGTCTTATTGTTCTATTCATTATGCCGTATCGGTCTATCGATTTGCGCAAAAAATCAGTTGCGCAAGGCCACCTGTGCCAGCAGATCGATCACCTCGGCCGTCTCTCCCACGGCCGGCACCAATGAAAACGCCACCTCCGGATGCGCGGACCGCAGCGCGTCGAGCAGCTGCGGCAAGTCCTCGCGCACATGCTTGCCCATACCCAGGAACAGCGGCACCACGCGCAAGCTGCGCGCGCCGTCCGCGATCAGCCGCGCGGCGGCGGTGGGCAGGTCGGGCTCGACCAGTTCGAGGTAGGCGCAGGCGACGGCCACCCCGGGCTGCAGTTCGCCCATGCGGCGCGCCACGGCTTCGACCGGTTCGCGCCAGCGCGCATCGCGCGAGCCGTGCGCGAACAGCACCACGGCGGACTTTGCGGCGGCGTCGGCCACGCTAGCGCCTGAGCACCAGCCACCCGAAGGCGGCCAGCGAGAGCAGGGTGTAGATCAGCCCCGGCGCGGCCGCCGTGAGCCATGGCATCCAGTTGCTCAGGTTGCCGATGTAGCCGAAGACGTTGTTGAGCAGGAAGAAGCTGATGCCGATCAGCACGCCGCCGAACACATAGCTGGTGATGCCGCTCTGGCGGAAATGCAGGTAGGCGAAGGGCAGGGCCAGCACCACCATCACCAGGCAGGACAGCGGATAGAACACCTTGCGCCAGAACTGGATCTCGTAGCGCTGCGCGGTCTGGCCGTTGGCCTCGAGGTGGTTGATGTACTCGAACAGGTCGAGCGTGCGCATGCGCTCTGGCTTGAGCAGCGCCACCGATACCATCTCGCTGGTCAGCGAGGTCGGCCAGCGGTATTCGGCCACCTGGTCGGTGACGACACGGGCGGTGTTGCCCGATCGGGTGTCGTACTGCTGGTGCTCGGCATTGGCCAGGATCCAGGCGCCGTCGACGATGCGGGCGGTCGGCGCCAGCGTCTGCGTGGTCACGAAGCCCTTGTCGTCGAATTCGAAGATGCGCGGCGAGGTCAGCGACCCGTCGCGGTTCATGGCCGACACGTTGACCGCATAGGACATGGTGCCCTGCCGCTCCTTGAGCCACGCACCGGTGGCGCCGCCGGCCGCCAGGATGTCGCCCCGGAAGCTGGCCTTGAGCGTCTGGGCGGTCCGGTCGGCCAGGGGCGCCATGTAGTCGCCGACGGCGAAGGTGAGGGCCACGAAGCCCGCGCCCAGCGCCAGCAGCGAGCGCAGCGCGCGCCAGGGCCCCAGGCCGCTGGTGCGAAGGATGGTGTATTCGGAGCTCTGGGCCAGCCGCGACATCACGAAGATGGTGCCGATCAGCACCGTGATCGGCAGCAGTTCGTAGAGGTGGCTGGGGATCAGCAGCGTCACATAGGCCAGGGCCTGCGGCGTGCCGTAGCCCACGCTGTCGGGCCGGCCGATGTCGCCGAGTTCGTCGACGAAGTCGAAGAAGAAGAAGAGGGCGAGGAAGCCGAGGGTCACGAAACCCACGGACTTGAGCACCTCGCTGTAGATCAGTCGACGGATGGTCTTCACGCGCGCGGCACCGAAGGTGAGGGCGCCGCGGCACGGCGCCGCAGTCCCCAGTTGTTGTTGCGTTTGGCGAGCCAGAGGCTGGTGGCCACCAGGATGCCGCCGTGCACCAGCAGCATGAAGGTGCCGATGCCGATGCGCCCGGAACCGATCCAGCTCTGCCCGAGGTTCAGCAGGTTGAAATAGACGACGAAGGCGAACAGCGCGAGCAGCAGATTGCCGCTCCGGCCGGCGCGCGGGTTCACGTTCGACAGCGTGAGCGCCAGCAGCACGAAATTGAAGCCGGCGAACAGCAGGCCGATGCGCCAGGCCAATTCACCGAGGGCGACCGGCGTGCGTTCCATCAGCAGGGTCCGGGTGCTGCGCGCCCGCACCGGCGCCGCGTCGGCCGACGAGGACACGTTGTCGCCGACCTTGGCGCCGTAGGTCTCGAACTCGCTGATCTTCAGGCGCTTCTCGTCGAGCGAGCGCTCCAGGCGCTGGCCGTTGGACAGCAGCAGGTAGCGCGCCTCGCCCACGTCGTCGATGCGGCCGCTGCGCGCCGAGGTGATGATCTGCAGGTTGCGTTCGATCGAGGAGATGAACACGTTGTTGGCGGTGGTGCCGTCGGGCGTGTCCTTGTCGATGAAGAACACGCGGTTGCGGCCCGCCGACTCGCGGAACTCGCCCGGGGCGATGCGTTCCAGGTCGCCGCGGCGTTCGTACTGCGCCCGCATGCCCTGGGTCTGCGAGTTGGCCCAGGGCCATCCCACCAGCGCCAGCACCGCGATCAGCAGCAGCACCGGCCAGGAGAAGCGGAACAGCGGGCTCACGAAGTCGAACAGGCCGCGGCCGCTGGAGAACCAGATCACCATCTCGCTGTCGCGGTACATGCGCGAGAGCGTGCCCACGATGGCGACGAACAGGCTCAGGCTCAGGATGGTCGGCATGTAGCCGAGCACCGTGTAGGCCATCACGAGCAGCACGTCGGACGGGTTCACGCTGCCCTTCGAAGCCAGGCCGAGCGTGCGGATCAGCATCATGGTCATCACGATGGTGACCAGGACGACGAGCGTGGCGCCGAAGCTGCGGGACAGCTCTTTGCGCAGGGAGGAATGGAATAACATCGTCAAGGGAAAGAAAAGGATTATGGACTTTCAACTCAAGACCCTCAGCACCGCCCAGGCGGCCAACGAAAGGACCGATGCCCTGGTCGTGCTTTTCGCCGAGTCAGAACCCTCCGGGGCGCTGTCGAAATCCAGCCGGTCCGATGCGCTGACCGCCCTCATGGAGGACGTGCGCAAGGCCGGTGATCTTCCATCCAAGGCCGGCAAGCTGCTTGCGCTGTACCGGCCGGCGGGCATTGCGGCCCCGCGCGTGCTGCTGGCCTGCGCCGGCGATGGATCGGCCGCGGCCGTGCGCACCGCCGTGCTGGCGGCCGTGCAGGCCGCCAAGGCCCATGCGCCCAAGCGCCTGACCATCGCCTTCGCCCAGGAGGCCACCGCGCCCGCGGTCCGCGCGGCCGTGCTCGCGGCCGCCGACGCCAGCTACGTCTACACCACCACCAAGCCCAAGGCCGACGCGCGCAGCATCCGCCAGCTGGTGCTCGGCGTGGCCGATGCGAAGGCCCTGTCGTCCGCCTTTGCCGAGGCCAGCGCCACCGTGGCGGGCATCGAGCTGGCCAAGGAATGGGGCAATCGCCCGGGCAACCACAGCACCCCGACGCTGCTGGCGGTCGCCGCCCAGGAGCTGGGCCGGCTGCCGCGCATCCAGTGCGAGGTGCTGGGTCCCAAGGAAGTGGCGAAGCTGGGCATGGGTTCCTTCGCCGCCGTGGCGCAGGGCTCGTCCGAGCCGCTGCGCTTCATCGTGCTGCGCTACCAGGGCGCGGCCAAGAGCGCGGCGCCGGTCGTGCTGGTGGGCAAGGGCATCACCTTCGACACCGGCGGCGTGTCGCTCAAGCCCGCGGCCGAGATGGACGAGATGAAGTTCGACATGTGCGGCGCGGCCAGCGTACTGGGCGTGTTCCGCGCGCTGGCCGAGATCAAGCCCGAGATCAACGTGGTCGGCCTGATCCCATCCTGTGAGAACATGAACGACGGCAAGGCGCTCAAGCCCGGCGACGTCGTGACCAGCCTGAGCGGCCAGACCATCGAGGTGCTCAACACCGATGCCGAAGGCCGGCTGATCCTGTGCGACGCGCTGAGCTATGCCGAGCGCTTCTCGCCCGCGGCGGTGATCGACATCGCCACGCTGACCGGCGCCTGCGTGGTCGCGCTGGGCGGCGTGCGCAGCGGTCTGTTCTCGTCCGACGACACCCTGGCCGCGGCGCTCTCGGCGGCCGGCGAGCAATCGCAGGACCCGTGCTGGCGCCTGCCGCTGGACGACGAATACGGCGAGGGCCTGAAGAGCAACTTCGCCGACGTCGCCAACATCGCCGGCCGCGCGGGCGGCGCGATCACGGCGGCCAAGTTCCTGCAGCGCTTCACCAGCGCCTTCCCCTGGGCCCACCTCGACATCGCCGGCACGGCCTGGAAGAGCGGCGCGGCCAAGGGCTCGACCGGCCGCCCGGTCGGGCTGCTGGTCAGCTACCTGCTCGCGCGCGCGGCTGACGCCGGCGCACCCGCCGACGCAGCGCCGCGCAAGGCCGCCCGCAAGGCACGCGCCACGACGTGACCGAGATCGACTTCCACTTCAACACGCCCGACAAGGTCCACTACGCCTGCCGCTTGCTGCGCAAGGCCGTCGGGGCCCGCGGCGCGCGCGTGGTGGTGGTGGCGCCGCCGGCCGTGATCGAGGCGATCGACCTGGCGCTGTGGCAGGTGTCGCCGGTGGACTTCGTGGCGCATTGCCGCGCCAGCGCGGAGCCGGCCGTGCTGTCGCGCTCCCCGGTGGTGCTGATGGACGGCGATGCTGGTGCATTGCCGCACCAGCAGGTGCTGCTGAACCTGGCCTCGGAGATCCCGGCGGGCTTCGAACGCTTCGAGCGCCTGATCGACATCGTGACCGACGACGAGGACGATCGGCTCTCCGCGCGCCTGCGCTGGCGCCACTATGCGGACCGCGGCTACGCGATCACGCGCCATCAGTTCCAGGGAAGCGCCGCGCGATGAACACTCCGCGCATTCCACCGCGCTTCGTGCCCACGCTCACCACCGTGCTCGAAGTGCCGGCACCGGCACCGAAGGCCGCGGCCGACGACACGCCGGCCCCCGCGACCGACCCGCGCGAAGCGGTCGCGCTCGGCCCGGCCGCGCGCCTGTCCGAGCTGGAGAGTTTCGCGCTGGAGGAGCAGTTGATGCACCGCGTTCTGCAGCGCATCGACGGGGCGCTCGAGGAGCGGCTCAGCGACGTGGTGTCGGCCGCGGTGCAGGTGCAACTCGACGCCATGGTGCCGCGCCTGCGCAGCGAAATCGAGGCCGTTCTGCGCACGTTGGTGGTCGAATCCCTGGCCCAGGAACTGGGTGAAACACTCGGGTCGAACCCACCCAAAGACGCGTCATCCTTGGGCTAAACTGCGCCCGGTTCGACGGCGCGAGGGCGCTGGAAGACACGGTCCGGCGCGGAATTTGCTCTGCAGGGGTATCCGGTCAGAAGGCCGTTTTTTTACTCTATTCATCCTGTTCTGGAGGTTCCCATGCAATTGAAATGGACTGCGGTCGCACTGGCTGCTCTCACGTTGGTGGCTTGCGGTAAGAAGGAGGAGGCCGCGGCACCCGCTGCGGCGCCAGCCCCCACGGCCGCCGCGCCCGCAGCAGCACCTCCGGCCGAAACGCTGGTCGTGAAGATCGGCCATGTCGCCCCGACCAGCGGCGCCATCGCTCACCTCGGCAAGGACAATGAATTGGGCGCCAAGATGGCCATCGAGGACCTGAACGCCAAGGGCGTGAAGATCGGCGAGAAGGTCGCGAAGTTCGAACTGCTGGCCGAAGACGACGCCGCCGATCCGAAGCAAGGCACCGCGGTCGCCCAGAAGCTGGTCGACAGCAAGGTCAACGGCGTGGTGGGCCACCTGAACTCGGGCACCACCATCCCCGCATCCAAGCTGTACAGCGACGCCGGCATTCCGCAGATCTCGCCGTCGGCGACCAACCCGAAGTACACGCGCCAGGGCTTCAAGACCACCTTCCGCGTGGTGGCCGACGACACGCAGCTGGGCGGCACGCTCGGCAAGTACGCGGTCGAGACGCTCAAGGGCAAGAACATCGCCGTGATCGACGACCGCACGGCCTACGGCCAGGGCGTGGCCGACGAATTCGAGAAGGCCGCCAAGGCAGCCGGCGCGACCATCGTGGGCCGCGAGTTCACCACCGACAAGTCGACCGACTTCAACGCCATCCTGACCAAGCTCAAGGGCGCCAAGCCCGACGTGCTGTTCTTCGGCGGCATGGACGCGGTCGGCGGCCCGATGCTCAAGCAGGTCAAGCAGCTGGGCATGAACGTCAAGTTCATGGGCGGCGACGGCCTGTGCACCGCCGAGCTGGCCAAGCTGGCCGGCGACGCGATCGGCGAGGAAGTGGTCGTGTGCGCCGAAGCCGGCGGTGTCGACGGCGACTTCAAGGGCCCGCTGGATGCCTGGAAGACCAAGTTCAAGGAAAAGAACGGCGTCGAAGTCCAGATCTACGCACCCTACGTCTATGACGCCGTGCAGGTGCTGGCCGCCGCGATGGTCAAGGCCGGCTCCGCCGAGCCGGAGAAGTACCTGCCTGAAGTCGGCAAGGTCGACTACAAGGGCCTGACCGGCCCGATCACCTTCGACGAGAAGGGCGACATCAAGAACGGCGCCCTGACGCTCTTCACCTACAAGGGTGGCGTGCGCACGCAGATCGCCGTGGTCCGCTGAGCGCTTCGCTCCGCTGGAAAGAGAAAAGGGCCTTCGGGCCCTTTTTTCATGGGCGCGCCGATGGGCCCGCGCGCTCGCGGTGCCCAGGGTGCGGGGCGCGCGGACCGGGCACCTCGCGTTCTGACATCATCGCCCTCACCGATCCCTGCCCACGATGAACTCCTCCGCCCCCGCCCGCGCGCAGAGACTGCGCGATTTCCTTCTCGGCTTCTGGCCCGCGCCGGTGCAGGTCTCGGCCCCCGAGCGCTGGCGCGCGCTGGCCGGCGCCGGCGTGGGCATCCTGTTCACGGCCCTGCTCAGCCGATGGTGGAACGGCGCCGGCACGGCCGTGCCCTGGCTGGCCGCACCGCTGGGTGCCAGCGCAGTGCTGGTGTTCGCGCTGCCCGCGAGCCCGCTGGCCCAGCCCTGGGCCGTGGTCGGCGGCAACACGCTGTCGGCGCTGGTGGGCGCGGCCTGCGCCATGCTGATCCCGGACCCGGCCTGGGCGGGCGCGGTGGCGGTGGCGGCGGCTATCGGGCTGATGTTCGTGCTGCGCTGCCTGCATCCGCCGGGCGGCGCGACCGCGCTGCTCACCGCCATGGCCGCAAGCAGCTTTCATTTCGCGGTCTTTCCGATGCTGGTCGATTCGCTGTTGCTGGCCTTCGCCGGCGTGCTCTACAACAGCCTGACCGGCAGGCGCTATCCGCACACGCAACGGCAGCCGCCCGCCTCGGCCGCACCCGTGGCCTCGCGCTTCACCACCGCCGACCTCGATGCGGCGCTGCGCCACTACAACCAGGTGCTCGACGTGAGCCGCGACGACCTCGAGGCCTTGCTGCAGCACGCCGAAGCCGCGGCCTACCAACGCAACTTCGGCCAGCTCCAGTGCCGCGACATCATGTCGCGCGCGCCCTGGACCGTGCAGTTCGGCACGCCGCTCGGCGAGGCCTGGGCCCTGATGCGCGAACGGCGCATCAAGGCGCTGCCGGTGATCGACCGCGCACAGCGCATCGTGGGCATCGTGACCGTGGCCGACTTCATGCGCCATGCCGACTTCGATCGGCACGACGGCATCGCCGATCGCCTGCGCGCGCTGATCCGGCCCAGCACGCGCACGCATGACGACAAGCCCGACGCCGTGGGCCAGATCATGACGCGCGAGGTGCGGGTCGCGAGCGAGCACCGGCCGGTGGCGGAGCTGGTGCCGCTGTTCTCGGACGCCGGACACCACCACATCCCGATCATCGATGCCGACCAGCGCCTGGTCGGCGTGATCACGCAGTCAGACCTGGTGCGCGCGCTGTACCGGGCCGCGCAGCCGGGCGGGTAAGGCTCAGGCCACGGGCTGCAGCGCCTCGGCCAGCGCCCGCACGCTCAGCGGCGCCGAGCCCTCGGCCTTGTTGCTGATCGTGACGTAGACCTTCTGTCCCGCGCGCGCCGTGCCGGTGATGACGCGGGCCAGCGCGGTGCGGGTCTCGACGTCGGGGTCGACCATGCGGTCGAAGGGCTGGTAGAGCTTCTCGGCCTCTTCGTAGCCGTAGGCGCCGTGCAGCGGGTTGACGTTCCAGCGGCACACCAGCGGCCCCGGCCACAGCGCGCGCAGCAGGGGCAGCTGCTCGGCGATGGGCGGCAGCTTGGGGTGCAGGCCGAGGCAGTAGGTGGCACCGGCGCCGCGCAGCACCTCGACCAGCGCGGGCGTCAGCAGCTCGGGGTTGCGCACCTCGACGGCGATCACGCCGTCGGGTGCCGTGGGCTGCAGCGAGGGCAGGGCGTGCAGCATCGCCGCGAGTCGCTCGAACACCCGCGGCCACTGCGCCAGCAGCGAGACGGGCAGGGGACTCAGCTGGAACACCAGCGCGCCGACGCGCTCGCCGAGGCCTTCGAGCGCGGGCAGCACGAACTCCTGCAGCGCGAGCTCCGGGCTCAGGAAGGCCGGATTCGGCTGCCGGCCCCGTCCCTCTTCACCGCGCACCAGCGCGTCGGTCACGAGCGCCGGCGCCTTGACCACGAAGCGGAAGTCGGGCGGCACCATGGCGGCGAGCTGCGCATACTGGCTCGCGCTCAGGGGCCGGTAGAAGGCGCGGTCCACGCACACGGTGCGCAGCAGCGGATGCCGGGCATAGGCCGTGAGTCCGCGCTTGGCCAGCAGGGCTTCGGAATAGTCGCGGTCCCAGACCATGCCGGCCCAGCCCGGATACGACCAGGTCGAGGTGCCCAGCCGCACCAGGGGCGGCAGGCCCGCGGCCAGCGCCTGCAAGGCCGGATCGACGGGTGCGGCCTCGATGGTCGTCGCACGGGAGGCGCGGCGCACCGGCGCGACGTCCGTCGCCGCATCGGGGCGGGAGGGCGGCTCGGCCTTGGCGGCCGGCGGCGCATCGGCGTCGGGAAAGAGCGAATCCTGCATGATCGAAAAGATGCGGCATTCTCGCCGGACCGCGCCCCCGCCATCGGCCACTCGGGGACAATCGTCGCTCTTTCCACGAGCTTCCCACGAGCGCCCACGCCATGTACCTGCCACCCTTCTTCAACGCCAAGGATCGCGCCAGCGCATTGACGCTGATGCGGGAGCACCCCTTCGCCAGCCTGATCTCCAACGACGACACCGGCCTGCCCTTCATCACGCACCTGCCGCTGGTGGTGGACGATCGCGCCGACGGCGAGCTCGTGCTGCTGGGCCATTGCGCCAAGCCGAACCCGCATTGGCGCTACCTGCAGGCGCGGCCGCAGGCGGTGGTGTGCTTCCAGGGGCCGCATGCCTACCTGTCGCCCACGGTCTACCCCGACCTCACGCGCGTTCCGACCTGGAACTACCTGGCGGTGCATTGCACGGTGGACGCCGCGCTGGTCGAAACGCCCGAGGCCAAGGACGCGTTGCTCAAGCGGCTGATCCATGACCACGAACCCGCCTATGCCCAGCAATGGCGCGACCTGGGCGAGGAATTCCAGCACAAGATGCTGGCCGGCATCGTGGGCTTCGAACTGCGCGTGACGGCGCTGCAATGCAAGCTCAAGCTCAACCAGCACCGGCCCGAGTCGCATGCCGCCATGCAGGCGCAGTACAGCGCGGGCTCGGCGGACGAGCGCGCGCTGGCCGTCTGGATGCAGCGCCTGGGCATGGTGGCCGGCCCGGAGGCGGGCTGAGATGCGGGTCTTCGGCCTGGTCGGCCTGGTGCTCGCGCTGCTGATCGTGGGCGTGCTGGCCAAGAAGCAGCTGGCCACGCCGCTGGCCGCGGCGCCGGGCCAGGCCGCGCCCGCCGTGCGCGCGCAGACGCAGCAGTTGCAGCAGGACATCCAGAAATCCCTGGATGCCGCCGCCCAGCAGCAGCGCCGGGCAATGCCCGAGGAAGCGAACTGAACGCCGATGAGCCGCGACCTCGAATGGATGCAGCGGGCCCTGGCCGAGGCGCGCCTCGCGGGCGCCGCGGGCGAGGTGCCGGTCGGTGCGGTGCTGGTGAAGGACGGCGTGTGCATCGCGAGCGGCCGCAACGCGCCCGTCGCCACGCACGACCCCAGCGCGCATGCCGAGATCGCGGCCCTGCGCGCGGGTGCCCTGGCGCTCGGCAATTACCGGCTCGACGGCTGCGAACTGTTTGTCACGCTCGAGCCCTGCGCGATGTGTGCCGGCGCGATGCTGCACGCCCGGCTCGCGCGCGTGGTCTACGGCGCGACCGACCCCAAGACCGGCGCGGCCGGCTCGGTGCTCGACCTGTTCGCGCAGCCGCAGCTCAACCACCGCACGCGGGTCGAAGGGGGCGTGCTGGCGGCCGAGTGCGCGGCCGTGCTGCAGGACTTCTTTCAGCAGCGGCGCACGCTGGCGCGCGTCACCGCGCAGCCGCTGCGCGACGACGCGCTGCGCACGCCGGACGCGCGCTTCGCCGGCCTCGATACCGAGCGTTTCGCGTCGCACTACATCGCCGACCTGCCGGGCCAGCGCGGCTGGCGCCTGCACTACCTCGATGAAGGCCCGCGCGATGCGCCTGCCTCCGTGCTCTGCCTGCATGGACCGAACCGCTGGAGCCACCAGTTCCGCCACCTGATCGGCCTGCCCGGACCGCGCTGGCTGGCGCCGGACCTGATCGGCTTCGGCCGCAGCGACAAGCCCAAGCGCGAGGCCGCGCATGCGCTGGACTGGCACCGCGACCTGCTGCTCGCCTGGCTGGACCGGCTGCAGCCCGGCCCGGTGCTGCTGGCGCCCGCGGAAGGCGCGCAGGCGCTGGCGGCACTGCTGCACGCGGCCGCGCCGCAGCGCTTCGTCGGCGTGTCGCCCGTGCCCGAGGCGCCGGATCGCGCGCTGCGTGCCGCCTGGCAGGCACCGTTTCCCGACCGCGGCTACGAGGCCGCGCTGCGCGCCTGGGGACGCGGCGCCGGCGATGCCGCGGGCCCGTCGCCGGCGCAGGCCGAGGCATGGGTCGCAACCGCAATGGGATACTTCGCGCCGTGAGCAAACATATCTACATCTATTCGCCCTCCAGCGCGGTCCGTGACAAGGCCGCTTTCCGTCGTGGCGTGAAGCGCCTGCAGGCGCTCGGCCACGCGGTCGAGATCGACGAGGCCGCGCTGAGCAGCCACCAGCGCTTCGCCGGCGACGACGCCACCCGGCTGGCCGCCATCACGCGCGCGGCCGCCAGCGGCGCCGATGTGGCGTTGATCGCGCGCGGCGGCTACGGTCTCACGCGCATCCTCGATGCCATCCCCTACAAGGCCGTCGCCAAGGCCATCCACCACGGCACCGAGTTCGTCGGACTCAGCGACTTCACCGCCTTCCAGAGCGCACTGCTCGCCAAGACCGGCGCGGTGACCTGGGCCGGTCCGTCGCTGGGCGAGGACTTCGGCGCCGAGGACGGCCCCGACGACATCATGGAAGCCTGCTTCGACGACCTGGTCTGCGGCCAGGGCGAAGGCACGGGATGGCGCATTCCCGCGCGCGACATCGACGCGAGCACGGCGCTGAAGCCTCTAAAGGATGCGGTGCTCTGGGGCGGCAACCTCTCGGTGCTGGTCGGCCTGCTCGGCACGCCGTACTTCCCGGCCATCGACAAGGGCGTGCTGTTCCTCGAAGACGTGCATGAGCATCCGTACCGGCTCGAGCGCATGCTCGACCAGCTGCGCCATGCGGGCGTGCTGGCGAAGCAGCGCGCGGTGGTGCTGGGCCAGTTCACCTCCTTCAAGAAGGTGCCGCACGACCGCGGCTTCGGACTCCAGACGGTGGTCGACCGGCTGCGCACGCTGCTCAAGGTGCCGCTGCTGACCGGGCTGCCTTTCGGCCATGTGCCGACCAAGGTGCTGCTGCCGGTGGGCGCGAAGATCGAGATGGCGGCCGAGGGACGCGAGCTCTTCATGGTCTGGGGCCATCGGCACGGCCATCACCACTGAAGCCGGGGCCCGGCCGCGGGCCGTCGAGCGCCGGCGTCAGACCGTGAAGCGATGGTGGACGCGCGGCCCCATGGTCTGCGGCAGGCCGTGCCTGAAGAGGCGGTTGATCTGCTGCATGCGCCGCTGCGCCGCCGCTTCCCCTTCGGTCGCGGACACGGCCACCAGCACGTCCTGGCGCAGATACCAGAGCGTCTCCAGATCACTCGCGAAGCGCACGCGCTGGGCGATGCGCTGGGCGCTCGGCCCGCCGCTGGCTTCAAGCAGGCCCAGCATGGCCGAACGGATCCGCCGCATCTGGCGGTCCGGCGATCCGCGAAAAGTCCGGCCGGCGAGCGTGAAAAAGCGAGAGAAAAGTCCAGCAGACATGGCGCAAAGAGGCGTTTCGACAGCGCCACCTTAAATGTCGCCTCGGCGCCTCACAAGCCAAGAAACCATTGGATATGGTTTAAAACAACATTCGTCACAGTCGCCCGGAGGAGGGCGAAAGAAATGAATTCCAATGGCTTACAGAATTAGGGCGACTTGAGCGCAAAGCCAGGTCTTGACCTGACGGCGCGCCAGGTCACAACTGTTAATCAATCATTCAAAGCGCTGTGCAAGCGAAAGTTTGTACGTCCCACTCACGTCCCGCGATGGCTTTGCCATAATCGGACGGCAATTGCTACCAAAAACTGCACAACATGGGCGCCAATTCGACAGTCATCTTTGCGGACTTGACAGGGAGCACCCGAGTCTTCGAGGCGATGGGGAATGAGCGCGCCACCGACACGGTGACGCGCCTGACCCAGTGGATCGCGGGCGTCTGCGAGGCCCACAGCGGGCGGGTGGTGAAGATGCTGGGCGATGGCGTGCTGGCCATCTTTTCCGCCGCCGACGCGGCCACGGCCGCGGTGCTCGAGCTCCAGCGCAACCACCAGAAACGCCTGCAGGCCTGGCCCATCCAGCTGCGCATGGACCTGCAGATCGGCGTCGCCAACGGCGAAGTGCTGGAGGTCGACGGCGACTGCTATGGCGACGCGGTCAACCTCGCCTCGCGGCTCAGCGACCTGGCGGGGCCGGGCCAGATCTGGGCCACCGCGTCGGTGATCACCCAATTGCGCGAAGGCGAAGTCCGGCACCGCAGCCTGGGCCCGATCAACATCCGCGGCAAGAATGAAATGCCGATCGTGCACCGCATCGACTGGCAGGAAGAGCATTCGGAATTCCTCACCATGCCGGCCGCGCTGGCCCTCAGCGGCCGGGTGCAGGATTCCACCTTCGGACAGATCGAACTGTCGTGGCTGGATGTGCGCTCGATGTTCAGCGCGTCGCAATTGCCGATCCACCTGGGGCGGGTCGACGACGCGCAGTTCGTGGTCAACGACCCCCGCGTCTCCCGGCTGCATGCGCGGATCGAGGCGCGGCAGGGCGGCTGCGTGCTGGTCGACGTCAGCACCTACGGCACCTGGGTCCGCTTCCACGGCAGCGCGGGCGTGAGCGGCGAGATCTCGCTGCGCCGCGACGAATGCGTGCTGCACGGCAGCGGCGAGATCGGCCTCGGCGCGCCGCTGAGCGACTTCACCGCACCCACCATCTCCTTCAACACCACCGGCGGCAACCTGCTGCTGTCGCGCCGCGACGCGCGCTGAGCCGCGGCCGGGCTACTGCCGGCAGATGCCGAGCACCACCTCCTGCTCGGTGCAGGTGCGCGCCGCCGGCACGACCCTCGCCGCGGGCCGCACGGCCACGTTGGCGCGGCTGGCGATGCAGGCCCGCAGCCGCCTCTCCATCGGCGCGAAGTAACGCCAGCCCTGGCCGAGGGTGGGCAGCGCGAGGCGCACCTGCTTCCACTTGGGATGGCCCTTGGCCTGCAGCACGTCGAAGTTGGCGCACAGCGAGTCCGCGAAGTTGACCAGGTTCACCACCGTCGACTTCATGCCGTAGTCGTAGGTGACCAGGTAGGCCTTCACGGTCAGCGTCGGCACATCGGCGGTCAGCCAGCTCGCATAGTTCTCGGCCCGGATGGCGGACGGGAAGTAGGTCTTGCGGGCACGCGCCGATTCCGGCGCCGCCTCGTCGAACTTGAGCAGCTTGATGTACTTGCGCGCCTCGGGCTTCATCTCCGAGAACAGCTTGGCCGGCTGGCCGGCGACGATGATCGCGACGTCGATGGATTTGTCCACGGTGAGCTTGGCCAGGGCCTCCTCGTTGCTCAGGTACTGCCGGTTGGCCGTCGGCATGGGCGCCTCGAACATCAGCTGGTAGAGGGTCCGCGCCGTCAACGCCGTGCCGCTGCCCAGCGGGCCGACGCCGATCCGCTGGTCCTTGATCTGGTGGATGGCGTTGAGCGGCGAATCGGCGCGCACCACGAAGTAGATCTCCTCGTCGTAGAGCGGCATGACCAGGCGCAGCGGCTGGATCAGGTTGCCGGCCTCCGCATTGCCGGCCCGTGCTTCGTCCAGGAAGGCCTGGTACACGTCGGACTGCACCAGCGCCAGCTTGACGCCGGGTTCGAAGCGCATGCGCTGCACGTTCTCCGCCGAGCCCTTGGACTCGAGCACCTCCAGCTCCAGCCCGGCCGGCTCGGCCACCCAGGTGGCCAGGTCGCGGCCGATCTCGATGTAGGTGCCGGTCTTCGATGCGGTGACGATCTTGTACTTGGCCGGCGGCGCGGCCAGCGCCGCACTCATGCAGGCCATGAGCATCAGTCCTGCCGCGATGGTTTTCAGGGCCATGGGTCGCCTCTTTTCGTAATGACCGGAACGGAACGATCGCCAGGCCTTCGCAGACCTGCCGATGACGTGTGCCTCATGGCTCGCGGCACAGCGACAGCGCCGCCAGCGCCTCGCCGCATCGCTTCGATGATTCGGTGTCGCCCGGCGCGTCGGCGGCCGGCGCGGCGCGCGGGACGACGCGGGGCTCCGGCGCCGCGACGACCGGCTCGGCACGCGCGCCCAGGCCCAGGGCGGCGGCGATCGTTCGCGCCTCGTCATCGGCCCGCGCCGGCGGGCTCGCCTGCGGGAGCGCCGGCAGCGGTGGTGCTGGCTCCGGGTCCGGAACGGCTTCGTGATCGCGCTCGCCCGCGGCCGTGCCGGGGGCCGGCGACAACCCCGCCGAAACGAGCGCCGCCCCCGTCTTCGGCGCGGTGCCGGGCCCGAGAGAGAAGCCGTTCGCGTTCAGCAGCACCGCCGTCAGCGCCGCCAGGGCCGTGACGGCCGCCCCGGCGCCCAGCACACGGCGGGACAGCGAGGAGGGCAGGCGCAAGGGGCTCGCGTGGGACAGGGCCGAAGCCTGCTGCGGCAGTGCGGTGACGGAGGGCGCCTGCACCAGCGCCGGCGGGCCGGGTTGCAGGAACGGGCCGAGCGCGGGATGCGCGGCCTTGGGCTTGGCCGCGGCGATGGCCATCATGGCCTCCAGCACATGGTCGTTCGGCGTGTTCGCCGGGGCCTCCTCGAACCACGAGGCATCGGCAAGGCCGCCGTCGGCGGAAGGATCCTCACCACAGCAGGGGCACACCCGTGCGCTGGGGTTCAACGGCGTGGCGCAATGCACGCAGGACGCCAGTGATGTGTCCGACTTCGCCTGGGGGTTCATGGGGTTTCCTAAGACACATTCCTTTTGTACACCTAAGTACTCATTTGAACAACACGAAAACCCTGGATACACCGACGATCGCGGCGCAGGTCGATCTCGGGCGGGGCGATGAGGGACGGAGCCAGTCGCTGGCGGGCGCGTTCAGGAACCGGCCGTCGACGCATCGCCGCGTCGCCGCATCGCACGCGGCCGAAGCGGCCGTTTTGTCGAAAGCCTGGTGCGCTGAGCGGCCTGAAACCGCGCGTCAGCCGCCCGGCGTCGCGCCCCTGATCCGGGGCTTCGCCGCCGGCTTGCCTTTGCCGCTGCGGGGCGCGGCATTGGCGGTCGCCACCAGGGCCATCGCCTGCGTCAGCAGCGCCCGGGTGGCGGCATGGGCCGTGGACTCGGCCGCCAGCGACGCCTGCAGGGCCTGGCCGCCGGTTTCCGCGCCGGCCAGCCGCGCCTGCAGCGCGGCGTGGGCGGTGCTCAGCGCGGCCGCCTGCTCATGCGCGGAGGCTGCCATCTGTTCCTGCGCACGCAGCGCCTCGACCGCGTGGTCGCGGGCCTGCGCGAGCTTCGCCTGCGCTTCCGTGGCACGCGCCGCCTCGCGCACGCCACGGGCCACGGCCTGGCGCGCTTCCTCGCGCGCCCGATCGATCTCGAGCAGCGCGCGGCGCTCGACCGCATCGTGGCGCTGCTGCGCTTCCGCCATCGTGGCGTCCTTCCGGGCCAGTTCGGCCGCGTGTTCCGCGTGCAGCGCCTCCTGCCGGCGCTGGGAGGTGGCGAGGGCTTCGCGCAGCGGCTCGACCTGGGCTTCCACGGCGGCCTGACGCTGCTGCGCCGCATCGAGCTGGCGCTGCAATCCGGCGACGGTGTCGTTGCCACGCAGGACCGATTCTTCGAGCGAAGCCTGGGTCGACGCAAAGGCCTGCTCGCGGCGCTGGAACTCGGCCTCGGCCACCGTGAGCGCCTCCTCGCGGCGATCCAGGGCGCTGCGCTGCGCCTCGTGGGCCTGGCGCGCGAGCGCGCCGGCATCGCGGCAGGCGAGCGCCCACAGAGCCTGCGCCGCATCGGCGACCTCGGGCGGCAGGCGGTGGCCCGCGGCGCCCTCGGCCGGCGCCCCCACGCCCAGGCGCGCAGGCAGCGTGCGATACCAGGCATCGAGCATCGGACTCACCGTGTTCGGCGAACCGCTGCCGATCTTCTGCCGCACGCGCTCGATGGTCGGCCGGTCGCCCGCCGCGATCAGCGCATCGGCCGCGGCCCACACATCGGCCTGCTGGACCCCCCTCGAACGCTTCTGCGTCATGGTTTCGCTCCTGGCTCAAAATAGCTCACGATTACTGAAACTTATCGTGACCTGTTAAATTTATACATAAGATATCATACGTCACACATGCTATTTAATACGAATATGCACGAAAACAGGTCTGGAGGCCGACCATGGGCGATCTGATGGTCCTGAAAAAGCTGCCGGTGCTCGACCCGGGCGAGATCTCGTCGCTGACCGCGTCGGCCGTCCAGGAATTGCTGGAGGAGGGCGAGTCGGCCAACACCGTGGCGACCTACCGCTCCGCGCTGAAATACTGGGCCGCGTGGTTTTCGGTGCGCTACGGTCGGAAGCTCGAGCTGCCGGTCGCCGTGCCCGTGGTGATCCAGTTCCTGGTCGACCACATCGAGCGCAGCACGCCGAAGGGCCTGGTCACACAACTGCCGCCGGCGGCCGACCAGGCGCTGGTGGCAGGGCGGTACAAGGGCGCCCTGGGCCCGCTCGCGCTGGCCACGGTGACGCACCGCATCGCGGTGCTCAGCAAGGCCCATCAGACCGCCGGCATGCCGAATCCCTGCGCGACCGAAGCCGTGCGCGACCTGGTGGCCAAGAGCCGGCGCGCGTACGCCAAACGCGGCGTGGTGCAGCGCAAGCAGCGGGCGCTGACGAAGGAGCCGCTGCAGGCGCTGCTCGCCACCTGCGACGACAGCCTCAAGGGCTTGCGCGACAAGGCCTTGCTGCTGTTCGCCTGGTCCTCCGGCGGGCGCCGGCGCTCCGAGGTGGCGGCCGCGGACATGGCGCACCTGGAACGCATCGGCGAAGACACCTATGTCTACACGCTCGGCTTCTCGAAGACCAACCAGAGCGGCGCCGATCGGGCCGAGAACGCCAAGCCGATCGCGGGCAGGGCAGGGCAGGCGCTGACGGCCTGGCTCCAGGCCAGCGGCATCGGCGAGGGCCGGATCTTCCGGCAGGTGCGCGCGGCCACCTCGGCGCGCCGCTGGGCGACGGGTCCGTGCGCGACATCGTCAAGGCGCGCTGCCTGGCCGCGGGGCTCGAGGGCGATTTCTCGGCCCATTCGCTGCGCGCCGGCTTCGTGACCGAGGCCGGGCGCCAGCAGGTCCCGCTGGCTGACACCATGGCCATGACCGGGCACCGGGGCGTGGGGTCGGTGCTGGGGTACTTCCGGACGGAAGCGCTGGCGCAGGCGGCCGTCTCGAAACTGATCGACTGAAGGCCGTCCCGCCCGGATCTCAGGAGGTGCCGTCGACGACCGCCGCACGCGCGGCGCGGAACGAGCGCATGTTGATGGCCGCGGCCGCCAGCGCCAGCAGCGCGCCTGTCGCCGCGAGCCCGGCCCAGCCGGCCCGGTGGGCGCCGTAGGCTCCCAGCGTGGCGCCGGCCGAGCCCCCGAGGAAGTAGGCGCCCATGAAGACCGTGTTCAGCCGGCTGCGCGCCTCGGGCCGCAGCGCATAGACCCGGGTCTGGTTCGCCACCAGCCCCGCGCGGTTGCCGAAATCGAGCAGCACCATGCCGGCGATCAACCAGCCCAGGCCGCGCCCGCCGGCCGCGATGAACGCGAAGCCGAGGGCCAGCGCGAGCGCACCCGCCAGGAGCAGGGCGCGCGCATCGAGCCGATCGGCGAGGGCACCGATGCGCGGCGACGCAGCGATGCCCAGCAGCGCCACCAGCCCGAACGCGCCGATGGCGGCGGGGCCGAAGCCGTAGGGCGGCTGCGCCAGCAGCGCGGCGAGCGTGGCCCACAGCGCGCTGAAGGCGGCGAACATCATGAAGGCGGTGGCGGCCGAGATCCGCAGCACGCGCTCCTCCCGCACCAGGCGGCCCAGCGAGCGGAGCAGCGCGCCATAGCCGAGGCCCGTCAGGGTCGTGACCGCGGGCAGCTTCCGGGCGACGATCGCCCACAGCCCCAGGTCGACCAGCGCGGCGGCGAGGAACACGGTGCGCCAGCCCGTCGCCGCGCCGACGAAGCCGCTCGCGGTGCGCGCCAGCAGCAGGCCGGCGGACAGGCCGCCCAGCAGGATGCCCGCGGTGCGGCCACGCAGCGCCGGCGGCGCCAGGCCCGAAACGGTGGGAATGATGATCTGCGCGGTGATGGCCGTCACCCCGACGGCGAAGCTGGCGACACACAGCAGCGCGAAGCTGGGCGCCGCCGCACACGCGAGCAGCGCGACCGCGTTCGCGGCGACGGCCAGCGACGCGAGCTTGCGCGGCTGCTGGCGGTCCGCCAGCGGCACGATCAGCAACAGGCCGATCGCGTAGCCCAGTTGCGTCAGCGTCGCGATCAGGCTGGCCTGCGTCGGCGGGACGCCGAACGAAGAGGCGATCCGGGGCAGCAGCGGCTGGTGGTAGTAGATGGTCGACACCGCGAGCGCGCAGCTCAGCGCCATCAGCGAAACCAGGCGGCCGGAGAGCCCGGCCGCACCGTCGGAGGAGGGCGTCATGTGCGGCCCGCTCAAGCGCCGGGCAGCGCCTGGAGGAGCGCGCGGGTGTCCACGATGCTGTGGGCATAGGTGGGACCGTTGAGCGCGTGCGAGGCGTGCATCATTTCGCGCTGGAACGCGGCGGTGGCGTCCTTCACGAGCGTCACGTGGTAGCCCAGCTCCTGCGCGTAGCGCGCGGTGGTCTCGACGCAGGTGTTGGCCAGCAGGCCCACCAGGATCACATGCGAGATGCCATGCTGCTTCAGCTGGAAATCGAGGTCGGTGTTCGCGAAGCCGCTGGAGGCCCAGTGCTCGTGCACCACGATGTCGCCGGCTTGGGGGCCGAACTCGGGGTGCCATTCGCCGCCCCAGCTGTCCTTGGCAAAGGTCTTGCGGGTCATCAGCAGGCGCTGCGTGGGGCTGGGATGGCACCAGCATTCGTAGTCGCCGGGCTGCCAGCGCCGGTGCGGCACGATCACCTTCTGGATGCCGGCCTGGCGGGTCGCGCCCTGGATCGCGCGCAGGTTGTCCAGCAGGTGCACTTCCTCCGCGATCGGCTGGATCGCGGGCCAGAGCTTGCCGCCTTCGGACAGGAAATCGTTGTAGGGGTCGACGAAGAGAAGCGCGGTCTTGCGCGCGTCGTAGCGTGGGGTGTCCATGGTGGAATTCCTTTCTCGGTGGATGAGGCGCCAGTCGCCTGGCTCGGCCGTGTCGGGAATTTAGGCTTCGGGCTGCCATGGAAAAAGAGAGCGCGCGCAGACGCAGCGTCTCGATCCATCGCACAGTGGCCGCGGGCCCAACGCTAGGGCCGCACCCTCGGCGCCTTCAGTGCGCGCGCGCAAAGATCGGCGACCCAGTCGATGAACACCCGCAGCTTGACGCTCACATGCCGATGGGGCGGATAGACCACGTACAACGGCCAGGCACCGGCCGACCATTCCGGCAGCACGGCCGTCAGGGTGCCCGCCGCCAGGTGCGGCGCCGCCATGAACGGGGCGGTGCGCGCGATGCCCAGGCCCGCCAACCCGGCGGCCAGCATCGCACCGGAGTCGTTCACCGCGACGCTCGACCGCGCATGGACCTCGTACTGCTCCGCGCCCCGCTGCAGCACATAGGTCAGGCGTTCCGAGCCATGCGAGAAGTAGCTGATCGCATGGTGGCGATCGCTCTCGAGGTCCGACGGATGCTGCGGCACGCCGTGCCGGGCCAGATAGGCGGGCGACGCGCACACGATGCGGTCGATCTCGGCGATGCGTCGGGCCACGAGCGAGGGGTCGGCAATCTCTCCCGCACGCAGCACGCAATCCACGTTCTCGCCGATCAGGTCGATGGGCTTGTCGCTCACGCCGACGTCGACATGGATGTCCGGGTAGCGCGCGCAGAACTCGGGCAGCGCCGGAATGAGGATCAGGCTGGCGATCGCCGACGGTGCGTCGACCCGCAGCATTCCGCGCGGCGAGGCTTTGGCGCGCGACAGGCTGGACTCGAGTTCATCGAGTTCGTCGAGCAGGCGCACCGCGCGCTCGTAGTAGGCCGCGCCGTCCGCGGTGACCGTGACCCGTCGCGTGGTGCGGTTGAGCAGTTGCGTCTTGAGCTCTTTTTCCAGCAGCAGCACCAGGCGGCTCATCTGGCCTTTGGGCACACCCACCGAATCCGCAGCCTTGGTGAAGTTGCCGGCTTCGACGACGCGCACGAAGGCCCGCATCGCGCTGAACTTGTCCATGGTCGGTCCTTTGTGCCTCTCTCCGCGCCGGCCGGCCGGGCAGGGAGCGGACCGGAATTATCCGCTTGGCGGACCGGGCGTCGCCCCGGGTTTACGGACGCTCGTCTTCCTGGGCGGCGCCCACATGGTGGCGCTTCGCGGTCACGGGCTCGAAGGGTTGCGGGAACGCGTACCGTGCGGTTCGGCGCCGCCTACGGCCATTTCCTGCGCAGCATGGCCCTGAGCACGAGGTAGCCCGCCGCCCAGGCGGCCGCGGGGTCCGAGAAGGGTTCGCTGAAGCGCTGCGGCGTGTAGGTCATGAGTTCGTCCGCGGACTCCTCCTCATGCAGCAGGATCCAATGAAACTCGCCGAGCTCCAGTTCCTTCACGGCCAATGCGCTGGAGATGCCCGATGTCATCGCTGTCCTTTCCGTAAAGAGCCCAGTCTGACGCCGAGGCCCGACGGGCCTCAAGGCAGATGTTCACACTTGTTAACCCATTCGCACGATGGCGCACATGACTTGGGCAGATCGCGCATTCCGACACACATGGCTTGCGCCCACAGCGCTCGACATGGGGCAGGGCGATCGCCGAAACGCTCGCCGCCGGTCGGGTTCTCAACCCGCGAGCGCGGCTTCGATCGCGGCGATGTCGATCTTCTTCATGGTCATCATGGCGTCGAAAGCCCGCTTGGACGCCGCGCGATCCGGATTCGCGAGCGACGCCGTGAGGATCCTGGGCGTGATCTGCCAGGACAGGCCCCAGCGGTCGCGGCACCAGCCACACTCGCTCTCCTGGCCGCCATTGCCGACGATGGCGTTCCACAGGCGGTCTGTCTCGGCCTGGTCGTCGGTCGCGATCTGAAAGGAGAAGGCCTCGCTGTGCTTGAACTGCGGGCCGCCGTTCAAGCCGATGCAAGGGATGCCGGCGACGGTGAACTCGACCACCAGCACATCGCCTTGCTGGCCCGAGGGATAGTCGCCCGGCGCGCGATGGACCGCACCGACACGGCTGTCGGGAAAGGTCTGCGCATAGAAGCGGGCCGCCTCCTCGGCGGTGCCGTCGTACCAAAGACAGATCGTGTTCTTGGCGGTCATGGTGTCTCCTGGATTTCAGTGAGCCGCAGGTTCGCAGCGGGCGGACAAGCTACTGCGCCCCCAACGGCCTGTCAACGTACGGCCGGGCGCACATCCCATGGCGCGGAGGAGGGCGATCGGCCGATGCCCGGCGCCAGGACGCGAGAAAATCGAGGAACGGATCGATCGCGCCGATAGCCAGGCGCCGCGCGTGTGACCTGAGTCCAGGACGCGCAACCGGGGAACTGCACCTGCTGCAGCGAAACCCGCATGGCCTACCCGTACTTTTTTGATGACGAATGCGCTGGTGGATGAACCAGCGTGAACCGAGGTTTTGATTTGAGAACGAAGAGAGCTGCCCGGCGGCGTGGCGATGCCACGCGGCTCATGCGCAGAAGCATGCTTGGCGTCGTGTTGGCGGTGGTTGCCGCGGTCCAGGTTCCGGGTTGCAGCCTGGAACCTTCGGCCACACCCCCATCGGTTTCCGTGGAATCGCCGGCCCGCTCACGGGCCGTCGTCGAAGGTTTTGCCCAGTGCCCGCAGCACTTTCCCGGCCCGGCCCCGACGGTCGCGTGGCCCGGCCGCCAGCGGGCCTTGTGTTTCGACGGTTTTGCCGCCCTGTACTCGGGCGAGAGCAAGACCCCGCTGTACACCGTCCAGAAGCTCACGCGCGCCAGCGTCGAAGCCGCAAAGGGCCTCAAGCGCGTGGACCGTTTCTATCCCGAGGCGCGACTGCCCGCGGCCGACCGTGCGCAACTCGCCGACTACGCCGGCAGCGGCTACGACCGCGGCCATCTTTCGCCCGCCGGCGACATGCCCAGCGTCACCGCCAAGGCGCAGTCCTTTTCGCTGGCGAACATGGTGCCGCAGGCGCCCCAGCTCAACCAGGGCGCCTGGAACCAGATCGAGCAGTCGACGCGCAAGTACGCAGCGCGCGCGAACGGTGCCGTCTTCGTGTTCACCGGGCCCAGCTTCGATCGGCAGCCGCCCACGATCGGCCCGGGCAAGGTCTGGGTCCCGAGCCATACCTGGAAGGTGGTCTACAGCAGCGGCGATGGGCGGGCCTGGGCTTACTGGACGGTCAACCGCGGCGGAACGCACAGTCTGCAGCCCATCGGTTATCGGGAGTTCGAGCAGCGCTCCGGGATGGCGTTGCTGCCGGAAGCGATGCACTAGGACGCGGCCGGGGCCCGGTGTGGAAGGGTCGTGGGGCTTCGAATCCGATCCTCGATCCCCAGGGGACCGGGGAGCACCGTCCTTACGCCTCAGTTATTTAACATAATATACAGACTACCGGTTACATTTTGTTGCATCTTGGTGGATGCCATTGCGCCGTCAGGGGAGGGCGCTAGCAAAAGCATAGCGAAACCGACCGCCAGCATGCACGCCGCGACAGCGTGCCGGAGCTGGTCGGCCATGCGCATCCAGAGGCGCTTGGCCTCGGGGGTCTTGGCCCGCTCGGCGTACAGGTCGGCTAGGACGCTCGACGGGTCTTGGCCGGCCAGCTCGGCCAGTTTCGCGGCCAGCTCGTCGTTCGGATGCGAGCGACCAGATTGCCAGTTCGTCACGGCCGAATTGACCACGCCAAGGGTCTGCGCGAGGCGGTAATCCGACTCGATTCCTTGCGCCTTTTTCGCTCTGGCGATGAGCTGTTTCGTCGTCTGCATCTTTCCGCTCCGTACGGGGAAAACCCCACAAGTCCCGTAACGTACGTGAAACCTCATGAGGTTTCAAGCGTCACGGGGCTTGCATCCTTCACGAGTCTTGCAGTACAGTCCGCTCGCCGGTCGGGGTTTCAATTTCCCTCCCTCCCACCTCGACTCCGACCGGCCTTCGTTTTCAGAGGCGGACGGGCGGGGCAGAGGTGGGAACCATGCGCTCAACGGTCAAGCTCGACGGCGGCAAAAGCCTCGTCATCGAACCCTGTAAAGACGGGGTAAATCTTTCAATCCGGGTCGGCGCAATCAGCGTCGGCTCGATGGTGCTCGACGTGGGGCGCGTCGGCGCCGTGCTGTCGGGCATCGAGCACGCGGCCCGCGCCGCTGGCCTCAACGCACCGGCTCCGATCCTGTGACCACGGTCGATGCCGGCATGCTGGCGGCCCTGTGCCTCGGCGTCGGTGGCTGGGTCGGCTACCGCCTGGCGGTCTGCCTGAGCTGGTCTGACGTGCGCGACCTCCAGCGGCTCGACTGGTGAAGTCTCCACGCTTCGCCGCTGCCCAGATCGCGACCTGGGAGGAAAGCGTCATGCACCCCGGCCTGTATCTCGTCTGCGTGGCCGCGCCGATGGTCTACCACTGCTACGCCGTGGTCGATGACTTCAGCAACCTCGTTGAGGTGCAGTCGTGAATCAGCGCGTGATCGCGCCGCACCTGGGCCTCCATTCGGGCATGCCGCCCGTCACCGACAACCCGGCCGCCGCTGGCCGGCCAGCGCCGATGCCTGCCGCGATTCGGGAGCGCCTCGCGGAGCTGCGCGGCGCCTGCTACAACACCTCGTCCCTGCGCTGCGCGCAGCACCCTGACGTGTGGGGCAGGGCGCGATGAACTGGAAAATGTGGGCGGTGCTCGCTGGCGTGCTCGCCTATGGCGCGCTCATCGGGACCACTCCGATTTGGGCGCCGCTGGTGTTCGGCCAATGAGCATCGCCGCCTACCTCGACCGCTACGACAAAATTCGCTTGCGGACGGTCGTTGACCGCTTCCCGCTGTCGTGGCAGGCCAGGCTGACCAAGCACCTGGGCCGGCTCAACGACATCAACTTTCACCGCTGGAAAGAGCGCGTGCTGCAGCTCACCGACGCGGAGCGCGGCGGCATCCGGCCCGACGCCGGGGACCATGACATCGTGAGCGCGGCCACCGTCACGGCCAACGACTTCGCGCGCCGGCTGCTGCACGCCAAGACCATCGGAGACGGCCAGGGCTGGGGCCCCGATTGGTCCGAAGCGTTTCAGGCGCTGACCGCTCGGGACCTCATGGACGCGCGCGGCATGCTCGACCTGTGGCCCACCGGCCCGACGCTCACGCGGCCGGGCATCCTGCGCCGCCTGGGCTGCGAGCGCTGGTGGCGCCGCGCGCTGCGCAAGCTGCACGCGCGCTGCGTCGAGGCCTGCGCCATCGGCATCGGCCTGGTGGGCCGGCACGCGGGGCTGTATGCGTCGCATGAGTCCGTGAAGCGCAGGGCAGGGCAGAACGCCCGCAACGCCGCTGCGCTGGAAAGCGTCACGGCGGTGAACGATCTGATGCAGTCGCGCACGCTGGCCGACCTGGCCGCCACGGGCACTTCGAACAAGGCGATCCGCCGCGTTGAGCTGCTGACCCGCATCGCCGGTTTCGAGCTGATCGCGCAGGGCCTGGGGCACGTCGGCTACATGGTGACGATGACGTGTCCGAGCAGGTTCCACAAAATGACCACGCGCGCCGACGGCCGCGTGGTTCCCAATCCTCGATACGACGGAAGCACGCCCCATGAAGCCCAGAGTTACCTTTCGAGCGCCTGGGCTAAGTGCCGAGCGGCTGCGGCTCGCGAGGGTGTTCAGTGGTACGGATTCCGCATCGCTGAACCACAGCATGACGGCACCCCGCATTGGCACTGCCTACTGTTTGTTCCGCGAGGAGGTGTGTCCGCACGTGGACCTGTGTCTGGGCCGTGGACATTGCGAACGCTCGTCAAGCGTTACTTCCTAGACGCCGACACCCCCAACGAACCGGGCGCGCAAAAGCATCGTGTCGACTTCGAGTGGATCGACCCGGCCAAGGGGTCGGCGGTCGGCTACGTCATCAAGTACGTCAGCAAGAACATCGACGGCCACGGCGTGGGCCTTGACCTGTTCGGAAACGATGCGATCACGTCGAGCGCGCGGGTAGAAGCCTGGGCCTCGACGTGGCGCATCCGCCAGTTCCAGCAGATCGGCGGCGCGCCGGTCGGCGTGTGGCGCGAGCTGCGCCGCGTGAACCCGGACAACATCAGCGACACCGCGCCGGCCGCGCTGCGCGCCGCCGTGTCGGCGGTCAACGCGAAGGGCGAACCGGGCGTGCAGTCCGTGGCCTGGATGCGCTACACCACGGCGCAGGGCGGTGTCGGCTGCAAGCGCCGAGACATGCGCCTGCGGCTGATGAAAGAGGACCGGGGCACCTTCGCGCAGCCAGGCCGCTACGGCGAGCCGCTGGCGCCCAAGCTGCTCGGCATCGACGCTGCCGGCGTCCAGCTCTTTCGCAATCACATTCACGTCATGAATCCGGCTGCGCCGGCCTTCTCGCGCCCGTCGTTCGCCTCCGTCGAGTCGGAGCGCTGCGAGTGGCTCGTGGGCATGAGCGAGGACGCCGCGCGCGCGGTGTTCCAGCGCAGCGGCGAAGCCGCGAGCACTCGGATTCATGTCAATAACTGTACGCACCGCGACCTTTCACGGCAGAGCGAATTCGCTCCGGTCCGTGAATATCGGCCGCGCCTGCGTCGGTTCGCTATTCGAGGTGGGGCTGAGGGGCCAAAGCAATCGAAGGAAATCGAAGATGGACCACCTTACTGACGAACAGCTCACCGAAATCAGCCCGGCATTGTCCGAGCTGGTCACCGGCCTGGAAGACGTTGCGGAGAACGCGCGCTATGCATCCGACCCGCGCAGCGGCTCGGCGCAGATCGCAGCCGCGCTCGCCAAGTACTTCCGCACGCCGGACGCCATCTAAGCGATGGCCGCCGAGAAGATCGGCCTCGCGCGCTGCCCGGTATGCAAATCGGGCGGCGCGTCTGTGTCGCTGTCGAAAAAGCTGCTCGTCTGCATGACGTGCAACGCCTGCAACCTGCAAATCTTTGCCAGGTCGGGCCGTTCGGATGAGCTGCTGCGCGCGTGCATCACTGCGCCGCCGACCGCATCTCCGCAAACCGCGCCAGAGGCTGCAAAGCCTGAACCCGCACCCACCCCCTCAATCGCGCCCGTTGCCCCTGCTGTGGCACCGCCCGCACCGCCCGCCGCGCCTGCGCGCTCGTCGTTCGGCCTTGGAAGCTGGCTCAAATGACCACCGATGATCAATCCGTCACCGACGTGACCCACAGGCCGGCCAATGCCGGCGAGAGCATGGCCGATCTGGCGCGCGCCGCCGACATGCTCGACGCGGCGCCCGAAGCCGCGGCGCAGGCCGGCCAGGTGGCCGAGGCCCAGGCCCTGACGGCCAACAATGAATCGGAACTGCTGGTGACGCTGCAGGCGATCCGCGCGATGGCCTTCCCGATGCTCGCCATGGTCACGGACGAACAGCGCATGCACGCGCTCGGCCAGGTGTGGAATGACGGCGTGCTCGCGCAGTCGGCCGCGGCCGGCGCTGCGGTGATGGAAAAGCACGGCTGGAGCATGGGCTCGGTCATGGGGCAATACGGCTGCTACGTGATGCTGGTGGCCGCTCTCGCACCGCCCGTCGTGATGACGAAAAAGATCCTTGAAGTGCCCAAGGCGAAGCCTGCAGCACCGACAGCGCCGGCCGCCGATGGACAACAGCAATAAGCCGAGCCTGCGGCTCTACTGCGGCGCCACCGGTAGCGGCAAGGGCGTGAGCCTGCGCGAGTACATGCGCCAGCTCAAGCCCAAGCGCCTGATGGTGTGGGACCCGCTGCACGAGTACGGTGACCTCGTGACCGTGACCACCGGCAAGCTCGGCGACGTGGTGAAGCTGGCGCAGCGCGATGCCTTCCGCGTGGCCTTCTATCCGGGCCCGAATGCGGCTGAGTTCAAGGACAAGTTCGAGCTCTTCTGTCGGGTCGCATTCGCCGCGGGCAACCTCGTGATGTTGGTCGAAGAGCTGGCCGATGTGACCTCGCCCAGCTACGCCCCGGTGGCCTGGCGCCAGTGCACGAAAAAGGGCCGTCACGCGGGCCTGCAGATCATCGCGGCGACCCAGCGGCCGGCCGACATCGACAAGCACTTTCTCGGCGGCTGCACGTACATCCGGTGCTTCACCCAGCGATTCCCGGCCGACGCCAAGGCGATGGCCGGCGCGATGAAGCTGCCGTTCGAGCAGATCAACGCGCTTGAGACCCGGGAGGAGGGCGCCGTGACCATCCTGAACTGGATCGAAAAGGACTTTCGCACCGGGAAAACAACGCCCGGCACCAAGCGAATGGGGGGCCGCTGAGGGTGGGCTACGTAGGGCCTACGTACGTACAGCCACCGGCCCTATGCACGTACGTGCGGCCCGCTTTCAATCGGGGCTCTTTCTCCCGACCATTCAACCTCCCTCAAGGAAACCGCCATGCAATCGAAACTCAAGGACGCACTGATGACCACCGCCGTCGTGCTCGCCACCGTCTACGTTCTGAACAAGGTCAGCTTCACGCGCAACCTGGTCCAGACCGCCATCGCCTAAGCGGCGCCGGCAACCTCTCCACCAGCTTCAAGGAAAAGAACCGTGACTCGTAAAGTCCAGCTCAACCAAGTCCAAAACGTGGGCCCGAACTCGCGTGCCACGGTGCGTCTGCCCCTCGGCCAGACCTACAACAAAATCGCGCTCTTCCTGGGTGGCAACATCAATGCCGCCCTGCTGAGCAACATCGTGCTCAAGGTCAACGGCGGCGAGCGCATCCGCTGGAAGACCTACGCGCAGCTCGCGGCCCGCAATGCCTACAGCGGCAACGCGACCGATGCGAACGTGCTGGAAATCGACTTTCTGGAGCGCTTCGCGAAGGACGAGGCGGCCATGACGCTGGGCGCCTACGCGGCCACGGCCGAGGCCGGCGTGCAGGATATGACGCTGGAATTCGACATCGGCACTTACGTCGTCACGGCGGCGTCCGTCATCAAGGCCGTGGCCGAGGTGGACGTGCCCAGCGCGAACCGCCTGATCCAGCGCAACCGCTTCTTCCAGAAGACCCTGGCCGGCGCGGTCGAAGAGCAGATCATCATCCCGTACGGCCTCAACGGCGAGCAGCTCAAGCGGCTCTACGTGTTCGGCACGCTGGCCCTGATCGAATCGGTGCGCGTGCGCCGCGAGGGCGCCGACGAATACGAAGCGCTCACCCAGGTGCAGAACGAGTTTTTCCAGAAGACCTACGGCAAGGTGCCGCAGGCTGGTCTGTTCGTCGTGGACTTCACCGAGCACAACCTGATGGGCCATCTGCTCAACACCGCCGCGATCCAGTCGGGCGGCAAGATGCAGGCAATCCAGAACCTCGACATCCGGCTCAAGACCACGGGCGCGGGCACCTTCGACGTCTACACCGAAGCGATCACCACGAACGACCGCCCGTAAGCACGGCCCCTCAACTCTAGGAGCGTGCAATGAGCATCTTCGATCCCTACATGAACCAGACCCCGACCTTCGGGGGCGTCGGCGCCTCCGACGATATCGCGGGCTGGTCCTTCGGCGGCCTGTCCACGTTCGGCAATGACGTTGACTACACCACGGCGGCGCCCCTGCAGGGCGGCATCGTGGGGTGGGCGACCGACCGCGCGGAGCAGGCCCGGCTGGGCGGCGGCTACCCCGACAACGGCAAGCCCTGGTACGAGAATTTCTCGGCGCTGGGCGCCACGCGCCTGATCGACTCGGCCGTGCGCGGCTATGCCGTCGTGAAGGGCTCGCAGGCGGCCACGTACGCCGGGCAAAACGGCCTGACGTACACCAACGGCCGGGGCGGCGCGCTGAGCCTCGGCGGTGGCCTGCTGCCGCTGCTGCTGATCGGCGGCGCTCTTCTGCTGCTGACCAAGAAGTAGGCCGAGCATGGCCGTGAACATGCAAGGCGCCGCGCAGGGCGCCGCCCTCGGGACTTCCATCATGCCGGGCTGGGGCACCGCGATTGGCGCGGTGGCCGGTGCCTTCATGGGCGGCAGTTCTGGCGGTGGCGCTGCGAGCGGCGCGGCCGGTGGGCCAGTGGCAACGCCGCAGGCATCGCAGGCGGCCGCCTTCGGCTCGGGCCTCGACGGCTCGGGTTGGGTCGTCAACTTCGGCAACGGCGCGAGCATCGACCTCAACAACGCCCAGGACAAGACGATTCGCAGCACCGGCCCAACGGCCGATGCAACGGCCAGCCAAAGCCCGTACCTACCCGGCATGGGCGGCTCGGGCGGCGGCCTGCTGGGTGACTCGCTCGGCATCGGCGTGCCGCCTGTCGTCTGGATGGCAGTTTTCGCGGTGGCCGCATGGCGCCTGTACTCGTCCAAGAAGTGAGCCGGGCCGACGCCGCGCAGGTCATGCGCGGCGCCGGCCTGCGCGCGCCGCTCGACTGCGACACGCCCGAGACCATCGCCGCCTATGGTGAGTGTTTCGAGCTGCGCACCGAGGGGGCCGCGGGCGTGTTCGTGCTGCGGCGCGAGGGCTCTGTGCTGTGGGTCGACGGGGCCGGCGCGCGCGAGCACTCGCGCGGCCTGACCGAGGCCGGGCTGAGCGCCTTCGAGCGCATCGCACGCGGCCAGGGCTGCACCGAAATCGCCTTCGAAACGACCCGGCGCGGCCTGGTCAAGAAATCCGAAGCGGCCGGCTACAGCGTGGCCGGCTACATCATGAAAAAGGCGGTGACCCCGTGAACTTGCTCCGTGAAAAGCTCCGCGCCTGCGGCCACCATCGCGCCATGAAGGGCGGAAGCTCCAGCAGCAATGCCAGCAGCAACACGACGATGACGCAGAACATCGATCGTCGCGCGGTGCTGCAGGACGCGGCCTATGTGGGCGACAACTCGACGTCCTCGGTGAACTTCGTCAACAACTCGACGGACGGCGAGGTCATGAAGGAAATCGCGGCCGGGCAGTCCGACGCGATCAAGTTCCTCACCCAGGCCGGCGCAACGCTCGTGAAGGATGCGGGCGGGGCAATCGTGGACCTCAACCGCGATTCGATCACGGCGAACTCCAAGGCTTGGGATTCGACGCTCGACCATGGCGCGGCAATGGTCGATTCGATCATCGACAGCATGAGCGAAGGGTGGGGCGTGGCGCAGAGCGCCATCGACAAGTTTCAGCCCACCGAGAACAAGAACGCCGACATCGGCAAGTACGCAATGATCGCGGCGGCTGTCGTCGCCGGGGCCATGCTCCTGAAAGACGCGAAATGATCGAAATCATCGATGGCCTGTGGGCCGCGGGCGAGACCAAGACCTTTCACATCAACGGCGAGTACCTCGAAATCCTCGACTGCCAGTACACGTGCGACGTGTACCTGATGGACAAGGTGGGCTCCCAGCTCTCGACCATGAAGGGCTCGGAAGCATCGTTCTTCAGCCGGCCGCGCGAGGGCTTCCAGACGGTCCAGATCATGAGCCCCCAGGCGCAGTATCTGCGCGTGTTCGTGGGCTCGGGAGACGCCGGCACGCGGCGCATTTCCTCGACGGTGCAGGTTATCGACGGTGGGCGCGCGCGCACCATCGCGGGCGCTGCCTTCTCGGGCGTGCATGCGGTCGGTGGATCGGCAGGGAACTACGGGCGAATCCAGCTCTGGAACGCGCCGGGCTCGGGAAAGCGCCTCGTCGTGAAGGCGTTCGCGCTGTCGGTGCTGAACGCCACGAGCGCAGTGCTGGGCTACATCACGCCGGCCGCCGCTTCCGGTGTTGGCATGCGGCTTGGCGTCTCGAAGCTGTCGGGGGGCGCTGCCGGCACGGGAAGCGTGCGCGCTGATGTGGTGGCTACGCAGACCGTTCTTTCGCTGATCACGTCGGTGACGACAGTGCCGGGTCAGGCCGTGTTTCGTCAGCTGCAGGAGCCCATTGTGCTGACGCCCGGCTACGGCTTCACGCTCGAATCGGCTAGCGCAAACAACCAGCTCGACGGCGCCTATGAGTGGACCGAAGAGGCGCTGACGTGAGCGGTGCGCGCGTCCTCGTCGGCGTTGCGGTGCTGGGCCTCGCGGCCTGGGCCGTCGTCGCGTACGCGCGCCAAGGGGAGGGCGGCCAGGCCATCGGCTCGGGCGGCTTCCTCGACTCCCTCTATGGCGATGACGCGCAGGACGTGGGCTATGTGGACCCGTTTGCTGCAGCGTGGAACAGCCTTCAAAGCGAAGTGCAGGAAATCACCGACATGACCACCCCGAAGACTTTCAGCGGCGATGCCAACGTGCTCGCCTTCCTCGACACGATCAAGCGATGCGAGGGCACGTTCGGCCAGCCCGATCCCTTCCGCGTGTGCTTCGCCTACCGCCATACGATCCAGTCGTTCGCGGATCACCCGGCCGCGCTGGGCGAGTGGGGCGGCGAGAAGCTGAGCGATGCGCAATGCGCGGGCGCGGGCTTCGGCCCGGGCTGCGTCAGCACGGCGGCCGGCGCCTTCCAGATCACGCGGCCCACGTGGAAGCGGCTCAAGGCAAAGCTGGGCCTGCCCGACTTCTCGCCCGACTCCCAGGTGGCCGCGGCCGTCGAGCTGCTGCGCGAGCGCGGCGCGTACGCGCGGCTGCAGGCCGGCGACCTGGCCGGCGCCGTCGAGAAGGCCCGCAAGGAATGGGCAAGCCTGCCAGGTGCGAACTACGCCGGCCAGGGCATGCGCTCGATGGCCCAGGTGCAGTCCTGGTACACCGGCGCCGGGGGTGGCCTCGCATGAAGCGCTCGCACATCCTGATGCTGGCCGCCGCCGCGGGCGTGGCCTTCCTCGTCTACCGGGGCCGCGCTGCGCCCGCCAGCTCGGGCACGGTGCTCGCGCCTGCCAAGGGTGATCCGGTGGCCGCCGCGCCCACGCAAACGGTCGTCGGCAGTGAAAGCGCCTACACCGCGTCCAGCACCGTCGATCCGGGCGGTTTGCTGCACCAGCTCGGGCAGCTCTTCGTGACCGACAAGACGCCCTACCAGTACTCGACATGAAGACCGACACCAAGGTCATCATCGCCGGCATGGTCGTGCTGGGCCTGGGCGCCTGGTACGTGCAGCGCAAGGTGACCAATGCCGTCAACGGGGTGGGGCAGGGGATCACCGACGTTTGGAACAGCGTTGGAAATGGCCTCGCGGCCGGCCTGGGCGGCGTGATGAGCGCCGGCCGGGCATCCATCGCCGGCACCGGCTTCGACGGCTACACCGAGCCGGATGGCACGTTCACGCCATTCGGTGCGATCCCGAAGAGCTACGTCAGCAATGTGCCGTGGTATCTCGGCGGCGGGCAGTCCGACGTTTTCAACGCGAGCGGCGGCTACATCGGCCCGGGCCTGTGGGGCTCGACCGCTGTGCGCCAGGCCGAGCAGGCCGACGTGCGCCGCATCGACAACCAAATCAACCTCGCGCCCGACACCCGGCCGGTCTATGACGCGATGGGCAACCAGACCGGCTTTTTCTACTGAGTCTCACCATGGACATTTTTCTCAAGCGCATCCGTGAACCTTCGACCTGGGCCGGCTTCGCCGCGCTCGGCGCCCTGTTCGGCCTGCCGCCCGACACCATCGGCCTCGTGGGCCAGGTGGCGATGGGCGTCGGCGGCCTGGCCGCCGTGCTGCTGACGGAGAAAAAGAAGTGAGCGGCGAACTGCTGTTGTTCGCGGTGGCGTGCGGCGTCGGCAACACACTGGCCGTGTGGGGCGTGGTGCGCCCCCAGCTCGCGTCCCTGCGCGCGGAAATGCGCGCGCTGTCCGACCGCCTGCACACCGAGCACGGGGCGCTGTCGTGAAGGCCTGGATTCCGACGCTGCCCGAGATCGGCCGCGAAACGATCATCATCATGGCCGGCGCGCTGCTGGCCGCGCTGATCTTGTCGCGGATGCCCACCGTGCGCAACTTCATCCAGTCGAACACCGCGTTCGGCGGGTGTGACTGCGAAGGCACCAAGGCGCCATAATCCGCGCCATGAAACTCACCCTGTTCCTTGCCGCCGCGCTTGCGCTCGCCGGCTGCACCACGTCGCGGCAGATCGTCGGTCAGGACGGCAAGCCAGCGCACCAAATCTCGTGCGACGGCCAGGCGCAGGGCATGGACGCCTGCTACCGCAAGGCCGGTGAGCTGTGCGGGGCGGCCGGCTATGACGTAGTGGGACAGGACGGCTCGGCGCGGCCGTTCTTCGTCGCCTCGGGCGGCTCGTTCTCGTCGGGCGCTGCGGTGTATCGGAGCCTCACGGTGGCCTGCAGGGGCTGACCGAGGCCCCATGAGAAAAGCCGGCTCGAGTGGCCGGCTTTTTCACGTCTTGTAGACCGGGGAATTTGCGCTGTCCCAGCCCTGGTTTTCTTCCAGCTTCTGTATCACGCCGCGCAGCCGCTCGACCTCGCGCCGGAGCATCGCCGCAGTGCTCGCGTGGTGGACGGCGGCGTTGTGGGCGTCGGCCTCGACGTGCGCCACGCCCCAGTGGCTCTCCCAGTAGAGCGCAAGCTCGTAGACCCGTGGCGCCTCATTGGCGGCCCGCCAGCGCGCGATAGTGCGCGGGGTGACGCCGAGGTACTTGGCTGCATGCTTGTCGCTCCCTGGGAGGTGGTCAAGAAGCTGCCCGAAGGATGGCAGTGAGCGCGGGGCGCGGAACATGGCGTCTCTCGTCGTTGTTCACTCCATAGTCGGCGGGGAGCAGACCTTTCAAGAGCAGGAACAACCGGGTGACTGCCAGCCAAATCGAGCGCCGCATGCGGCGTGTCCGATTTAACATAATATACATTGTATAAATCACAGCCGCGACCCACGCAACGGCATGGCCGGCAGCGCTCGCGCACGCGCACGCAATCCTGACCTCGATCGGCATTCCTGTGTACGCACTCTTCAACACAGATGGTGGTTTTGAGTCTCAAGCGAAGGACGAAGGAAAACGCGAAAAGTGGATCGCCGACGCGCGCAAGAGCCACGTCGAATTGTGCGGTGCTGAAGTACTTCGATCCCGTAGCCGAGTATTTTCCGGCCGCCATCGTGGGCGGGAAAAGCTGCAATTTCCGACGATCACCTCTAAACCTTCTTGTCGAAAAACTGGGTCGAATGGTTTACGGCGTGCACAGATGTCGAAGCCGCCGCGGGGAATCTTGCTGTCAAAAAGAACGGCCGCGTACCGAACGGCAACGCTCAGAGCCGAAGGCGCAGCCCACCCTTATCCCCTGTTCCCCCGCGCCCACCAACGCCCTGCCCCGCTCATGGCAACGAGTGCCGCAGACGAAGCCACTCCCAGCAGCGCCGAGAGCCATAGCGCATCGGTACCCCAACGTTCGACGGCCACGCCGAACAGGAATGGCGCCCCGGCCTGCACGATGCGCGCGGGAACCATGAGCAGGCCTTGCCGCTGCCCGTAGCCTTCGGCGCCGAAGATCAGAAGCGGCAGCGTGCCGATGGCGATTGTCAGGATGCCGTTGCCCAGGCCGTGCAGCACGGCGAACACCGCGGCTGCAGACGTGCCAAAGATGGCAAGAAGGAGCACACCGAGGGGGTGCGCCAGTGTGGCGAGGCGTGCGGCCAGCAAGGGGTGGGCGCGCTTGAGAAAGGCGAACTCGATCAGCCGTCCACCCACCTGTGCCGGGCCCACCAGTGCGGCGATGCCGACCGCAGCGGCCAATGAAGCGCCAGCGGCCTGAAGCAACGCGGGCAAATGCGCCGCCATCGCGGTGCTCGTGAACCACGTCGCGGCAAAGACGAACGACATCAGGTAGGCAGCACGGCGCTGTTGCGCTGCGGAGAGCCCTGCCCCTGCCTCACGGAGAGCGCCCGCTGCAGCCGGGTACGCCTCCGACCGCGAAGCGCTCGGCAAAAGCGCATTGAGCGGCAGGCCGATCGCCAGGTGCAACGCGGCCCAGGTCATGCAGGCACCGCGCCAGCCAACGGCGCTCTCGAGGTAGGCCGACAGCGGCCAGCCCACTGTGCTCGCGAAGCCCGCGAACAGGGTGATCCCGGTGATGGCGCGACGCGCTTCCTGTCCATGCAGACGCACGACGGAGGCGAATGCGGCCTCGTAAAGCCCACTGCCCATGGCCAGGCCCATCACCGCCCAAGCGACAAACACGTGCACCGTCTGGTGAGACTGGCTCAGGGCCACCAGGCCCGCTGCAAACACCAGGTTGCTCGCGGCCAGCACCGGCCGTCCGCCCAGGCGGTCGATCAGCCGGCCGGCGACGGGGCCGACAGCCGCAGCGACAAGCAGTGCGACCGAGAAGGCCCCAAAGACCGTCGCCGAGGACGATCCGACATCGCGGCCGATGCCGCCAGCCAGAACGGCAGGCAGGTAGTACGACGAGGCCCACGCCAGCGTCTGGGCGATGCCCAGCATGACGGTTGTCGTGGTCCGGCTTTGCACCTCGGTACGCGACGCTCAGACGCTCCGCAGGCTCACCCGCTTCGACAGCGCCTCGGCGCTCTCACGCCTCTCGCTGTAGCGGTCGACCAGGTAGGCAGCGCTGTCGCGTGTGAGCAGCGTGAACTTCACCAGCTCTTCCATCACGTCGACCACCCGCTCGTAGTACGGCGAGGGTTTCATGCGGCCGTTCTCCTCGAACTCCAGGTAGGCCTTGGCCACCGACGACTGGTTGGGGATGGTGATCATGCGCATCCAGCGCCCGAGAACACGCAGCTGGTTCACGGCATTGAACGACTGCGAGCCGCCCGACACCTGCATCACCGCGAGCGTTTTGCCCTGGGTCGGCCGCACCGAGCCGATCGCCAGCGGAATCCAGTCGATCTGCGCCTTCATGATGCCGGTCATGGCGCCGTGCCGCTCCGGGGAGCACCACACCATGCCTTCGGACCATTGCGTGAGTTCGCGCAGTTCCTGCACCTTGGGATGATCCTCGGGTGCGTCGTCGGGCATGGGCAGTCCCCGCGGGTCGTAGATTCGCGTCTCGGCACCGAGCGCCCGGAGCAGCCGCGCGGCCTCCTCCGTCACGAGCCGGCTGTACGAGCGATCGCGCAGCGAGCCGTAGAGCAGAAGGATGCGCGGCGCGTGCGTGGCGCGCGAGGCCGGGTGCAGTCGTTGCAGATCCGGCGTGCTCAGAAGTTCCGCGTCGAAGTGGGGCAGGTCAGCGCTTGACAACACGCCGGCCCTCCGCGTCGATGACCTTCTCCCCGTCTTCCTTGGTGAAGGCGCCCTGCTGTGCCTTGGGAAGAATGTCGAGCACGAGCTCCGAGGGACGGCACAGCCGCGTAGCGATCGGCGTCACCACGATCGGTCGATTGATGAGGATCGGGTGTTGCAGCATGAAGTCGATCAGTTGGGCATCGGTCCATTTCGGATCGCTCAAGCCGAGCTGGTCATAGGGCGTTCCCTTCACCCGCAGCACGTCGCGCACGGAGACGCCCATCGCCGCGATCAGCCGCTCGAGCGTTGCTCGATCCGGCGGGTTCTTCAGGTAGTCGATGACGCGAGGCTCTTCATCGGAATTGCGGATCAGCGCAAGCACGTTGCGAGATGTTCCGCAGTCGGGGTTGTGATAGATCGTGATGTCGGTCATGAGGTCTTGGTGCAAACGAGTGAGTGGTCCTGGCGCAACGTCAGATGAGCGTCAATCGAAGGGACAGCGCGGCCAGGGTGAGAAAAAGAACCGGAACGGTCAGCACGATGCCGACCTTGAAGTAGTAGCCCCAGGTGATCGTGGTGCCCTTCTTCGCCAGGACATGCAGCCAGAGCAGCGTGGCCAAGCTGCCGATGGGCGTGATCTTCGGGCCGAGAACGCAGCCGATCACGTTGGCATAGACCATGGCCTCCTTGACGACCCCGGTCGCACTGGACGCGTCGATGGACAGGGCCCCGATCAGCACCGTGGGCATGTTGTTCATGATGGAAGACAACAATGCTGTCAGGAAGCCGGTGCCCATCGCCGCGCCCCAGACACCGCCCTGGGCGAAGATATCCAGCAGCGAGGCGATCTCCCCGGTCAGGCCCGCGTTGCGCAGTCCGTAGACCACCAGGTACATGCCCAGCGAGAACACGACGATCTGCCACGGTGCGCCGCGCAACACCTTCCTGGTGCTGACCGCCGTGCCGCGCGCCGCCACGGCGAGCAGGACCACCGCGCCGACGGCGGCCACCGCGCTGACAGGCACACCCAGCGGCTCCAGCCCGAAGAAGCCCACCAGCAGCAGCACCAGGACCACCCAGCCGGCCCTGAAGGTCGCACGGTCGCGGATCGCTTCCGCCGGCGCCCTGAGCTGGGCCACGTCGTAAGTCCTCGGAATGCCGCGACGAAAGTACAGCATCAGCACAAGGAGGCTTGCCAGCACAGCGGCCACATTGACAGGCACCATCACCGACGCATATTCGTTGAAGCCGATCCTGAAGAAGTCGGCCGAGACGATGTTGACCAGGTTGGAGACGATCAGCGGCAGGCTGGCGGTGTCGGCGATGAAACCTGCCGCCATGACGAAAGCCAGCGTGGCCGCGGGCGTGAAGCCCAATGCGATCAGCATCGCCATGACGATGGGCGTGAGGATCAGGGCCGCGCCGTCGTTGGCGAAGAGCGCCGAGACCGCAGCGCCCAGCAGGACGATGAAGGCGAACAGGCGCCCTCCCCGGCCGCCGCCCCAACGCGCCACGTGAAGCGCAGCCCATTCGAAGAAGCCCGCTTCGTCGAGCAGCAGGCTGATGATGATCACCGCGACAAAGGTGGCGGTCGCGTTCCACACGATGCCCCACACCACCGCGATGTCCGACAGCTGCACGACGCCCAGCAGCAAAGCGATCAACCCGCCGAGCGACGCGCTCCACCCGATGCCCAGCCCACGCGGCTGCCAGATGACCAGGACGAGGGTGAAGATGAAAATGAAGATGGCCGTCAGCATGCGCGCGTCTTTGTGGATTTGTTCAGGAAGAGCGTGCAAAGGCTTGAGTGCCAGGCACTCGCATCACGCGGCGAGGGCTCACAGGTTCTCGAGCGCCGTCCGCAGCGCTTGGTCGTCCAGGTCCTCGAAACGGACTTGCGCCAGCCGGCGCATGCGTTCGCCGATCGCGCTACCGGCGCTGCATGCCCGCACGTCGACACCGAACTCGCGGGCCCAGTGGATGAGAACATGGGTCGTTACTTCAGGCTTCCAATCTCGCGCACCTGGTGTTGGATGGCCATGCGTTCGAGCTTGTCCATCGGCAGGGAAAGCATGAATTCGAGGCGACGTTTGAGGGTCACGGCCGTGTCGGTGAAGGCGCGTCGCTTGTCTTCGTCGCTGCCGTCGACCGCTGCGGGATCCGGCAGGCCCCAGTGCGCCGTGATCGGCTGGCCAGGCCAGACCGGGCAAAGCTCGCCGGCCGCCTGGTCGCACACCGTGATCACGAAATCCATGGTCGGCGCATCGCTCTTCGCGTACTCACCCCAACTCTTGCTGCGGAAACCCGAGTCGCTGACATGCAGGTTGCGCAAGGTGGTCAAGGCCAGTGGGTGGACATCGCCTTTCGGATGGCTGCCGGCGGAGAACGCCCGGAAGCGCGCTCCTCCCAGATGGTTCATGAGGCCCTCGGCGAGGATGGAGCGCGCCGAGTTGCCGGTGCAGATGAAGAGGACGTTGTGGATCTTGGCGCGCATGGCTTGTCCTAGCAGGAAATGCAGGCGGTGCTGTCCACGGTGAGGCAGGCCTCGCCCTGGCAACAGTTTTCGGTCAGGTAGCCGAGCAATGCATTCATCCGATCGAATGCGGCCCGGTAGATGAGGTTTCGACCTTGGCGCTCCTGCGACACCAGGCCGGAGTGGGTCAGTTCCTTGAGATGGAACGAGAGGCTCGTCGCGGGCACGCCGATGGCGTCGACCAGGGCGCCAGGCGTGAGCCCCTCCGGACCGACAACCACCAGGGCCCGAAAGACCTGCAGGCGCACCGGCTGAGCGAGAGCGGCAAGGGAGCGGACGGCTTCATTTGATTCCATGATTCAATCATAGTCGAATTATGGAATTTATGGCACCAACACCCACTTTTTCTTAGAAGCTGCGGCCACTTCCGTCGCTTCCTGTACGAACCGAACGCACAGCGCTCAGGTCAGGCTGAGAAGCAGGCATGTGGCCGAAAGTCCCGGTGACGTTCCGTTCCGGCCCGACGAAGAGCGCGCCTTGGCGCGCCCCTGAGACCCTGCAGCTTTCGCATGGCCTCCGCAGCCCTCCTCTGGCCGCCCTACCACTTGCCCGCGTTGGGCTGCTTGCTGCGCACCGCGGCCGCCAGCAGGTCCGCCGCTTCCTGCCGCTGCGCGCGTTGGGCGAACTGCGTGGCCGTCATGCCTTGCTGGTTCTTCATCAGCGGATCGGCGCCCTCGTCGAGCAGCAGCTTCACGCTCTCGAGCGAGCCGTACATCGCGGCCATCATCAGCGGCGTGGTGCCGTTGGGCGACTGGGCGTCGATGAAGGCGTACTTGTCGAGCAGCAGCTTCATGATCGTCAGCTGCCCGCTCGAGGCCGCATAGTGCAACGGCGTCCAGCCCGGCTTGTTGATGTCGGCGTCGCGCGCCATGAGCTTGGCGACCAGGTCCTTCTGGCCCTTGATGGCGGCCAGCATCAGCGGGCTCTCGTCGCTGGCGTTGCGCGACTCGACATCCGTCTTGGGCGATGCCAGCAGCACCTCGATCACCTTCGGCGAGGGCTCGCGGATGGCGATCAGCAGGCCCGTGAGCCCGTTGGCGTCGCGCGTGTTCGGGTCGAAGCCCCGGTTCAGCAGCGACTGCACGCCGCTGGCGTTGTCGGCGCGCACGGCCCGGAAGAAGTCGTCGAATGAATCGGCTTTGGCCGTAAAAGATGCCAACAGGACAAGAAGATAGAAGAATTTCTTCATGTGATTTCTCAAGCTTTCACGCCCGCGAAGAGCGTTTCGAAATTCCGGCTGGTGGCCGCCGCGATCTCTTCCACAGGCAGCTGGCGCAGTTGCGCGATCTGCTGCGCCACGAAAGGCACGTAGGACGGGTTGTTGGTCTTGCCGCGGTAGGGTACCGGCGCCAGGTAGGGGCTGTCGGTCTCGATCAGCATGCGGTCGAGCGGCACGAAGGCCGCCACGTCGCGCAGGTCCTGCGCCTTCTTGAAGGTCAGGATGCCCGAGAAGGAGATGTAGAAACCGAGGTCGAGCGCGGCACGGGCCACCTCGGCCGTTTCGGTGAAGCAATGGAACACGCCGCCGGCCGCCGGGCCGGTGCCGTCCTCGCCCTCCTCCCGGAGGATGGCCAGCGTATCGGCCGAGGCCTCGCGGGTGTGGATCACCAGCGGCATGCGCACCTGCTGCGCGGCGCGGATGTGGACCCGGAACCGGTCGCGCTGCCATTCCATGTCGGCGATGCTGCGGCCGCCCTTGCGCTCTTCCATCTGGTAGTAGTCGAGGCCGGTCTCGCCGATGGCCACCACCTTGGGCAGCGCGGCGCGGCGCACCAGGTCCTCGATGCTGGGTTCGGCAATGTCCTCGTTGTCGGGGTGCACGCCCACGCTGGCCCAGAAGTTGTCGTACTGCGCGGCCAGCGCCTGCACGTCGGCGAATTCCTCGAGCTTGGTGCAGATGCACAGCGCGCGGTCGACCTGCGCGGCCGCCATGGCGGCGCGGATCTGCGGCATCTCCGAAGCGAATTCCGGAAAGGTGAGGTGGCAATGGGAGTCGGTGAACATCGGTACGGCGGCTGCGGAAATGAAGAGGCCATCGCAGCGCGCGCGACGAAGGTCGCGCGGCGGTGGCTCAGATGGTCTGGGTCGGGCGGTCGGAGGCCATCGAGCCGCCCAGGGCTTCCTCGATGCGGGCCTTGAGCTGGCGCGACTTCTCGTCCGACGGAAAGCGCACGCCGACGCCCGGTGCGCGGCTGCCGGCGGCGCGCGCCGGCGTGATCCATGCGACTTTCCCGGCAACCGGATAACGCTGCGGGTCGTCGGGCAGGGTGAG
>Ga0182008_10000250_pt1 | contig 41652 bp, 27 predicted proteins | sample Sormic07211129_1_FD_120482 | JGI IMG/M metagenome (GOLD analysis project Ga0182008, IMG submission 120482) | Rhizosphere microbial communities from Sorghum bicolor, Mead, Nebraska, USA - 072115-129_1 metaG | ecosystem: Host-associated > Plants > Roots > Rhizosphere | place: USA: Nebraska...
GCGCGAACTCGCGGCCCAGGTCGAAGAGTCGGTGCGCACCTACGGCAAGTACCTGCAGCTCGACTCGACCGTGATCTTCGGCGGCGTCGGCATGAACCCGCAGATCAGCAAGCTCAAGAAGGGCGTCGACATCCTCGTGGCCACGCCCGGCCGCCTGCTCGACCTGCAGCAGCAGGGCATGCTCGACCTGTCGCAGGTGCAGATCCTGATCCTCGACGAAGCCGACCGCATGCTCGACATGGGCTTCATCCACGACGTGAAGAAGATCCTCGCGCTGGTGCCCAAGGACAAGCAGAGCCTGCTGTTCTCGGCCACCTTCAGCGACGAGATCCGCGACCTGGCCGCCCAGCTGCTCAAGAACCCGCAGAGCGTGCAGGTCACGCCGCGCAACACCACCGTGCAGCGCATCACCCAGGTGATCCACCCGGTCGGCCGCGGCAAGAAGAAGGCCCTGCTCGCCCACATCATCAACGAGCACAACTGGAGCCAGGTGCTGGTGTTCACCCGCACCAAGTTCGGCGCCAACAACGTGGCCGAGTTCCTGACCAAGAACGGCATCGAGGCGATGGCGCTGCACGGCAACAAGAGCCAGAGCGCACGCACCCAGGCCCTGGCCGGCTTCAAGACCGGCGCCATCCGCGCGCTGGTGGCGACCGACATCGCGGCCCGCGGCATCGACATCGACGAGCTGCCGCACGTCGTGAACTACGAGATCCCCAACGTCAGCGAAGACTATGTGCACCGCATCGGCCGCACCGGCCGCGCGGGCAACAGCGGCGAGGCCGTGAGCCTGGTCTGCCTGGACGAGGAAGGCTTCATGCAGGAGATCGAGCGCTTCACCAAGCAGCAGATCCCGGTGAAGGTCGTCGACGGCTTCGGCCCTGAAGAAGGCGAACGCGCCGAACCGATCGCCATGGGTCGCCAGACGATCTGGGGCGGTGCCGGTCGTCCGCCGAGCCGTGAAGTGATGCAGGCGGCCGCCAAGGCCGCACGCACCGAGATGCTGCAACGCGTGCGCGACAACAAGGCCGGCCAGGGCGGCGGCAACGGCGGCGGCGGTGGCGGTCAACGCCGCGGTGGCGGCGCGGCACCCCAGAGTGCGCGCAGCGGCGGCGGTGGCGGCCAAGGCCCGGCACGCGGCCAGGCACCGCGTCCGCAAGGCGGTCCGGGCCGCGGCCCGCAGGGTCCGGCGCGCGCGCCGCACCATGCACCGCAAGGCCTGCCCCATGACGAGCGCCAACCGCGCCATCACGGCAACAGCCACAGCCCGACGCAGGCCAACCAGGTCGCGCACCTGCGCGCCGAATCGGTCGGTGGCGGCGACGGCCAGCCCGATCCGCTGCGCACCAGCGTCGACAGCATGGGCGGCGGCCGCGGCCGTCGCGGCGGCGGCGGCGGTGGTGGCGGCTACGGCGGTAACCGCTCGGGCGGCGGCGGCGGCGGTGGTGGCCGTTCCGGCGGCGGCGGTGGATACGGCGGTGGCGGTAGTGGTCGCTCCGGCGGCGGCGGTGGCCGTTCCTTCGGCCGCTGAGCCGGCTGCTGCCCTCGATGGCAGCACCCCACTCTCCTCAAGGGCGCTTCGGCGCCCTTTTGCTTGGCCGGTCGGATCGCGCGGGCGACCGCGCACCGAGCACCGCTTCGATGTCGCTGCGCGCGCTGTCGATCAGCGCCAGCACCGCACGCTCGGCCTGGTCCGGGTCGCGCGCGCGCACCGCGTCAAGCACCGCGCGGTGCCGCGGCAGCGACAGCGCGGGCCCGTTGTGCAGGGTGCTGGAGATCTCGAAGCTGGTGCGCAGCAGCGCGTTGAGCGCCTTGCTCATCTGCGCCAGCATCAGGTTGCCCGCCGCGCGCAGCAGGCCGTGGTGGAAGCGCAGGTCGTGCGTGGTGTAGTCGGTGCTGCGCGCCGCCACCGCCTGCGCCATGCCGGCATAGGCATCCTCCAGTTCCGCGAGGTCCTGCGCGGTCGCGCGCGCGGCCGCCAGGCGCACCGCGGCCGGCTCGACCATGCGCCGCAGGTCCTGCAGGTCGCGCAGGAACTGGGGCGTGAGGCCAACCTTGGCCTTCCAGGTGATGACGTCGGGATCGAACCAGTTCCAGTCCTGCTGCGGCAGCACCCGGCTGCCGACCTTGGGCCCGGTCACGACCATGCCCTTGGCGGCGAGCGCCTTGATGGCCTCGCGCACCACCGTGCGGCTCACGCCCAGTTCCTGGCCCAGCACGGGCTCGGGCGGGATCACGCCGCCTTCCGCGTAGCGGCCCGAGACGATCGCCTCGCCCAGCAGGTCGACCGTCTGGCCGTGCGCGTTCTTGGCCATCGCCTGTGCCGACCTTCTCAAGCCGGGACCGGTGTCAGCAGCGGCTCGCCCGCGAAATGCGCGCGCAGGTTGTCGAAGGTGAGCTGCGCCATCGCCTCGCGCGTCTGCCTGGTGCCGCTGCCGATGTGCGGCGTGAGCACCACGTTGTCCATGGCCAGCAATTCGGCCGGCACGTTGGGCTCGTCGGCGAAGACGTCGAGCGCGGCGCCGGCGATGGTGCCGGCCTGCAGCGCGGCGATCAACGCCGGCTGGTCGACCACGCTGCCGCGCGCCACGTTCACCAGGTAGCCCTGCGGGCCCAGCGCCTGCAGCACCTTGGCATCGATCAGGCCGCGCGTGGCCGCGCCGCCGGGCGTGATGACGACCAGGAAATCGACCGCGGCGGCCAGCGCCGCGGCATCCGGGTGATAGGTGTAGGGCAGGTTCTCGCGCGGCGAGCGCGCGGTGTAGGCCACGTCCATGCGGAAGGCCAGCGCGCGCTGCGCGATCGCCTGGCCGATGCGGCCCATGCCGACCACGCCGAGGCGGCTGCCCGCGACCTTGCGCGCCACCGGGATCGGGCCCTTGAGCCATTCGCCGCCGCGCACGAAGCGATCGGCCTGCGGGATGCGCCGCGCCGCCGAGATCAGCAGTCCGAGCGCGAGGTCGGCCACGTCGTCGTTGAGCACGCCGGGCGTGTGGGTCACGGGAATGCCGCGCGCCCGGGCCGCCGCCACGTCGACGCCGTCGTAGCCGACGCCGAACACCGTGATCATCTCCAGCGCGGGCAGCTGCGCGATGAGCTTGGCCGGCACCTTCGACTCGCCGGTCGCGACCACCGCGCGGATGCGCGGCGCCGCCGCCGCGAAGGCGGCCGGGTCGTTCAGGTGCAGGCGGTCGTGCACGGTGACCGCGCCGCGCAGCGCGTCCATCAGGAAGGGCATCACCGGCGCGACGACCAGCACCTCCGGGCGTTCGACGCTCATGCGCGGATCCCCACCTTCTGCACCAGCTCCTTGAAGTACAGGTGGTCGCGCTCCATCGATTGGCCGAACTCGGCCGCGTCGAGGTAGGAGAAGCCCAGGTTGAGCTTCTCGAGCGCCTCGCGCATCGCCGGCTCCTCGGCGGTCTTGCGCGCCGCGGCGCGCAGCACGTCGACCACCGCGGTCGGCGTGGCCTTGGGCACGGCCAGGCCGCGCCAGGTGCCGATCGACAGGTCGATCTTGCGTTCCTTCAGGGTCGGCACCTTGTCGAAGGCCTTGAGGCGCTGGTCGGCCATCACGGCCAGGATCTTGAGCTTGCCGGCCTGCACGTGCACCGCCACCTCGCCCGGGCTCACGGCCACCGCATCGATGTGGCCGCCGAGCAGCGCCACCACGCCGGGTGCCGCGCCCTGGTAGGGCACATGGTTGAACTTGACGCCGGCCTTGTCTTCCAGGCCCGCGGCCGCGAGATGCCAGATCGAGCCGTTGCCCGAGTTGCCGACCCGCATCTCGCCGGGCTTGGCCTTGGACGCCGCGAGGAACTCCTCGATGGTGTTCCAGGGCGCATCGGCCTTGACCGTGATCGCCGACGGGTCGGCGTTGAGCCGCGCGATGGGTCGGAAGTCGGCATAGGTGAACTTCGACAGGTTCAGGTGCGGCAGGATCACCAGCTCGGCGATCACCACCGACACCTTGTAGCCGTCGGGCTTGCTGTTGAGCACCTCGCCCATGCCCACCACGCCGCTGGCGCCGGGCTTGTTGTTGACGATGAAGGGCTGCGGGAAATGCTTCTTCGCGATCTCGGCGAAACCGCGCGCCAGCGCGTCGGTGCCGCCGCCCGCGGAGGCCGGCACCACCAGCTCGACCGGCTTGCTGGGGTAGTCGTCGGCGAAGGCGGCGAAAGGCAGTGGCAGCAGCATCGCGCCGAGGCCCTGCAGAAGGTGGCGGCGCTGCGCCGAGAGGGTGTCTTGCATGCTCTGTCTCCGGTATGGGGGGTGCGGCCATCCGGGTCTGCCCGGGCTCGCCGGCTTATCATATGATGATTGAAAATGCCGTTTTCGCAGGAGAAACCCTGGGATGCGGACGCCATGACGATGAAGCCGGAGACACGCCACGATGCATTGGGTCGCAGTTGATTGGGGCACGAGTTCGCTGCGCGGCGCGCTGCTGGATGCCGATGGAAAGGTGCTCGAGGAACAGAGCCACGCACGCGGCATCCTGAGCGTGCCGGCCGGCGGCTTCGGGGTCGTCTTTGACGAACTGTTCGGCGCCTGGATGGCGCCCTCGGGCACGCGCTGCCTGATCTCCGGCATGGCCGGCAGCAAGCAGGGCTGGGTCGAAGCCCCCTACTGCGCCTGCCCGGCCGGCCTCGCCGAGATCGCGGCCAAGGTGATCGAGGTCCAGCCCGGCCGCGTGGCGATGGTGCCCGGCCTCAGCGACGAGCACGACGGCGTGCCCGACGTGATGCGCGGCGAGGAGGTGCAGCTGTTCGGCGCCATGGCGCTGACCGGCCTGCGCGACGGCCTCTTCGTGCTGCCCGGCACGCACAACAAATGGGTGCGCGTGGCCGAGGGCCGCGTGGCGGGCTTCCGCACCTTCATGACCGGCGAGTTCTATGCGCTGCTCGGCACCCATTCGATCCTGGCGCGCACCCTCGACACCACGGCGCCGCTCGACGAGGCCGCCTTCCTGCAGGGCGTGACGCAGTCGGCCAACAACGAAGGCCTGCTGCACAACGCCTTCGGCGCGCGCACGCTGGCGCTGTTCGAGCGCATGTCGGCGGCCGACCTGGCGAGCTACCTCTCGGGCCTGCTGATCGGCGAAGAGCTGCGCACGCAGTCGCTGCGCGCCGCGGGCGAGGTCGTGCTGATCGGCTCGCCCGCCCTCACCCAGCGCTATGCGCTGGCCCTCCATGCCAGCGGCGTGGCCAGCCGGACCCTGGGCGCCGAGGCGACCTGGGCCGGACTGCATGCCGTGGCCACCACCCTCGCACCATGAGCAACGCTGCCCTCGACACCTTCCACGCCGCCGTGCGCCGACTCCCGCTGGTCGCGATCCTGCGCGGCCTCACGCCGGCCGAGGCGCCCGCCGTCGGTGACGCACTGACCGACGCCGGCTTCGAGCTGCTCGAAGTGCCCTTCAATTCGCCGCAGCCGCTGGAGAGCGTCGCGCTGCTGCGCCAGCGCTTCCCCGCCGCGCTGGTGGGTGCCGGCACGGTGCTCACGGCGCAGCAGGTGCGCGAGGTGCATGCGGCCGGCGGCGCGCTGATCGTCTCGCCCAACTTCAACGCCGAGGTGGTGGCGGAGGCAACCCGGCTCGGCATGGTGAGCCTGCCCGGCGTGGCCACGCCCACCGAGGCCTTCGGCGCGCTCGCCGCCGGCGCCACCGGGCTCAAGCTGTTCCCGGCCGAGGCGGCCTCGCCCGCCGTGGTCAAGGCCTGGCTCGCGGTGCTGCCCAAGGGCACGCCGCTGATGCCGGTGGGCGGCATCACGCCGGCCAACATGGACGCCTGGCGCGCCGCGGGCGCCACCGGCTTCGGCATCGGCTCCGCGCTCTACAAGCCCGGCAAGAGCGCCGCCGCGGTGCGAGAGGATGCATTGCAGTTCGCCGCCGCCTGGAACCACGCCCTGCGCACCTGAAAGCCCGCCCCATGCCGAACGCCGACGCCCAGTACGCCAGCCCCCAGGTCAAGGGCCTGCGCGAAGACCTCGCACTCGCCCTGCGCGCCGCTGCGCACCACGGCCTGTCCGAAGGCGTGTGCAACCACTTCAGCGTGACGCTGCCCGGCACCGTCGACCGCTACCTGATCAACCCGCGCGGCCTGCACTGGAGCGAGGTGCGGGCCGACGACATCGTGCTGATCGACCTGCACGGCGAGGTGCTGGCCGGACGCCACCGCGTCGAGCCGACCGCGCTGTTCATCCACGGCGCGGTGCACCGCCTCACGGGCCATGCGGTGGTGCTGCATTGCCACATGCCCTACGCCACCGCGCTCACGCTCACCAGCGACCGCGCGCTCGACCCCACGCTGAGCCAGAACGCGATGCGCTACATGGGCCGGATCGCGATCGACGCGCAGTACAACGGCCTGGCGCTCGACGATGCCGAGGGCGAGCGCATCGCGCGCAGCATGGCCGACGGCAGGGACGTGGCCTTCCTCGCCAACCATGGCGTGATCGTCGCGGGTGCCACCATCGCCCATGCCTACGACGACCTCTACTACCTGGAGCGCGCCTGCCTGCACCAGGTGCTCGCGCAATCGACCGGCCGGCCGCTGGCACCGGTCGACCCCGCGCTGGCCGCGCGCGTCGCGGCCCAGGTGCAGGGCGAGCGCGAGCAGTCCGACCTGTTCTTCGAGGCGCTGCGCCGGCTGCTGCCTTAGCCCTTGCGCTTCACCGACACGGGCCGTGCCGTACCATGCACGCGCCCGAGCGACCCGCCGGGCTCTCCACGAAAAGAACCCACCCATGACCAGCCCCCTCTACAGCGCCAGCATTCCCGTCCTCCAGCAGATGCTGGGCGCCCTCTCCGACGTGCTCGCCAAGGCCGAGGCCCACGCCACGGACAAGAAGATCGAGCCCGCCGCCCTGCTGCAGGCGCGCCTGTTCCCCGACATGTTCCCGCTCGTGCGCCAGGTACAGATCGCCGCGGACTTCGCCAAGGGCATCGGCTCGCGCCTCGCGGGTGCGCCCGTGCCCTCGTGGCCCGACACCGAGACCAGCTTCGCCGACCTGCAGGCGCTGATCGCCAAGGCGAAGGACCATCTGGCGAGCTTCACGCCCGAACAGTTCGCAGCCAGCGAATCGCTGGAAATCGTGCTGCGCCCCGGCACGCCCAAGGAGAAGAAGCTCTCGGCCAACGCCTACCTGCTGCACTACGGCCTGCCGCAGTTCTTCTTCCATGTGACGACCGCCTATGCGATCCTGCGCCACAACGGCGTCGAGGTCGGCAAGCGCGACTACATGGGCGCGTACTGAGCCCTGCCGCTCACAGCGCGAGGTGCAAGGCCTCGCCTGAAGACGCCGCCGGCACCGCGCAGCAGATCAGCGCCGCGCCCTCCGCCACCGCGAAGGATGGCGGCGTGGCGTAGCTGACCACGCCCTGCAGCACCCGCGTGCTGCAGGTGCCGCAGCTGCCGCCGCGGCAACCGAAGGCCGGCGCCAGGCCGCGCGCCTCGGCCGCTTCCAGCAAGGACCCGTCGCCCGGCTTCCATCGCGCCTCCTTGCCTGAGGTGGCGAACACCAGGCGCACCGGCTGCGTGGCCGCGGGCAGCGTCGGTCGATCGCTTCCGCTGCGCAGCAAGGACGCGGGTCCGAAGGCCTCGGCATGGATGCGCGCATCCGCCACGCCGAGGCCGCGCAGGCCGTCGTAGACCGACTGCATGAACGCGGGCGGGCCGCACAGGTAGAAGTCGTGGTCGCCGAAAGGCAGCGTGGCCTGGAGCAGCGCCATGTCGATGCGGCCTTCGGCCTCGAAGTCCGGCCCCGGCTGCGCCTCCTGCGGCGCGCTCAGCACGCGCACCCAACGCACGCCGCCCTGGCTCTTCTGCACCAGCGCGGCGATCTCGCCATCGAAGGCGCGCTCGGCCAGCGTGCGCGCCGACTGGAACAGCCAGGTCGGCCGCAGCGTGCGCGTGCGCGCGCCCTCGTGCACCACGTGCCGCAGCATCGCGAACAGGGGCGTGATGCCGACGCCCGCGGCCAGCAGCACGGCCGTCCGGCGCTGCGCCGCATCGAGCGTGAAGCGGCCCGCGGGCGCGCGCACTTCGAGTACATCGCCCTCCTTCAGCGCATGCAGGTGCCGCGACACCCGACCCGCCCGCTTGACGCTGATGCGGTAGGCGCCATCGGCCGGCGCGCTCGAGAGCGTGTAGCTGCGCTGCTCCGGCGCCTCGGTGCCAGGCAGCACGACGCGGACCGGCAGGTGCTGCCCGGCCCGGTGCGGGATCAGCGCGATGTCATCGGCGGGTGCGAGATGCAGCGAGCGGATCGTCGTGCTCTCGTCCACCGTGCGCGTCACGCGAAAGGGCCGCCAGCGTTCGGCCCATGCCGCCGCTTCGAGGCGCTGCGCGGCCTGCGTCCAGTCGCCGGTCCGCGCGAGGTGGGGCGACCAGCCGTCGGGCTCGAAGGTCCAACGCAGCGGCAGGCCTTCGGGGCGGTGCACGAGCTTCCGCGGCCTGAAGCGCCACAGGCGCTCGGCCCCTTCGAAGGCCGCGATCTCGGGCGAGTCGAGCAGCAGCTCGGTGTCGCCGCTCATCTGCAGCATGTCGCCCGTGGCCGGGTCGACGAACAGCAGGCCGGCCTTCGGGTTCGACTGCAGGTTGCCCAGCGTCATGAAGAACAGGTTGCCGTTGAAATCCGGGATGGTGAGCACGCCGTCGTCGCCGATGCGCACGAAGCCGGGCTTGCCGCCGCGGTGCGACACGTCGACCTGGCGCGTGCCGTCTTCGCGGTCCACGTACGAGGCGACGTAGAAGGTGTCGGCGGCCGTGATCAGCTGCCGTGCGCGCGCATCGAGTGCATCGAGATACACGGCCGCTGGCCGGGCCGGTTCTCGTGGATCGCGCACCAGCGAGAAGCGGCGGTTCTGGATGTAGCGCGGGCAGTTGCCGAAGCTCTGCGCAACGGCCAGGTCGAAGCCTTCGGTGCCCTCGCGCCGCACCGTGCCGTTGACGCGGTTGCGCCGTCGCGTCATCGGGTCGACGCCCACCATGCCCAGTGCATCGCCGTCTTCCATGCCCGCCTCGGCCGGATCGGCTGGGTCGCGCCGCGAACGCACCTGCAGCGTGCCCGCGTCGGGCGACTGCAGGAAGCCGGGTGCGCCGGCCCGCATCGTGGCCCACACATCGCCCGCACGGTCGACCGCGCCGATCGCGATGGAGGGCAGCAGCGGATAGAAGGTGCGGTGCTGGTCGAGCAGGAGACTGCGCACATAGAGCCGGCCCGGCGGGTCCATGTGCTCGACCACGCCGACGCTCTGCTGGATCGCGAGCTCGCCCGCATGCCAGGGCGAGTCGGGACGCGGTGGGGACGGGTTCGACATGGCCGTGCGCTTTCGTGAAGGCTCAGGCCTCGAGCCCCGCCGGCGTGCGCTGGAAGTCGACGAAGCCCGGCAGCGCCTCGATGCGCGCGAGCCAGTCGCGCACCTGGGGATAGGCCGAGAGATCGACATGCCCTTCGGGCGCGCGGGCGATGTAGCTGTAGAGCGCCACGTCGGCGATGGTCGGCTGCGCGGCCGCGATGAAGGCCTGCGACGACAGCTGGGCCTCGATCAGCGCCAGCACGCCGTGCGCGCGCTGGATCACCTCCTCGGGCCGGAAGTCGGCGCCGAAGACCGTGATCAGCCGCGCCGCGGCCGGGCCGTAGGCGATCTGCCCGGCGGCCACGCTGAGCCACTTCTGGATGCGCGCCTCGGCGAGGGGCGAACTGGGCAGCCATTCGGTCTTGCCCAGCTTGCGTGCGAGGTAGACCATGATCGCGTTCGAGTCGGTCACGATGGTGCCGGCGTCGTCGAGCGCGGGCACCTGGCCGAAGGGGTTGATGCGCAGGTACCCGGGCGCCTTGTGGGCGCGCTGGGCCAGGTCGACCTCGACCAGGTCGTGCGGCACGCCGAGCAGCGACAGGAACAGGCGGGCGCGGTGCGAGTGGCCGGACAGCGGGTGGTGGTAGAGCTTCATGGGGATCTCCAGGGTTCGGGAAAAGGACCGGTGGCACCGGCTTGGGTGCAATGATCTTTTCTTCGGCCGCTCTCTAGAATCCCCGTCTGCGGCAAGTCACTCTTGCCGATTCACGAACAACGACACGCTGGCGCGGAGGAACCCGGGTATGGATCGCATACAGGCCATGTCGGCCTTCCTGGCCGTGGTCGACACCGGCGGCTTCGCCTCCGCCGCGCGCAAGCTCAACGTCTCGCCCTCGGTGGTGACGCGCGCCGTCACCGAGCTCGAGGAGCGCCTGGGCACGCGCCTGCTCACGCGCACCACGCGCTTCGTGCGCCTCACCGAAACCGGTGCCGGCTATGCCGACGGCTGCCGGCGCCTGCTCGCGGAGCTCGAGGAGGTGGAAAGCGCGGCCGCGGGCACGCATGCCGCACCGCGCGGGCAACTGACCATCACCTCGCCGGTGAACTTCGGCCGCATCCATGTCGCGCCCATCGTGCGTCACTACCTCGGGCAGTACCCCGAGGTCGACATGCAGTGCTGGTTCCTCGACCGCGTGGTCAACCTGGTCGACGAAGGCGTCGACGTGGCGGTGCGCATCGGCGCCCTGCCCGATTCGTCGCTGCAGGCCACGCGGGTCGGCCGCGTGCGGCAGGTGCATTGCGCCTCGCCCGACTACCTGGCGCGCCACGGCGTGCCGCAGCGGCCCGAGGACCTGGCCGCGCACGTGATCGTGGCCGCCACCGGCGTGTCGCCCACGCTGGAGTGGCGGTTCCTCGAGGGCGACAAGCCGGTGCAGGTGCGCTTCCAGCCGCGGCTGTCGACCAACACCAACGAATCGGCCGCCGATGCCGCCACCGCGGGCTTCGGCATCACGCGGCTGCCGATGTACCACATCGCACAGGCGCTGCAGCAGGGCACGCTGAAGCTGGTGCTCGAGGATTTCGAGCGCCCCGCGCTGCCCATTCATGTGGTGCACCGCGAAGGCCGGCATGCCACGCGCAAGGTGCGCGCCTGCATCGACATGGCGGTGGAAACGCTGCGCCAGAACCCGAACCTGCAGTGAGGCCGCGGCGGAGAAAAGTGCATTGCCGATTCCGCAGCACTGCAGCGCGGGGCCCGGTGCTAGCCTTCCAGGCATCGTCACCCATCGATCCACAGGAGCCCCGCCATGGACACGCGCCCACCCCTTCCGCCCTTCACGCACGAGACCGCGGTGCAGAAGGTCCGCCTGGCCGAAGACGGCTGGAACACCCGTGACGCCGCACGCGTCAGCCTGGCCTACACGGAAGACACCGTGTGGCGCAACCGCACCGACTTCCCCGTGGGCCGCGAGGCCGCGCGCGCGTTCCTCGAACAGAAGTGGGCGCGGGAACTCGACTACCGGCTGATCAAGGAGCTCTGGGCCTTTGCCGGCAACCGCATCGCGGTGCGCTACGCCTACGAATCGCATGACGCCTCGGGCCAGTGGTTCCGCAGCTACGGCAACGAGAACTGGGAGTTCGCGCCCGACGGCCTGATGAAGCGCCGCTTCGCCTGCATCAACGACCTGGCCATCGACGAATCCCAGCGCCTGTTCCACTGGCCGCTGGGCCGCCGCCCCGACGACCATCCGGGCCTGAGCGAACTCGGGCTCTGACGGTGCGGGCGGGGCGTCGCGCGCTCAGCCCGCGTAAGCCGGCGTGGCGCTCGACAAGCTGGCCTTGACGCCGCGGCTCACGTCGTCGGCCAGCACCTCGAACAAACCGGCTTCCACGCCCTCGAGCGTGACGCGTGCCACGTCGGCCGGTGCGCTCTTCGGGGCGTCGATGCCGTCGGTCATGTCGGTGTCCATGTAGCCCACGTGCAGGCTGGTCACCTGCGTGCCCTGCTCGCGCAGCTCGTTGCGCAGGCCGTTGCTCAGCGACCAGGCCGCGGCCTTGCTGGTGCTGTAGGTGGCCACGCTCGGGAAGGTGGCCCAGGCCAGCGCCGACAGCACGTTGACGATGGCGCCGCCGCCGTTGGCCTTGAGCACCGGCGCGAAGGCCGCGGCCAGCGCCCAGACGCCGAAGAAGTTGGTCTCGAACTCGGCGCGCGCCTTCTCGACCGAATTGGGCGACAGCAGGTCGGAGCCCAGCGAAATGCCCGCGTTGTTGATCAGCAGCGTCACGTCGCCGCAGTCGCGCGCCGCGGCCGCGACCTGCGCCGCGTCGGTGACGTCGAGCGCGATCGGCACCACGCCCGCGAGCGTGATGCTGGCCGGGTTGCGGGCGGCCGCATAGACCTTGCGCGCACCGGCGGCCAGCGCCGCCTGTGCAAAGGCCAGGCCCAGGCCACGGTTGGCGCCGGTGATGAAGACGACGGAATCTTGGAGCTTCATGGATTGCTTTCGGGGTGAGGGAGAAAAGGAGGGATGAGGAACCGCGCTCACGCGCCTTGCAGCCGCTGCATCAGCGCGCGCGGCGTGCGCGGCCAGCCCACGCGGCCGAACCAGGCGCCGCCGGCGATGGCCGCGGCCGTGATCACGCCGTAGACCACCAGCGCCACGCCCTGCGCGACGAAGACCTGCGTCAGCTCGCCGCTCCAGCGCAGCGCCAGCCAGCCGCCCAGGCCCGCGACCGCGAGCCGCGCGAGGTTGCCGATCACCGGCCAGTAGAGCCGGCCCGCGCCTTGCGACGCGAAGTACAGCACCAGGCCGACGCCGAAGAAGCCGTAGAACGGCCCCACCGCGCGCAGGTAGTGCGTGCCGGCCTCGAGCATGGCCGGGTCGTTGCCGAACAGCAGCAGCCAGGGGCGCGGGAACAGCGCCGCGGCCAGGCCGATGGTCTCGGTCAGCGCAAAGGCCATGCCCACGCCGATCCAGCTGGCGTGCAGCGCGCGCTCGCGCTGGCCGGCACCGATGCAGGTGCCGACCATGGCCAGCAGCGGCGCGCCGAGTCCGAAGACCAGCGGCACCAGCAGGTACTCGAGCCGCGAGGCGGTGCCGTAGCCCGCGATGGCGCCAGGCCCGAACTGGCCGGCCAAGGCGGTCGCGACGCCGATCGACAGGTTGACGCAGACCGTCGCGATGGCCGAGATCAGGCCCACGCGCAGGATGTCGCGGAACAGCGGCCAGCGCAGCTGCAGGCCGGCGAACGAGAGCTTGAGCAGGCTGCGCTTCGAGCGCATGTAGAGCAGCAGCGCCGCGGTGCCCAGCAGGTAGTACAGCAGCAGCGCCATCGCACCGCCCGCGATACCCATGGCCGGCACCGGGCCCCAGCCGAAGATCAGCAGCGGCGACAGCGGGATCAGCACCACCACGCCGGCCACCGTCACGTTGGCGGGCACCGCCATGTTGCCGGTGCCGCGGATCACGGCCGCCAGCGAGTTGAAGAGCCAGACCAGCACCGCGCCCGCGAACACCCAGTGCGAGTAGGTGACGGCCGCTTCCAGCGAGGCGCCACTGCCGCCCATTTCCGCATAGAGCCAGCGGCCGCCGAACAGCAGCACCACGCTGAACAACACGCCGAAGCACAGCGCCACCGCGATCGCGTGCAGCACCAGCGCGCGCGCATCGTCCATGCGCTTGGCGCCCAGCGCCCGCGCGATGGCCGACGCGATGCCGCCGCCCACGGCGCCGGCCGAGGTCATCTGCATCAGCATCACGATCGGGAACACCAGCGCCATGCCGGCCAGCGCGTCGGTGCCGAGCTTGCCGACGAAGTAGGTCTCGATCAGGCCGACCGAGGCCTGCGCCACCATCACCACCACGTTGGGCGCGGCCAGGCGCAGCAGGGTGGGCACGATGGGCGCCTCGAGCAGCAGGCGGGTGCGGGGGTCGAGGTCCGAGGTGGTGGTCATCGCAGTTCCTGGTGCGGGTGTTCAGGCACGCGCGCCGGCCGCGACGGCCGCGCCGGCCTTGGCCGCGGGGCGGCGGATCAGCATCACGATCACCGCGGCCACCAGGCAGGCGGCACCGGCGGCGTAGAGCGCCGGCGTGTAGGTCAGCAGCAGCGTGCGCGCGAAGCCCGCGCCGTAGGCGGCGGTGGCGGCGCCCAGCTGGTGCGCGGCGAAGATCCAGCCGAACACCAGGCCCACCTTGGCCGGGCCGAAGGCGGCGCCCGCGAGCTTGACGGTCGGCGGCACGGTGGCGATCCAGTCGAGGCCGTAGAACATCGCGAAGATGCCCAGGCCGTAGATGGTGAATTCCGAATGCGGCAGCCAGAACAGCGAGAGCCCGCGCAGGCCGTAGTACCAGAAGAGCAGCTTGCGGTTGTCGTAGCGGTCCGAGAGCCAGCCCGAGAGGATGGTGCCGACGAAGTCGAAGGCCCCCATCATCGCGAGCACCGAGGCGGCGGGCACGGCCGCCATGCCGTAGTCGCCGCACAGCGAGATGAAGTGGGTCTGCACCAGGCCGTTGGTGCTCAGGCCGCAGATGAAGAAGGTGCCCGCCAGTATCCAGAAGGTGCGGTTGGTCGAGACTTCCTTGAGCACGCGGAAGGGCGTGGCGAAATTCATCATCGGCGCGGCAGCGGCGGGTGCCGCGGGCTGCGTGCCGGGCTTTTCACCGTAGGGCAGCAGGCCGATGTCCGAGGGCCGGTTGCGCATCAGGCACAACGCGAGCACGCCGATCAGGATGCTGCCGATCACGATCGGCACGATGGCCGAGCGCCAGCCCCAGTGCTCGATCATCCAGGCCGCGAAGGGCAGGAAGGCCAGCTGGCCGGTGGCCGAGCTGGCGGTGAGCATGCCGATCACCAGGCCGCGGCGCGCCACGAACCAGCGGTTGGCCACCACCGCGCCGAGCACCAGCGCGGTCATGCCGGTGCCCAGGCCCAGCAGCAGGCTCCAGAGCACGAACAGCTGCCACAGCTGCGAGGCCATGGTGACCAGCGCCATGCCCAGGCCGACCAGCGTGAGGCCGGTGCAGATCACCGCGCGCAGGCCATAGCGCTCCATCAGCACCGCGGCGAAGGGGCCCATCAGGCCGAACAGCGCGAAGCGCAGCGCCAGCGCCGACGAGATCTGCTCGGTACTCCAGCCGAACTCCTTGGTCAGCGGCTGCAGCATCGCGCCCGGCAGGCCCAGGGCCGCCGACATGGTCAGCATGGTCAGGAAGGTGATGGCGGCGACGATCCATCCGTAGTGGATGCCGCGGCGCTGGAGCCATGCGGAGACTTGGGTGGCGAACATGGGACCTCGGCTGTTGGAATGGAATGTGAGGAGGCGGGAGACGCGTGCCTGCGTGGGCCGGCACGCGCGAAGAAAAGGTGTGGGAGGTCCTGGCTCGGATGACGATCAGTCGTCGACGGCCGAGCCGTCGTCGGCCCCGAGCAGCGCCATCGCTTCGTCGATCAGCTGGTGCAGCGCGATCACGCGCTCCACGCCCAGCAGCGCATTCATCTTCTGCTGCGCCGTCTTCCAGTACTGCTGCGCTTCGCGGCGCTTGGCCTCGCCCGACGCGGTGACCTGCACCAGCTGGCTGCGCGCGTCGGCACCCGCGCTCTGCACGATCCAGCCCGCGGCGATCAGCGGCTGCAGGTTGCGGCTCAGCGTCGAGGCCGTCATCTGGAGTTCGGCCGCCAGGTCGACCGGCCGCGACGGGCCCAGCCGCGCCAGGTTCGACAGCAGCGAGTACTGCGTGGTCTTGAGCCCGCTCTGCGCGACCTCGGCGTCGTAGCGCTGCGACAGCCGGCGCGACAGTTGCCGGACCTTGAAGTTGGTGCAGCCGCTCGGCTTGAGGGAGGTGTTCATGGGATATTATTGTAGATGCAACTGTTGCATATGCAACTTACCCACCATCCCAAAGCCCACAAGGGGAACATAGGCATGACATCACCCAGCCACCAGCTCGAAGCCTGGATCGAAGAAGAACGCCGCATCACCGAGCGGCTCGATGCGGGGCCCGGCCCCGGCGTCGCGGCCGTCGAACAGATCGAGGGCAAGAGCGGCCTCGAGGTCATGCAGGCCATGATCGACGGCGAGATCCCCTACGCCGCCATCGCCAAGACGCTCGACTTCACCGTGCTCTCGGTGCAGGCCGGCGTGGCGGTGTTCCAGGGCACGCCGATGGCGCGGCACCTGAACCCGCTGGGCACGATCCACGGCGGCTGGGTCGCGACGCTGCTCGACTCGGCGCTGGGCTGCGCGGTGCACACCATGCTGCCGGCCGGCCGCAGCTACACCACGGCCGAGCTCGGCGTGAACTATGTGAAGGGCGTCACGCCCAAGGTGCAGCGCGTGCGCGCCGAAGGCCGGGTGATCCACTGCGGCCGCCAGCTGGCCACCGCCGAGGCACGGCTGCTCGGGCCCGACGGCACGCTGTACGCGCACGCCACCACCACCTGCCTGGTGTTCGAACTGAAGCGGGCCTAGGGGCCTCGGCCTCCTCGGCGCCCTACTCCACGGTTTCCTGCGGATCTCTTTCCGCGGCGCCTTCGGGGCGCACACGCGTCGCGGCGAGCGGGCCGTCGTCGCGCCTGGTCGAGAGGTTGTATTTCCTCAGCTTGTCGGCCAGCGTGGTCTTGGGCACCTTCAGCGAACGGGCGCTCAGGGACGCGTTGCCGCTGTGCTTGACCAGCACGCTCTCGATGATCGCCTTCTCGAAGTTCTCGACCATGTCGACCAGGCCGGGATCGTTGTCCAGGTCGGGGTCCGCATCGGGCTCGCGCCGCGTGATGACGCCGCACGGCACGTTGAGCACCAGGCATTCGGCGATGTTCTTGAGCTCCCGCACGTTGCCGGGCCAGTCGTGTGCCAGCAGCTGGTTCTGCTGCGCCTGGCTGATCTCGGGCAGCGGCCGCGCATAGCGGCTCGAGGCGAGCAGCAGGAAGTGGTTGAGCAGGACCGGGATGTCCTCCCGCCGCTCGCGCAAGGGCGCCATCTTGACCGAGGCGATGTTCAGCCGGTAGTACAGGTCGGCCCTGAAGGTCCCGTCCTGTACCGCCTGCAGCAGGTTGATCTTGGTCGCCGCGATGATGCGGACGTCCACATGCAAGGCTTCGTTGGAGCCGATCCGCTCGATCTTCCGGTCCTGGATCACCCGCAGCAGTTTCATCTGCATCGAGATGGACATCGACTCCAGCTCGTCCAGGAACAGGGTGCCGCCGTTCGCGAACTCGATCTTGCCGATGCGTTTTTCCAGCGCGCCCGGCATCGCGCCCGGCTCGTGCCCGAAGAGCTCGCCGTCGAGGAGCTGGTCGGACATCGCGCCGCAGTTGATGGCGACGAAGGGCCCCTGGCGGCGGTCGGACTGGGTGTGCAGGGCCTGCGCGACCACTTCCTTGCCGGTGCCGGTCTCACCGGAGATCAGCACGTCGATGGGCGAGGCGGCCAGCTCGGCCGTCAATATGCGCACGTTCTTGATGTGTTCGGACGCGCCGACCAGCTGCCGCTCGAAACCGTGCAGATCGGCCAGGCTCTGCCGCAGCTTCAACACTTCCAGCGTGAGCCGCCGCTTCTCGAGCGCGCGCCGGGTCACGTCCAGCAGGGTCTCCCTGGAAAAGGGCTTGGTGATGAAATCGTAGGCGCCGTTTCGCATGGCTTCCACGGCCAGCCGGACGTCGCCGTGCCCGGTGATCATCACCACCGGCAGTTCGGCATCGAGCTGACGGCAGAACTTGATCAGCGCCAGGCCGTCCTCGCCGGGCAGCTTCATGTCGGTGATGACCACGCCGGGAAAGCCGGGCTGCAGCAGGGGGCGGGCCTCCTCCACGCTGGCCACCGCGCGGGAGGGGATGCCGTCGAGGTCCAGCGCCTGCGTGCAGCCCAGGCGCATGTCGGGCTCGTCTTCCACCAGCAGGACCATCAGTTGGCTGCCGGCACATTCATCACGGTTCATACGACGGTATCCTCAAACGAAAGCAGGTGCCGCGACCCTGCGTGGAGACGATTTCGATCGTGCCGCCGAACTCGGTCAGGATGTCGCGCGAAATGACCAGGCCCAGGCCGAGGCCCGCGCCGCTTTCCTTGGTGGTGAAGAAAGGTTCGAACAAGCGGGCGCGCGTGGCTTCGTCCATGCCCGCGCCGTTGTCCGAAACACTGATGCGGGTCATGCGGGCATCGCATGGCCCATCGCCGCCCTGCTCGGCCTGGACCGTGATGACCCGCGGCGAATCCTGCGCTTCGAGCGCGTCCAGCGAATTGCTCAGCAGGTTGATCAGCACCTGCTCGAGCCGGTTCTGTTCGCAGCGAACGAAGAACTCGCCCTTCGCGACCGGGTTGCGGATCTCAACCTGGAGCGCGCGGATCCTGCTGCTCAGGAGAAACAGCGCGTCGCCCAGCGATTTGCTCAGGTCGACCTTCTGGAAGACAGGCTCGGACTTGCGGGCGAAGTTCTTCAGCGGCTGGATGATCCCGCCCATCTGGTCGACCAGGCGGCCGAGGATCTTCAGGTTCTGGATCGCGCTGTCGGATTTGCCGCGCAGCAGGAATTCCTCGGCATTGCCGGCAATGGTGCGCATCGCGCCCAGCGGCTGGGTGAGTTCGTGGGTGATGCCGGCCGAGAGCTGCCCCAGCACCGCCATCTTGCCCGCCTGCACCAGCTCGCTCTGCGCGGCCCGCAACGACTGCTCGGCCACGTTGCGCTCGTGCACCTCGCGGCGCAACTGGTCGTTGATGGTGCTGAGGTCGTGCGTACGCTCCGCGACCTTGATCTCGAGGGCCACGTTCGACTGCTCCAGCATCCGCCGCACCAGCCGGCGCTGCTTGGCGATGCGCCGCCACTGGACCGCGGCCAGCGCCAGCAGCAGCAGCAGGGTGGCGGCGCCGCCGCCGGTGAGCGCGGCCATCCTCGCGGTGCGGTGCACCTGCTTCAGGTCGAGCACGATGCTGACGCGCCAGTCCATGCCGTCGAGCGGACGGATCAGCGTCATCTTCTGGCCGTCGGTCCGGACGTCGCCATCGGCGCCGATGTTCAGGAAATCCTGGATCGGCAGGATCTCCAGATCGGAATAGGCCCGCGTGAGCTGCAGGTTCACGCGCTGCTCCACGGACAGCGGCGAGAGCGCGCGGTAGCGCCATTCGGGCCGCGACGCGAGGATCACCACCTGGTTGGCGTCCGCGATCAGCGCGGGCGAGCCGACCAGGTCCCAGAGCTGGTCGACCGGGTGCAGCCCGATCTTGATCACCGCCACGCCCACCACCACCGCGCCGTCCCGCACCGGGTACGAGACGAAGTAGCCGGCGCCGCCGCCGTCGATGCCGATGGAGAAATGCTTGCCCACCCGGCCGGCGAGCGAATCGAGGAAATACGGCCGGAACGAGACGTCGGTGCCCAGCAGGCTGTCGTCCTGCGCGGAGGTGTTGCTCGAAGCCACCACCACGCCCCGCACGTTGAGGGTGAACGCCGCCAGCCCGCCCACATGGGCATTGAGGCGCCGGAGATAGTCGTTCACCGCGCGGGTGGTGCGCAGCGTGCCGGGCGTGCGCAGGATCTCCAGCACGTCCGGGTGCAATTGAATGGTGGCCGGAATGTTTTCGAGCGGCTTGGCGACGCCTTCCACCGCCGATGCAAAAAGATCGAGCCGGTGGTTGGCTTCGGTCTTGAGCTGTCGAATACCGCTTTCTTTTCCCTGATGATAGGAAAGCATGGCGGCGGCGGAAATCAACAGCAGCGCCACGACGCCGATGGCGGCCTTGAGAATATTGGCAATTGCCGGACCCCGCAACATCGGGGCGTTATTCCGACGGCTGGTCGTCGGGGTGTGCGTACAGCGCCCGCAATTCCGGCGAAGCCGGCCAGGCCAGATTCAGCCCGCGCGGTGGAATGGGTTTTTGAAACCACTTCTGGTGCACCTTCAATATCTCTCCGCTTGTCATCATTTTTATCAGGGCACCGTCGACGATCTGCTTGAGCTGATGGTCCTTCAATCGCATCATGCATCCGTACACTTCGGATGACATCGGCGTGCCCACCACATCCCAGTCCTGCGGATTGGCGACCTTGGCGCGCTCGCCGTACAACAGGGCGTCGTCCATCATGAAGGCATCGGCCCTGCCGCTCGTCACCAATTCGAAGGATTCGCCGTGGTCCTTGCCCACCAGGATGCGAAAGCCCTTGGCCGAACGTTCATTGTAGGTTCTCAGCAAGCGCTCGGAGGTGGTTGCCGACGTCACGGCCACGCGTTTGCCCGCCAGATCGGGGAAATCGTGGATCCCCGAAGCCCGGTGTGTCAAAAGACGTGTGCCGATCTGGAAAAAAGAGGTGGAAAAAGCAACCTGGCGGGCGCGTTCGCGATTGTGGGTGGTCGACGCGCATTCGATATCCACGCTGCCGTTCTGCACCAGCGCCATGCGATTTTGCGGCGTCACCGGCACCAGTTTGATCGTCAATCCCGGGAGCCCGAGATTCGATTTGAGCGCATCGACGATCTTCAGCATGAGGTCATGCGAAAAACCGACCGCATTGCGTTTTTCGTCGTAATAGGAAAATGGAATGGACGATTCGCGGTGGCCCAGGCGGACGGTGCCGGTGTCCGCAATTCGCTTGAGGGTGTCGATGTCCTGGGAATGCGCCGCGCCCGCGCTGCCGAGCACGAGAACAACAAAAAACCGACAAAGCGCCGCCCACCCACGTTGGGCCATGGGCTGTCTCGAGATCAAAGCCTCTTGCGCCTTTGCAGGGTTTAGCTTCACCACGGCATTTTCATGAATTTGAATTGCAGGACCGTGCAGGCATGTCGACAGGATGCACGCCCTCGGTCAATGGCCGGCTCCGCCGGGCGCCCGTGCGCCCGGCAGACCGGCCATGGCTCAACGCAGGGCCAGGCCCGGGTTCACGGTGTAGCGGATGTGCGCCGGCGCGCCGGCCGTCGTGTCACCCGCCTTGACGCCCCGGAAGGCGTTTTCCGCATCGGCGCCCGCCTTGGCCGCGGCCGTGATCTTGCTCACCACGTCGGCATAGGCCGTCGCGTCGGCCGCCGTCAGCTGCAGTTCGATCAGGCCATCCGAGGCGATGCTGTTGACCGAGTTGCCGCCGGTCACGTTGGTGATGGTGTAGCTGCCGCGCGGCAGGTTGGCCTGCTGCAGAAAGATCACCGCGCGTCCCGCGGCGTGAAGGGCACTGGTGCGACCGTAGTTGCCGCTGCTGTGGCCCCCCGGCCCCTGGAACTCGACCGCGACGGTGCCCGTCTGCTGGGCGTGGGCGGACAGGCCGGCCAGTGTCAACGCAGCCAGGCAGGCCGCCTTCTTCAGAAATTGCGTGTTCATGTGGGTGTTCCTTAGCGCACTTCGCGGGTGCGGTTGCCGATGGGACCGACGGAGGGCTGCACGATGGTGCCGTCCGCGGCGTGGTAGCCGGACTGGATCAGGGTGGCGGTGAGCACCCGGCGCATGCGTTGCACCTCGAGCTCGGGCGCGCCGCGCGTGCCCCACTCCCAGAAGGCATGGCCGCCCGCACCGGCGGCGTTGGAGGCCAGGGTGAAGTTGTAGGTCGGCACACCGGTGTTGGCCGGCACGTTGTCGTTCAGGCTGCCCGACGAGGTGTTGACCGTGGTCCGGGTGTCCGTCCCGGTGGTCAGGCCCGACTGGATGCCGGCATGGATCGCCGGGGTGTTGGGCTGCGTCAGGACGAAGGCGGGACGCAGTCCGTACCAGACCTGCTCCATGGACAACGCCTGGGCGCTGCCTTCCGTGCGGTTATAGCGGGCGTTCTCCGCCACCAGGCCAGCCTGGAACTGCGGCACGATGGACGCGCGCACCTCGTTGAGGGTTTCCGTGATCGGCGAGCGCATGTCGACTTCCAGCGAGCAGCTCGGCACGACGCCGCTGCCGGCCGCCGGCGCCTCGCAGGATGCGCGGCCGACCGTGTAGGTCGTCCGGGGCGCATCCTTGCGAAGTTCGGAGGGGGTCTTCACGTCGGCGATCTTCGCGATGGCGGCGGCCATGGCTTCCGGCGCGCTCGGGTCGCCGCTGCCGGGCGTGACTGGCGCCTTGAACTTCATCTCGAAGCGGTAGCTGCCCAGGAAGTTGACGGTGCCGCCGCCTTCCAGGCCCATGCTGGAGACGAAGTTCAGCGGGTTCGATCCGGTGCCCAGGTCCTGCTCGAAGCCGAACAGCTGCTTCATGCCGGCCAGGTTGCCCTTGCCTTCCTCGCCCGCCGTGCCGCAGATCCAGACGTCGTAGACCGGACGGATCTTGAACTTCTTCATCGCCGCGGCCAGCACGAAGGCGTTGGAGGTGCTGGACATCATGTCGCCGTAGCCCGGCACATAGACCCGCACGCCGCCACCGTCCTTCGCGGCGGCTTCGTTGGCGAAGACCTTGCTGGCGATGCCGTAGTTCGTGTCTTCGATGACCCGGCCGGTCGCATCGAAGCGCAGCACGTCGTTGATCGCGGCGAGCTGGGCCGGCGTTTCGACCACGGGCTGGCTGAAGGGCTGCAGGCGGATCTTGTTGAAGGGATCGCCGGCCGGCGGCAGGCTCTCCGGATTCACCACGTCGATGTGGCCTTCGACCAGCACCTTCGGGAACTGGCCGTTGTAATGCTTCGCGGCGGCGGAACTGGAATAGGAGCCCTTGATTTCGACGCAGGCGTTATAGACCGGCAGGCCGTCGACCACATTCACGTCGGTGCCGTACATGATGCCGTCGGCACGGGTCTTGACCTCGGTGGGAGAAAATCCCCATTCGTTCGTCATGCGCTGGTGAATTTCGGCGGCCATGCGGAGTTCGGAGCGCGACGGCGAGGCGATTTTCACCAGCTCGAGGAATTGATTCCAGCGCGATTTCGCGGCGGTGGCCGAACTCTGGTCCGCCAGCAACGCCTTGATTTGCGCATCGCCATCGATCTTGGCCGCAGCCGCGACGACTTCCGGCGGAATGACGAATTTATTGGGATCGGTCGGGGTCGATGGATCCGGGGAAGGCGTGGGTTTTTCGCTCACTGGAGGCGTGGTCGCGACCTGCGTGTCGTTGCTGCCGCCGCACGCGGCAAGGAACAATGCGGCGGTAATTACCGACAGACGCCAATTATTTATATCGATCATTTCTACTCCTGGAACTACGAATTGATGCAAAACCGCTTTGGGCGGCCTTTGCACGGGGTCGCTCACGAGAATCGGGGCATGCGTACTGGAGCATGGTCTGTGCCAGCTTGTTTACCTCGTAAACCCGAGTTTCGATATGAAAACCCACAAATCCGGCGTTTGAAGTGCGTTTGATCATTCAAGCGCGTACGGATATTCGTACAACGCTCAATTACGTCGAACGGGAATCCGTCCGGGATATCTTCCGCGCCAAGACAAGGTGCATTAATTGGCAGATATCTGCCGAATTGCGCCATGTTGGCCCGGAATTTGGCCATTTGCGCTTCCTTGGTGCAGCGGCGGCCGGACGCCATCGACGGCAAAGGAAAAGGTTGAGCGCGCGCCGATGCGCGCCGTCCCGCCAGGCCCGGTCCTCAGGGCCGCCGGCCCTCTTCCTTCGCCCGTTCGAGGATGAAGTCGATGAAGGTGGAGGCCGCGCGCGTGTGGTGGCGGTTGGGCATGTAGAGCATGAACATGCGGGTGCCGAAGATGCTCAGCTGCAGCGCGTCGAGCGCCGTCACCACCTCGCCGCTCGCGATGTCGGGCTGCACCACGTAGTCGGGCACCAGGCCGATGCCCAGCCCGGCCAGGATGGCCTGGCGCAGGAACACGAAGTTCTCCGAGATCAGCGTGGGCTCGAGCAGCAATTCCTCGCGCTCGCCCTCGGCATAGGCCGACACGCGCAGCTGCTTGCCGACCACCGAGGCGGTGATCACCGGTGCGCCCGCCAGGTCCGCGAGCTGCGTCGGCAGCGCATGCGCCGCCGCATAGGCGCGCGAGGCGCAGGCCACGTAGCGCACCACGCCCAGCTCGCGCGCCACCAGCGCGGCCGGCGGTTCGGGCATCACGCGGATCGCGAAGTCGACCTCGTCGCGCAGCAGGTCGTCGACCCGGTTCTCGAACATCACGTTGAGCACGATGCCCGGGTAGCGCCGCTTGAAGTCCAGCAGCCAGTCGGACATCACGAGCTGGCCGTAGCCGCTGGGCACGCTCAGGCGCACCTGGCCGCGGAGTTCGTCGCCCAGTGACGAGACCGACTCGCGCGCGGCCAGCAGCTCGTTCTGGATCCGGCGCCCGTGCGCGTAGAGCCGCAGCCCGATCTCGGTCGGCTCGGCGCGCCGGGTGGTGCGGCGCACCAGCTGGGCGCCCACCGAGCGCTCGAGCTGCGCCAGGTGGTAGCTCACGTTGGCCCGGCTCATGCGCAGCCGCCGCGCGGCCTCGCTGAGGTTGCCCGCGTCCAGGATCTCCACCAGCAGCGCGAGCGCGCTCAAGTCCATCTCCGCTGCCATCCTTGCGCTGCCTTCGCCGGTTGATTGTCAAAATTTCTTTGACAGCATGTCAATCAGCCATCCCATTGTCAAGACGCCCTGGGCCCCGAAGAATGCGGCACCGGCTCCTTTCCCAGGCCGTGCCTCGGCACGCGCCGCCCGCACGAGACAACGACGATGACCGACGCCCTTCCCTCCTCTCCCTCCCCCGTGAACTACCGCATCGCCGACGGCGTCCTCGTCGTGACCGTCGACAACCCGCCGGTCAACGCGCTGAGCGCGGCCGTGCGCCGCGGGCTGCTGGCCGCCGTCGAAGCGGCCGAGGCCGATGCCTCGGTGCGCGCCCTGCTGCTGGTGGGCCGGGGCCGCGGCTTCATCGCGGGCGCGGACATCCGCGAGTTCGGCCAGGCACCGCAGCCGCCCGCGCTGCCCGAGGTCTGTCGCCGCCTCGAAGGCTGCGCCAAGCCCGTGATCGCCGCGCTGCACGGCGCCGCGCTGGGCGGCGGGCTCGAGGTCGCGCTGTCGGCGCACTACCGCATCGCCTTGCCCGACGCGAAGCTCGGCCTGCCCGAGGTGCTGCTGGGCCTGCTGCCCGGCGCGGGCGGCACCCAGCGCACGCCACGGCTGATCGGCGCCAAGGCGGCCCTGGAGCTCATGCTCAGCGGCCGCCACGTCGGCGCCAAGGAAGCGTTGGCGCTGGGCCTGGTCGACCAGCTCGGCGAGGCCGGCGACGCGACGCAAGCCGGCCTCGGCCATGCGCGCGAACTGCTCGCCCGCGGCGCCCTGCCCCGGCCCACGCGCGATGCGAGCGGCCTGCAGGACCGCGCCGCGAGCCAGGCCGCGATCGATGCCGCGCGCGCCGAGACCGCGAAGAAGGCGCGCGGCCTGTTCTCGCCGCTGAAGATCGTCGACGCAGTGCAGGCCGCGCTCGACCAGCCCTTCGACGAGGGCCTGGCGTTCGAACGCGCGGCCTTCACCGAATGCCTGGCCAGCCCGCAGCGCGCCGCGCTGATCCACGCCTTCTTCGCCGAGCGCGAAGTGGCCAAGGCGCCGGAGACCCGCAGCGCCAAGCCGCGCCCGCTCGCCCACGTGGGCATCGTGGGCGGCGGCACCATGGGCGCGGGCATCGCGGTGTCGGTGCTCGACGCGGGCCTGCCCGTGACCATGGTCGAACGCGACGAGGCCGCGCTGGCGCGCGGCCGGGCCAACGTCGAGAAGGTCTACGACGGCCTGATCGCCAAGGGCCGCCTGAGCGCCGAGGCCAAGGCCGCGGTGATGGCGCGCTTTAGCGGCAGCACGCGCTACGACGCGCTGGCCGAGGTCGACCTGGTGATCGAGGCCGTGTTCGAGGACATGGACGTCAAGCTCGCGGTCTTCGCCGAGCTCGACCGCGTGTGCAAGCCCGGCGCGCTGCTCGCGACCAACACCTCCTACCTCGACATCGACCGCATCGCCGCCGCCACATCGCGCCCGGCCGACGTGATCGGCCTGCACTTCTTCTCGCCGGCCAACATCATGAAGCTGCTGGAGATCGTGGTGCCCGCCACCACCGGCGCCGAGGCCGTGGCCACCGCCTTCGCGCTCGCCAGGCAGCTGAAGAAGGTGCCGGTGCGCGCCGGCGTGTGCGACGGCTTCATCGGCAACCGCGTGCTCGCGGTGTACCGCGCCGCGGCCGACCACATGATGGAAGACGGCGCCTCGCCCTACCAGATCGACCAGGCGTTGCGCGACTTCGGCTACCCCATGGGCCCGTTCCAGGTGGCCGACCTCGCGGGCGGCGACATCGGCTGGGCCACGCGCAAGCGCCGCGCCGCCACGCGCGACCCGAAGGCGCGCTATGTGCAGATCGCCGACCGCCTCTGCGAGCGCGGCTGGTTCGGCCAGAAGACCGGCCGCGGCTTCTACCTCTATCCCGAAGGCGCACGCACCGGCCAGCCCGACCCCGAGGTGCTGGCCATCGTGGAGGCCGAGCGCGCCCGCGCCGGCGTCACGCCGCGCCCCTTCAGCGATGCCGAGATCGTGCGCCGCTACATGGCGGCGATGGTCAACGAGGGCGCCAACGTCGTGCACGAAGGCATCGCGCTGCGCCCGCTCGACGTGGACGTAGCCTTCCTCTCGGGCTACGGCTTCCCGCGCTACCGCGGCGGCCCGATGCACTACGCCGACACGGTCGGCCTGGCCACGGTGCTGGCCGACATCGAGGCCTTCGCCAAGGAAGACCCGCTGTTCTGGCGGCCCTCGCCGCTGCTGGTCGAGCTGGTGGCGCGCGGCGCCGACTTCGCGAGCCTCAACAAGACCGAATAACCCACCCCTTCATTTCCGGAGACCCCACACCATGCGCGAAGCCGTCATCGTTTCAACCGCCCGCACCCCCCTCACCAAGGCGCACCGCGGCGAATTCAACATCACGCCCGGCCCCACGCTGGCCGCCTTCGCGGTGCGCGCCGCGGTCGACCGCGCGGGCATCGACCCCGCGCTGATCGAGGACGCGGTGCTCGGCTGCGGCTACCCCGAAGGCCGCACCGGCCGCAACATCGCGCGCCAGAGCGTGATCCGCGCCGGCCTGCCGATCGGCATCGCGGGCACCACGGTCAACCGCTTCTGCGCCTCGGGCCTGCAGGCCATCGCGATCGCCGCGGGCCGCATCGTGGTCGACGGCGCGCCGGCCATGATCGCGGGCGGCGTCGAGAGCATCTCGGGCATCCGCTCGCGCGAAGACGGCGAGACCGGCATCGACCCGTGGATCCAGGAACACAAGCCGGACCTCTACCTGTCGATGATCGAGACCGCCGACATCGTGGCCTCGCGCTATGGCATCAGCCGCGAAGCGCAGGACATCTTCTCCGCCGAGAGCCAGCGCCGCACCGAAGAGGCCCAGCTGGCCGGCCGCTACCGCGACGAGATCGTGTCGGTCACCACCACCATGGCCGTCACCGACAAGGCCACGGGCGCGGTGACGCAGCGCGAAGTCACGGTCGATGCCGACAACTGCAACCGCCGCGGCACCACCTACGAGGCGCTGGCCAAGCTCGCGCCCGTCAACGGCCCCGACAAGTTCATCACCGCCGGCAACTCCTCGCAGCTGTCCGACGGCGCCTCGGCCTGCGTGATGGTCGAGGCCAAGGAGGCCGAGCGCCTGGGCCTGAAGGCCCTGGGCGCCTTCCGCGGCATGGCCGTGGCCGGCTGCGAGCCCGACGAGATGGGCATCGGCCCGGTGTTCGCGGTGCCCAAGCTGCTGCAGCGCCATGGCCTGAAGGTCAGCGACATCGGCCTGTGGGAACTCAACGAGGCCTTCGCCTCGCAGTCGATCTACTGCCGCGACAGGCTCGGCCTGCCGGACGAACTGCTCAACGTCAACGGCGGCAGCATCTCCATCGGCCACCCCTTCGGCATGACCGGCGCGCGGCTCGCGGGCCATGTGCTGATCGAAGGCAAGCGCCGCGGCGCGAAGTACGCGGTGGTCACCATGTGCATCGCCGGCGGCATGGGCGCCGCAGGCCTGTTCGAGATCTTCTGAGCGACTGCCTTCATGGACCTGAATTTCACCCCTGAAGAAGAAGCCTTCCGCCGCGAGGTGCGGGCCTTTCTCGCGGCCAAGGTGCCGGCCCGCCTGTCGAACCTGGTGCGCAGCGGCAAGCGGCCGGCCAAGGCCGACATGGTCGAGTGGCACGCGATCCTCAACGCGCAAGGCTGGCTGGGCAACCACTGGCCCAAGGAGCACGGCGGCCCGGGCTGGACCGCGATCGAGAAGTTCATCTTCGAGAACGAGTGCGCGCTCTACGGCACGCCGCGCGTGGTGCCCTTCGGCGTCAACATGCTCGCGCCGGTGCTCATCAAGTACGGCAACGAGGCGCAGAAGCGCCACTGGCTGCCGCGCATCCTCGACGGCAGCGACTGGTGGTGCCAGGGCTACTCGGAGCCGGGCGCGGGCTCGGACCTGGCCTCGGTCAAGACCACCGCGGTGCGCGAGGGCGAGCACTACGTCGTCAACGGCCAGAAGACCTGGACCACGCTGGGCCAGCACGCCAACATGATCTTCTGCCTGGTGCGCACCTCGAAGGAAGGCAGCAAGCAGGCCGGCATCAGCTTCCTGCTGGTCGACATGGCCTCGCCCGGCGTCGAAGTACGGCCCATCATCACGCTCGACGGCGAGCACGAGGTCAACGAGGTGTTCTTCACCGACGTGCGCGTGCCGGCGGAGAACCTGGTGGGCGAGGAGAACAAGGGCTGGACCTACGCCAAGTACCTGCTGACCTACGAGCGCACCAACATCGCGGGCGTGGGCTTCTCGGTGGCGCTGCTGGAGCGCCTGCGCCGCACCGCCGCCACGCAGCGCCGCAACGGCCGCCCGCTGGCGCAGGACCCGCTGTTCGCCGCGCGCCTGGCACGCGCCGAGATCGACCTGGAGAACATGAAGACCACCAACCTGCGCGTGCTCGCGGCCGTGGCCGGCGGCGGCGTGCCCGGGGCCGAGAGCTCGATGCTCAAGATCCGCGGCACCGAGCTGCGGCAGGAGCTGTCGTCGCTGATGCGCCGCGCCATGGGCCCCTATGCGCAGCCCTACATCGAGGCCGCGCTGCACGAGGGCTACGGCGAGGCGCCCGTGGGCCCGGCCGACGCGGCCGGCGCCGCGGCGCTGTACTTCAACAACCGCAAGCTGTCGATCTTCGGCGGCTCCAACGAAATCCAGAAGAACATCATCTCCAAGATGATCCTGGGACTGTGAGCGCGACACCATGAACTTCGAACACACCGAAGAACGCCGCATGCTGGCGGAAACGCTGGACCGCTTCGTGGCCGAGCAGTACGGTTTCGCCACGCGCGACCACATCGCGCAGTCGACGCGCGGCTTCAGCACCGAGCTCTGGCAGCGCTTCGCCGAACTCGGCGCGCTGGGCGCGCTGTTCGGCGAGGCCGAGGGCGGCTTCGGCGGCGACGGCTTCGACATCGCCGTGGTCTTCGAGAGCCTGGGCCGCGGCCTGGTGGTCGAGCCCTTCCTGGGCGCGCTGGTGGTGGGCAGCGCGATCGCGCGGGCCGGCGACACGGCGCATAAGCCGCTGCTGGACGCGGTGATCGACGGCCGCACCGTGGCCGCGCTGGCGCACGACGAGCCCGGCTCCCATTACGAACTCGCGAACGTGGCCACCACCGCGCGCCGCAGCGGCGAGGGCTGGCGCCTCGACGGCGCCAAGGCCGTGGTGCTGCAGGGCGAGCAGGCCGGGCTGTACCTGGTGAGCGCGCGCACGGCCGGCGAACAGGCCGACGAGGCCGGCCTCTCGCTGTTCCTGGTGCCGCGCGACACCGCGGGCCTGGCGCTGCGCGGCTACCCGCGCGTGGACGGCGGCCGGGCCGCGGAACTCACGTTCGACAACGTGGTGCTGGGCGCCGAGGCGCTGCTGGGCAGCGAAGGCGAAGGCTTCGCGCTGCTCGAGCATGCGGTGGGCCGCGGCCTGCTCGCGCTGTGCGCCGAATCGCTGGGCGCGATGGACGCGGCGCGCCAGGCCACGCTGGAGTACCTGCGCACGCGCAAGCAGTTCGGCGTGCCCATCGGCAGCTTCCAGGCGCTGCAGCACCGCATGGCGCAGCTGCTGCTGGAGATCGAGCAGGCCCGCTCGGCCGTGATCAACGCCGCGGCCGCGCTCGACGACGCCGACCGCACGACGCGCGAACGCGCGCTGTCGGCCGCCAAGTTCACCATCGGCCGCGTCGGCACGCTGGTGGCCGAGGAGAGCATCCAGATGCACGGCGGCATCGGCATGACCTGGGAACTGCCGCTGGCCCACTACGCCAAGCGGCTGGTCATGATCGACCACCAGCTGGGCGACGAGGACCATCACCTGGCGCGCTACATCGCGCTCGGGGCGCAGGCGGCCTGACAGACCGTGGCCGCCGCCGCTGGATGCATCCGGCGGCGCGGGGCCAGGCCGCGGCGCGGCGCGCTCACGCCGCCCGCGATGCGCAGCCCGGTCTGCTGCGCGCAGTGGTCCAGCGACTGGCGCAGCACCGTGTCGACGGTGCGCAGCGAGATGCCGAAATGCGCCGCCACCTCGCTGCGGCTGCAGGCATCGACGCGGATCGCCACCAGCACCGCGCGGTGGCGCCGCGGCAGCTGCTGGAAGGCCTGGTCGATGGCCGCGATCTCCGAGCGCATCTCCGTGAGCTGGGCCGGCCCGGGCGACAGGTCCGCGAGCTCGGAGGCCTCGCTCTCGTCCACGTACTGCCACAGGCTGCGCGTGCGCAGGCGGTCCATCGCGAGATTGGAAGCCGCGCGGTAGACGTAGGCCTCGGGCCGGTCCAGCGCATCGGCCACGGCCTCGCCCAGGCCGAGCCAGAGCTCGTGCAGGCACTCGGCCGCGAACTCGGGGCAGCGCAGCTGCCGCGTCAAGCGCCGGTGCAACGTGGCGTAGTGGCGCACCAGCACCTCGCGCAGCGGCAGGCCCGGCAGCGCCGGGACGGCGGCGTCGCCGCGCTCCGCCATGGGTTCCACCGTGAGGCCGTGCATCACCGGTCCTGCTGCACGCTGCGGCGCTCGGCCTCGGTCAGGCGCTGCCAGCCGGCGGCGTCCATGTCGGCGCCCAGGCCGACGATCTGCACCATCTTCGAACGGTCGTAGGCCGCGCGGTTCGCGGGCCGGGGCGCGGGCGGGCCCGAGGCGGGCGCGCCCTGGGCGCCCGGCGCCGCGGGTTCGCCGCCGAAGCCCAGCACCCGCACCGTGAACACCGACGGCAGGGTCTGGCGGGCCGCTGCGCGCTCGCGCTGCAGCACCTCCTGCGCCGCGGCCGCCGCCTGCGAGGCCGCCGCGCTGGCGTTGGTCAGCGCACCGATGTTCACCGCCGCGATCACCGGCAGGCCCTTGATCTCGCCCTTGACCTGGATGTTGTCGGCGTTGAGCACCTGCAGCGCCGCGATGTTGAGGTTGCCCGCCACCCGCAGGCCGGCGTCGCCCGCATTGACCGTGCCCAGCGGCGCGACCAGGTCGACGTCGCCGTCGCCCACGGTGCCGATGCCGCTGCCGCTCATGTCGGAACGCTCGCGCACCGTGGTGTTGCCGTCGACGTCGGTGCCGATGTCCGGGCCGGACGGCACGCGCACCGTCTTCGAACCCCGGCCCGCATCGATGTCGCCCACCGTCGACCAGATGATCTGGTCGCTGCCCTGCTGCGTGGCCGCCGGCACGAAGGACAGGATGCGCGAGCGGTTGACCGTCACGTCCTCCCTGGCGAAGACGTTGATGTGGCCCGAAGCCAGCGTGACCAGGCCGTAGCCGTCGGGCACGGTCGCGCCCAGCGCCGCCACCTGCAGGCCGCCGCCCGGCGTGAGCACGTCGATGTCGCCGCCGGCCATGGTGCGCAGCATCAGCTTGTTGGCCGCCACGTCGCCCTTCCACTGGTCGCCCGGGAACAGCGTGGCGATCGCCGCGTAGCCGCGGTTGTAGCCGCCGTTGCGCGGCAGGCCGCCGGTGCCCGGCTCGTTCTGGTCGCGGCCGGCCTCGCGCAGCTCGAGCAGGTAGACCTGGCGCAGGAACTGCTCGCGGGCCAGCGGCTGCAGGGTCTGGAAACGCGACCAGGCGGCCAGCGGGTCCAGCGTCTCGCCGGTCATGTCCTTCATGTACGAAACCAGGCCGCGGCGCACCGTCTTCTCCTGGCCGTTCGCGCGGCGCTCGACCTGGTCGGTCAGGTAGATCGGCAGCATGCGGCCGTCGGCCGCGCGGGCCTTGAGGTGCTCGGGCATGGCCGCGACCTGCGCCGGATCGAGGTAGGCGCTGGCGAAAGCCTCGTAGCCGGCGGCGTGGTTCATGCCGGCCATCACGGTGATCGCCGCGCCCTGGTCGGGCAGGCCCTTGACCCGGGTGTCGGGCAAGGGGCGGTTGGCGCCGTCGAAGAGCTGGTTGCCGACGCTGCGGATCTGCACGTCGTCGGCATACACGTCGCGCCCGGCCGTCAGCAGCAGCGTGCCCGCGCCCTGCATCACGACGCCGCTGCCGCCGCGCGGGCGCAGCGGCGTCATCGCGAGGATGTCGTTGCCGGCCTCCAGCAGGGTCACGTCGTCGGCGTGGTTGTTGCGCCCGCTCATGCGCAGGCCGCGGATGTCGGTGCCGGCGCGGGTCCAGGTCTGCTCGCTGGCCATCATGTCCAGGCCCAGCACCGAGCCCTGCGAGGCGTAGACGCGGCTGGGCTCGCGGTCGCCAGCCAATGGCAGCACCTCGGGGTTCTTGAGCTCGCTGTAGCGGCCGCCGGGGAAGGCGCCGATGTCGACGCTGGGCCCCTGCACGTTGCGCAGCAGCGCGTCGAGGTTGACCTGGCGGAAGTTGCCCAGCGGCGCGAAGGCCGACGGCATCATCTCCGGCGTCGCGTACGACATGATGATCTCGGCGTAGGGCTCGTTGTTGTAGGTCGCGTTGTAGCGGGTGTTGCCGGCGAGGGCGCGGATCAGGCTGTAGTTCCGGTTGTTGAAGAACACGTCCTTCTGCGCCAGCAGCCGCACGTCGTTGGTGGTGCCGGGCATGACGAACATCGGCCCCTGGATCTCCAGCGAGCCGTTCATCGCGGTCGCCTGGGTGATCGCCGGGAAGCGGTTGGCGCCCTTGCCGACCAGGCCGTCCTGGGTGGTGGTCGCGCCCTGCAGCGCCACGTCCCTGAAGGCGAACTCCGCCTGGTTGACCAGCGTCAGGTCGCCGCCGGTGGACGACAGCCGCAGCGCGCTGCGGCCGGTGTAGCCGCTCATGTAGGCCTGGTAGTCGTTCTGGTTGCCGGACGCGTTGTAGCCGTCGCCGTAGCGCACCAGCAGGGGGTCGATGACCGCCTGCAAGAGCAGGTGGCCGGCCGTGCGCAGGCTGAGCGTGGCGTCGCCCAGCGAGAGCACCGGCGCCAGCGCGAAGTCGCCGACCACGTCCTGCGTGGTGCTGCCGCTGCTGCGCCGGACCTGGATGCCGTGCCCGGTCGCGGTCTCGTTGGCGCGCAGCTCGGCCGCGCCGCGTGCCACGTAGTACTGGCCGCCGCGGATCGCGCCGCCGGCATCGACCGTCATCAGGCCGCCGTTGCGCATCTCCTGCGCCATCGCCGCGCCCGGGCGCAGGCCGCCGCGCAGCCGGAGGTTGGTCGTCAGCATCACGCCGAGGTCGCGCAGGTCGCCGCCCGCGCTGACCTTCACGTTGCCCCCACCCAGCGCGCCCACGCCCTGGCGGAACTCGCCGTAGTTGACCCACCAGCTCGACTGGGCGGGGCCCTCGACGATCGGGCCGTAGCTGCCGTCCGGCCGGGTGCCGGAGCGGATCGAGTACTCGCCGAAGTAGCCGTCCTGGTTCAGCATGCCCTGGCGGTTGAGCCACTCGGTGTAGCGCTGGCCCGAGGCCTGCGCGCCGATGTCGCCCTGCGCGGCCAGGTCGAGGTGGCCGCCGGCCACGCCGTAGGTGGCGTCGGCGCGCGCGGTCGTGAAGTCGGCCCAGGTCGTCATGTCCTTGCGGCCGGCGGTGTAGGCCACCGAATCCTTGTGCGCCAGCGTGAAGTCGCGGCCGGCGCGGACCGTGAGGTCGCCGGTGCCGGTGCGCAGCAGCTTGCCGGCGCCGTTGTCGACCGCCGGGTCGCTGCTGGTGTTGGCCGTGCCGACGACGACCGAGCCCGTGCCCGCCGCCAGCCCGGCCAGCGGCCGGAGCGCGAGCCGGTCGGCCGAGGCGAGGTCGGCGCCGGCGACCAGGCGCAGGTCCCAGGAGGCGGCGTCCTGCAGCACGCCGTCGCGCCCGGCCTGGTCGAAGCCGTCGCTCAGGTGGCCGTTCAACAGCAGGTTGCCGCCGGCGCGCAGCGTCAGGCTGCCTTCGCGGCTGGCGGCGAAATCGCGGAACAGGTTCCAGTCGCCGTTCATCACCAGGTCGCCGGCGCTGGCGATCTCGATGCCGGCGGCGATGGCGATGTCGCCGCGGCCCAGGCGCGCGGCCAGCGCCGGCGCCAGGGCGGCGAAGCGCGCGGCGTCGGCGACCGCATCGGCCTTCACCGCGTCGACGCTGCGGCCGTCGTAGTCGGCCACGTCGTAGCCGCGCACGCCTTCGAGCACCGCCGAGCGCGCGCCCTGGATCGCGGTGCGCAGCGCCGTGACCTGCAGGTCCCGGTGGTCGGCGCTCTGCCGCGCGCGCAGGCGCACCTTGCCGCCGTCCGCGCCCGCCACGTCGATCAGGCCGCCCTGCAGGTCCAGCGATCCGCCGGCGGCGTCGAGCGTGACCCGCCCGCTGCCCAGTTCGCCGGTGGCGCCGGCCCGCAGCTGCGCGCCGGCCTGCATGGCGACGCCGTTGCCGCCGGTGATGCGCACCGCGCCGCCATAGGCCGCGCGCGCATCGATGCTGCCGCTGATGTCGACGCGGCCCTGGTCGGCCGTCAGCACGAAGTCCTCCACCGTGGTGAGGCCGCCCAGCGCGACGTCGCCCTGGCGGATGCGGAACTGGCGCGAGCGGTTGAAGCCCGCGTCGTTGAGCCGCTGGCTGAAGCCCGCGAAGTCCGGCAGCGCGGCGATGTCCAGCGCGAAGCCGCCGGCCTTGCCACCGGCGCCGGCCTGCGCGGCGATGGCGCCGTCGAGCACCACCGTGCCGCCGCCCGAGGCGGCCAGGCTCAGCGTGCCGGCGCTGCCGCCGTCCCGGTGCGCGGCCAGGTTGAGGCGGCTGCCGGCGGCCAGGCGCACGTCGCCGCCCAGGGCCGAGAGGCTGATGCGGCCCGCGTCGGCGAAATCGGCGACGTCGAAGAAGTTCTTGGCGAAGCCGCCCACGTCGAGCCGCGCGCCGTCGGCCACCACCACGCTGCCGCCGGTGGCGCCGAGTTCGATGCTGCCGCCCAGCGCCAGCGCCTGGCTGGCGAACAACACGTTGCGCCCGCTCAGCGACAGGCGCGAGCCCAGGCTGTCCTGCGGGGCCGCCGCCGTGCGGGACGCAGCCGACGCCAGCACCTGCAGGTCGCCGGTGGTGGCGATCGACTGCACCGCGCCGCCGCGGCCGGTCAGCAGCGGCGTGCGCAGCGTCAGCGCGCTCGCGCCCGACAGGCTGCCCTTGCCTTCGCCGACGACCTGCTCGCGCGCGGCCAGCTCGATGCGGCCGAAGCCGGCGAAGGCCTTGTCGCCGCCGCCCAGCACCAGCGTGCGGGTGTCGAGGACGAAGGCGCCACCGGCCTGCGCGGGATCGAAGGCGGCCGCGCCGCCGCTGTTGGCCAGGGTCACGGTGTCGCCCTGGATCCTCACGTCGCCCGGCGCGCGGCTGGCGAAGGTCGCGCCGTCGAAGGTCAGCGCGGCCAGGCCGGCGGCGCCGAGGTCGAGCGAGCGGTAGAAGTCGAAGCTCGAGTAGCTGCGCAGCGTGAGCGCCTTGGCGTTCGACAGCTGCGCCAGCGTGGCCGTGTCCAGCAGCATGCCTTCGCTGCCGCCGCCGAAGCTGATGCGGCCGGCCGCCACCGACAGCCGCTCGGCCGAGAGCCGCGCCGAGCCCGCCAGCTCGGTCGTGCGGGTCGCGTCGATCAGCAGCGAGGCGCCGCCCTGCAGCACCGCGCCTTCGCCGATGCGCACCCGCCCGCCGGTGGTGGTGTCCACCCCTTCGCGCAGCACGGTGGTGGCGTCGCCGTTCGACAGGCGGACCAGCGCGCCGTGGTCGCGCGCCGGGCTGGTCAGCACGTCGTCCTTGGTGTCCTTGGCGTCGATCACGCCGTCGTTGTTGTCGTCGAGGTTGCCGTCGGGGTCGGTGTAGACCGCCGCCACGCGCGGCTTGACGACCAGCTTCCCGCCGCCGGGCGAGACCGTGCCGACGGCGCGCAGCACGCTGCCGCTGTCGATGCCGACCTGCTCGCTGGCCGCCAGGATGATCTCCGGCCCGCTCAGCGCCGAGCCGGCGCCGTTGCGCACCACGATGTCGGTGGCCGTCACCTCGAGCCCGAGGCCCTGCGGGTTGCCGCTGCGCTTGCCGCCCACCAGCAGGCTGCCGGCGCCGAAGTTCGACAGGCTCGCCGCGTCGATGACCAGGTAGCCGTCGGCGCGCAGGTCGGCCGCATCCAGGCCGCGGCCGACGATGGCGATCTTCTGGCCGGCGATGTCGACCAGGCCGCCGCGTCCGCCCGTGTCGGGCGCGGACTTCAGGCTGCCGTCCAGCACCAGGCTGGCGGTGGCGTCGAACACCACCGCGCCGCCGTCGCGCGCCAGCCGGGGCGTGACGATGTCGCGGCCGGTCAGGCGGTACTGCGTGAGCTTGAAGGCCTCAGACGAGAAGAAGGCGTTCGACGCGGCCTCGTTGTACTCGGTGTACTGGCGCAGCGTCGCGCCCGACATCACGCGCCAGCCGGTGGCGGGCGCGTCTCTCACCGGGCCCAGCGCGTCGCCGGCCCGGCCCTGCACCACATGGCTGCCGTCGGGCTGGGTCGAGGCCCGGGCCGCCGTGCCCAGCCAGGCGCGGCCGTTGTCCTGCACCGCGAAGGCGCCGGGCAGCAGCGCGTAGCGGGCCGGCAGCAGCGTGTACCAGCCGGCCGCGAGGCCCGGGCTGCCGGCCAGCCAGACGCGCCGGCTCGCCGGCGCACCGGCCACCGGCGCCGCGCTGCCGTAGCCGGGCAGCACGGCGTACATGCCGGGCACGTTGAGCACGTCGTGCGAGCCGCCCGGGCCCGGCACGAACTCGGCCGCGAACAGGTCGCCGCCGCCGCTGATGTCGAGCACCGCGCCCGCGGCCAGGCCGACGTCCGGCGCCTTGAGCGTGATGCGCTTCTCGGGCGGCGCGACCAGCGCGCCCTCGGACGGCGTCACCGTGTTCGGCGCCTTGCGCGGGTCCTGCCAGTGCTCGTTGTTGATCAGGCTGCCGTAGGGCACGTTCAGGCCCGCGCCCGAGACCGAGCTCAGGCTGCCCGCGCCCAGCGTCAGGCGCTGGGCGGCGAGCAGCTCGATCTGGCCGAAGGGTGCGCGCAGCACGCCGTTCTGCGCGATCACCGGCGCTTCGAGGCGCAGCGTGCCGCCGGCCGACAGGGGCGCGGGGCCGGCCTCGCCGAAGCGCTCGACGGTGATCGAATCGCCGGCGCGCAGGATGCCGGTCATGCCGGTCGAGGGATAGACCTGGCCGGCGCGCACCACCAGGTCGCCGTCGACGCCGAGCGTGATGTCGGTGTTGAGCGCGCCCGAGAACTGCGCCGGGAACTCGCCGATGAAGCGCAGGTCCTGGCCCTCGATCACCGTGCGCGCGAAGCCGCCGATGCGCATGCCCGCGCCGGGCGCGTTGCTGCCCTGGATGTCGATCAGCTGGCCCTTGAGGGTGAGCTGGCCGCCCGACTGCGTGGTGTTGGCGGCCGGGGTCGCGCCGCCGCCGATGCCGCCGAGCATCAGGTGCGGCGCACTGAGGCTGGCGCTGCTGCCGTTCAGGCCGCTCAGCGTGCCGCCGATGGCGATCGAACGGCCCGCCTGCAGCTGCACGTTGTTCAGCGACACCTTGCCGTTGAGCGAGAGGTCGGCGAAGCCGCCGTCGGCCAGCGACTTCTGCGAGACATGCGAACTGGCCGAGACCTGCACGTCGCCGATCTGGATCCTCTGCGTCGCCGTGGCGTTCGAGAAGAAGTGGGTGTTGAGCAGCTGGACCACGCGGGCGTCCAGCACCGGGTTGGCTTCCCACGGCTTCTGCACGGTCACGCCGCCACCGCCGGCCCCCCCGTCGTCGATCAGCATGCCGCTGGCCTGCACCGGCGACAGGTTGGTCAGGGCCGTGCGCATGGCGGCCGTGAGCCGCAGCGGTGCGGTGCCGTACTCGTCGAAGATGTCCAGGTCCAGCGTGGTGTAGAGGCCGTTGCGGATCACGCCGGCCTTGTCGCGGTAGTAGAGGCGCGTGGGCACGGTGATGCCGCCCGCCGGCTTCACGCCGCTGTCGGTCAGGGTCAGCGCGCCGCCGCTGGCGGAGGCCCCGCCCGCATGGCCGGCCAGGCGGCCGTCGAGCGCGAGCGCGCCCTGCACGCGGATGCTGCCGCCGTCGCTGTCCAGCCGCAGCAGCGGCGTGCCGGCGGCCTCGCCACCGAAGCGGCCGGCCGCGGGGCTGTCGACCTGGCCGCTGCTGCCCGAGACGTCGACCAGCGAGCCGGCCTGCAGCGCCACGCTGGCCAGGTCCGCCATGCCGCCGACCAGCTCGATGCGCCCGCCGTCCAGCACCCGGCCGCTCAGCCGGCCCTTGGCATCGGGGGCGATCAGCGCGGCGCCGCGCGCCAGCAGTTGCGCATCGGCCTCGAGCGTGACCTGCCCCGCCTCGACCGTGATCGCGCCGGCCGGCGCGCTGAGCGTGCCCTGCACCGTGACGGCGCCGCCTTCGGCCTTGAGCTGGATGCGGCCGCCGGTGTCGACGCCGACCGATGCGCCGGCGCCGATCGTGATCCGGCTCGAGGTGTTGCTCAGGCTCAGCTCCGACGGCTTGCGTGCGAAGCGCTGCGCGGCCGGCAGCCGCACGGCCGGCGCGGCATCGGCCAGGCGGGCGCCGCTGGCCAGCAGGCGGTGGTCGAAGCCGCCGGTGTCCAGGCTGAACGGCACCAGGCTGAGCACGGCGCCGTCGGCCACGCCGATGTCGGCCCGGCCCGCGATGCTCACCACGCCGATGCCGCGTTCGGTGTAGAGCGTTTCCGGCAGCCAGAGGCGGGCCGGGTCGTTGCGCTCGCCGCCGATCTGCACCACCGCGCCGGTGCTGATCGCGAGCCGGCCGGCGGAGCCCGCCGCCAGCGCGCGCATGTCGAGCGCGCCCAGGTCGGTGCGCCCGTCCACGCCGTCGAGCGTGATCAGGCCGGCCTGGCCGACCCGCAGCGTCGGCAGGCCGCGGGCGCCGGTGTCGACCCGTCCGCCGCCCGAGACGTCGAGCACGGCGCGGCTGTCGACCTCGAAGTCCTTGGCCGACAGCAGGATGCTGCCCCCGTCCATGGCCCAGCGCGCGGGCTGTACGCCATCGAGCCAGGTGTTGATCCACTGGCCGCCGGTGTCGAAGCGGCCCTGTGCGCCGATGCGCAGCGTGCCCATCGCCGCCAGCGCGCTGATGTTGCCGCCGGGCGCGCGCAGCGTGCCGTCGATGGCGACGGTGTTGGTCGAGTTCTCGAACTCGTTGATCATCAGGCTGGCACCCGGCGCCATGTCGAGCACCGCGCCTTCGGCGAGCGTGAAGTCGCGCCGCATGTTGAAGGTGATCGAGCCCATGCGCGACCGGCTCAGCGTGTCGTCGAGGATGTAGCTCAGCTTGCCCGGCTCCTCGTTGCGGCCCGGGCGCGGCGCGGCGATGAAGTCGGCGCCCAGCACAGAGGTGGAACGGAAGTCGGCCGAGAGCCGGTGCGGGTCATGGCTGACGACCAGGTCGCCCAGCGACCAGGGCCGGTCCTCGACGCTGCCGCCGCCGAACTCGAGCCGGCCGCCGCCGTTCTTCGAGGGCTGCTTCTGCTGGCGCTCGCCGACCACCACGCCGCCCGCATAGTCGCCTTCGAGCACGAAGCCCTTGCCGGCGAAGAGCACGACCGAGCCGGCGTTGCGGCCTTCGGTGTAGCCCGCCTCGATCGCGTTGCGGCCGATCAGCGGCGAGACGAAGGCCTCCGACACGCCCCAGCGCTGGTGCACCTGGGTGTAGCGCCCGGCGATGCCGGTGTAGTCGCGGTCGGAGAAGGCCTTGTCCATGGCATAGACGCGGCCGTCCGCGCCCATCAGCTTGGTCGCGGTGTTCAGGCCGTCGCTGTAGCGCACCGATCCACCCGAGACATCGAACAGCGAGCCGGTGCGCGAGATGAACTCGCCGCCGGCGCGCACGGTGATCCGGCCCGCATCGGTCGAGAGCTCCTTCATGTCGGTCATGCCGACGCCGACCCAGCCGGTGACGTCGCCGATCGGCGTCCCGGCCCAGGCGCCCGGCACCATCACGCCGGCGCTGTTCTTGACCCATTCGACGCCGGCCATCGGGCCGTCGGTGAACACGCCCGAGGCCCGGCGGTCGACCATGACCTTCTTGCCGCGCACCCAGGAATCGAGCAGCAGCGGCGAATCGCGCAGTTCGTTGATGCGCAGCTCGGCCTCGACGAAGTTGCGCGACATGTCCACGGCCGCGCCCTGGATGCCGGCCACGCTGACGTAGGCGCCGGCGTCCAGGTAGACGCGGCTGCCGTCGCCGAAGCTGCCGGGGCGGTAGCCCGGCAGCTGCGTGTAGAGCGGGTTGACCGCCGACTCGATCTCGATCGTGCCCGAGGGCGCGAGCACGCCGGCGCGCGGCCGCAGGTCGATCAGCTGGCCGTAGAGCCCGATGCGGCCCGGCTGGTAGCGGGTGGCCAGCGCGGTGGTCTCGATCAGGCTGGTGTCGCTGGCGTCGGGCATGACCCGGGTCACGCTGCCTTCGCCCAGCGTCAGCGTGCCGGCCAGCCAGTTGATCAGGATGTCGTGGTTGTCGCTGTTCTGGTAGGCGTGCGTGCCCTGCCCCCAGGCGCGCAGCAGGATGGAGCCGTTGCGGTTGTTGAGCGCGGTGCTCGCCGTCAGCACGCCGTTCTGATGGATGTCCTGCGCCTGCAGCGTGATGTTGCCGCGCTCGGACTGCACGATGCCGCTGTTGCTCACGTCGTAGCCGATGGCGGCGGTGCGGGCCGCCATGCCCGGCAGCACCGCGTCGCGCAGGCCCTGCACGAATTCGCGGTTCCACTGCACCGGATTGCTGGACAGCGCGTTCTCCATGTGCGTCCAGGCGAAGGCCCAGCCCGGCACGGCCGAGACCGCGACCTCCAGGCCGCGCACGCCGTTCTTGTCGCCCAGCTTGGAGGTGTTGATGTGCACGTTCTCGCCGGCCGCCAGGATCACCTGCCCGTCGGGTGCGGACACCGTGCCCGCGTTGTGGACCTTGGGCGCGAACAGCATGATCTTGCCGCCCGCCTCGACGGCCAGTTGCGCGCCGGCCTGCACCTGCACCGCGCCGGGCGCCGCGCCCGGATCGAAGCGCGCCACGCCGCCCAGCGTGTCGGGCGCGCCATCGACGCCCTTGACGAAGCCCAGGTTGATGTCCGGACGCTCGGCCGTGAAGAGGCCGAATTGCGGAATCGCGAACGCATCGGCCTGGCCCTGGTAGGCATCGTCGAAGTACTGCGACTTGTTGATGCCGAGCTTGAACTGCTTGTCGCTCAGCGCCAGCGAACTCGCCACCAGCGAACGCGTGTTGACCTGCGCGCTGCCGTTGAAGACGATGCCGTTGCGGTTGACGATGTAGACCGACCCGTCGGCCTGGATCTGCCCGGCGATCTGGCTCGGCTTGCCACTGGGGTCGTTGATGCGGTTGAGCGCGATCCAGCCGTTCGTGCCGTCGGCCTTCGCGCCGCCCTTCTGGTCGAACTTCACCGTGGTGTTCCGGCCCACGTTGAAGCTCTCCCAGTTGAGGATCGCCTTCTCGTCGGTCTGCTCGATGCCCACCACCGTGCGCCCGCCCGCGGCGCTCTGCACCGGCGCCTTGGCGTTGAGCCAGCCGGCCGTGAGGCTGTTCGTGTCGAC
>Ga0182008_10000251_pt1 | contig 41625 bp, 40 predicted proteins | sample Sormic07211129_1_FD_120482 | JGI IMG/M metagenome (GOLD analysis project Ga0182008, IMG submission 120482) | Rhizosphere microbial communities from Sorghum bicolor, Mead, Nebraska, USA - 072115-129_1 metaG | ecosystem: Host-associated > Plants > Roots > Rhizosphere | place: USA: Nebraska...
CACGGTGCCGGCAATGGTGCCGCCGATCAGCGTGTAGGCCAGCGTTCCCCAGAACACCGAATGGGTCAGCGGAATGAAGGCCAGCACCGCTGCCAGCGAGGTCAGGATCACCGGGCGCGCCCGATGAACGGTCGCCTCGATGATGGCGTGGAAGGGCTCCATGCCGGCTTCTTCGTTCTCGTGGATCTGACCGATGAGGATGAGCGTGTTACGCATCAGGATGCCCGACAACGCAATCAAGCCCACCAGCGCATTGATGCCGAACGGCTGATGGAACAGCAGCAGCGTGGGCACCACGCCGATCAGCCCCAACGGACTGGTCATGAAGACCATGATCATCGCGGAGATGGACCGCACCTGCAGGATGATGATCAGCAGGGTCACCGCCAGCATGATCGGGAACAGCGGCAACATCGCACGCATTGCCTTGCCCGATTCCTCGATGGACCCGGCCTGGGCAATGGCGTAGCCCTCGGGCAGCGCGGCAATCAGGGGCTCAAGCTGCTTGCTGATCGCGGCGGACACGTCCGGTGGCTGCAATGCGTCGTCAATATCACCACGCACGGTGATGGTGGGTACCCGATCGCGACGGCGCAGCACCGGCTCTTCCATCCGGACCTCGACCGAGCCGATCTGGGACAGCGGCACGCGCTGGCCCGCAGCACCGACCAACGTGAAGTCCGCAATCCGCGCAGGATCCAGGCGCGTACCCCCGCCGGACCGAGCGACAACCTCGACGGTGCGGATGTCCTCGCGCACGGCAGTGACCGGCACCCCGCTCAGGAAGAACTGCAACTGCTGCGAGACAGAGGCCGACGTCATTCCCATCGCTTGCAGGCGGTCCTGATCCAGCGTGAAGTGCAGTGTCGGGGTGCGCAGGCCCCAATCGGTGTTGACCGTACGCATCATCGGGCTGGCGTGCAGGGTCTGCTCGACCTTGGCCGCAATGCCACGGATCACGTCCGGATCCGGACCACTGACCCGATACGCCACCGGGTAAGGCGAGTAAGGCCCGAACACCAGCTGGGTCACGCGCACACGTGCCTCGGGTGCCAAGCCCTCCGCCACCGCCTGACGCAGTCGTGCTTTCAGGGCGTCACGCTGTGCCTGGCTGTCGGTACGCACCACGATCTTGGCAAACGCCGGGTCGGGCAGTTCCGGGGAAATGGCGAGGTAGAACCGGGGCGCGCCCTGACCGATGTAGGCCGTGACGATCTTCGCTTCTTCCTGCACAGCGAGCCACTGCTCCACCTTTCTGGTGGCCAGGTTGGTCTGTTCGATCGCCGTGCCGTAGGGCATCTGCACTTCGACCAGCACTTCCGGGCGATCGGAAACGGGGAAGAACTGCTTTTTCACCAGCCCCATGCCCACCACAGCAAGCACGAACAGGCCGATCACCGAACCGGCCGCAAGCCACTTGCGTGCAATCACCCGCGCCAGGATCGACCGGAAGCGGTTGTAGCGCGGCGTGTCGTAAAGGCTGCGGTGCCCGCCTTCCACAGTCTTGAGTTCAGGGAGAAGCTTCACACCCAGGTAGGGCGTAAAGAACACCGCGACCACCCACGACACGATCAGCGCGATGCCCACGATCCAGAACATGTTGCTGGTGTATTCGCCGGCGGTGGATCGGGCAAAGCCATTGGGCATGAAGCCCACCGCAGTCACCAGGGTGCCGGCCAGCATGGGCGCCGCCGTATGGCTCCACGCGTAGGCCGATGCCTTGACCCGGCTATAGCCCTCTTCCATCTTCACCACCATCATTTCGATGGCGATGATGGCGTCGTCCACCAGCAGGCCCAGCGCCAGGATCAGCGAGCCGAGCGTGATGCGGTCAAAGTTCTTGCCGGTTGCGGCCATCACCATGAACACAGCCGCCAGCGTCAGCGGCACGGCGGCCGCCACCACCACACCCACGCGCCAGCCCATGCTGACAAAGCACACCAGCATCACCACCAGCAGCGCGGCGAAGAACTTCATCATGAACTCGTCGACCGACGCGCTGATGTTCACCGCCTGATCGGTCACCTTGTCCAGCGCCATCCCGACCGGCAGCCCCTGATTGATCTTCTTGACCTCCGCATCGAGTGAGGCACCCAGATCCAGGCCGTTCCAGCCGTCCCGCATGACGATGCCCAGCAACAGGGCAGGCTCGCCACCGTTGCGGATCATGAAGGTCGAGGGATCTTCATAGCCACGCTTCACGGTGGCGATGTCCTGCAGTTTCAGGGTCTTGCCCTGCGCGACGATGGGCGTATCGCGGATCTTTTCCAGCTGATCCAGCGCGCCATCCAGGCGAATGAAAATCTGCGGGCCCTTGGCCTCGACCGAGCCTGCCGGGGTCAACGCGTTCTGTCCGTTCAGCGCCCCGAACACGTCCTGCGGTGTTATGCCCAGGTTCGACAGCCGTTCGTGTGACAGCTCCACGTAGATGCGCTCGGACTGCTCACCGATGATGTTGACCTTCTTTACCCCAGGCACGTGCAGCAAGCGCTGGCGCAGGGTTTCGGCATCGCGCGCCAATGCGCGGAAGGGTTCGCCCTTGGCTTTCAACGCAAACAGCGCAAACGTGACATCCGCGTACTCGTCGTTGACCATCGGGCCGATCACGCCTGCGGGCAGGTTTGCCGCTTCGTCCGCCATCTTCTTGCGCGCCTGGTAGAACTCTTCCTGCACCTGCGACGGAGGCGTGCCGTCCTGCAACGTCAGCGTGGTGAAGGACAGCCCAGGCCGGGTGTAGGTTTCGCTGCGGTCATACCAGCGCAGCTCCTGCAGACGCTTTTCCAGCTTCTCGGCGACCTGGTCCTGCATTTCCGTGGGCGTGGCGCCAGGCCACGCCGTCACGATGGTCATGACTTTGACGGTGAACGCGGGGTCCTCTGCCCGGCCAAGCTGGAAGAACGACACGATGCCGGCAACCGAGATCAGGAAGATCAGGAAGACGGTGATGGCGCGCTCGCGCACCGCAAGCGCCGACAGATTGAACCCACTCACCGCTGGGCTCCGGTTGCCACGGCGCGCTTGGCCGTGTCGGCCAGACGAACCACCTGCCCTTCGCGGAGCAGGTGAGCGCCTAGAGCCGCCACGCGATCCGATGCCTTGAAGGACCCCTCAACCAACGCCTTGTCATCGCCCAGTTGCTTGACGGCTACCGGCGTCCACGTGGCCTTGAGCGGCTCGCCCCCGATCACCCAGACACCGGGTCCGGTGCCAGGATCGAACAGGGCGCCCAACGGCACCTCCACGCCTGCCGACGCACCGGTAGCTGCTGCACCGCCAAGTTCAACCGTCACCGTTGAACCCAGCGGCAGCGCCGTGCTGCCCTCTTCCAGGGTGTAGCGGGCTTCAAACGTACGGGTTGCGGGGTCCGCCGATTCAGAGAGGACGCGCAAGCGCGCGGGGATCGTGCCGCTTCCGCCGAACGACGACGCCAGGGCCACCGAACCGATCTGGGGACGAAGCGTCTCGGGCAGTTGGACGACCGCCTCCCGGCTGCCCGCACGGGCAAGCCGGGCAACCACCTGCCCCGCCGCCACAACCTGGCCGGGCTCGGCAGAGATGGTCATGACCACCCCGTCGGCATCGGCAACGAGCGCGGTGTAGTGGCTGGCATTGCGCGCAACCCGGGCCTGGGATTCGGCCGCTCTGAGTGTTGCTGCCGCCGCGTCGGCCGCCGCTTTGATCTGGTCGTAAGACGACCGTGACACCACGCCTTTGGCCGCCAGATCGCGATACCGCGCTTCATCCGCCGTGGCCTGCACGCTTTGCGCACGCGCCGCGATGACAGCCTGCTGCTGGGACGCCGCGGCCAGGTTCAGGTCGTTGGGATCGATCCGGTAGAGCACATCCCCGCGCTTGACCGTCTGCCCGGTCTCCACGAGGCGCTCAGTGACCTTGCCGCCGACCCGGAAGGCCAGATCGCTCTGCACCTTTGCGGCGATGGTGCCCGTAAACGTGCGCGCGTTTCCCGCGCCCGGTTGCACATGGGCAACCCGGACGATGGGCGGCGCAATCCGGGGGTCGATGTCATCCGACGTTCCGCAGGCCGCAAGGAACAACGGAACAACACAGGAGATGGCTGTGAGTACAGAACGGCGCCGCATACGGTCTTCCGGAGTGGGGTATCCGGAGGCATTTTGTTCCTAGTGACCATTTCCGTCAATAGTCACTTTCGTTGCGGGGCAAGACTCCTGAGCACCAAGTCCTGCAGGGCCGTAGGCGCTTCCGCATGCAGAGCCGACAGGTGTGGAAGCGTCACTGGGTTCAGATAAGGAACCAGGACCTGATAGACCGCCTGGCTGGTCGCTTCGAGCGGCGTCGCACGCTCAAAGAGGCCGGACGCACGCCCCTCTTTCAGGATCTCTTCGACAAGCTGCCGGATGCGGCCCTTGTAGGCCTGGGTCGAGGGCCATTCATCCGTCGCGGCCGCCACGGCGATTTCATAGAGGCGGCGATCCTGGAGGAACAGGCGAAGACTTGCCTCCACGATCACGGTAAACAGCACCCGCAGCCTGTCGGGCGGCGCTTGAACCCCCTCCAGGGCCGCATGCACCTCGCCTTCGATCTGCGCCAGGCAATTGGTGCAGATGACCTCCCCGATGGCCTGCTTGGAGGCAAAAAACTTGTAGATGTACGCCTTGGAGAAGCCGATGGCCTTGGCCAGGTCGGACACCGTGGTCTTGTCGTAGCCGTAGTGACTGAAGTGCGCGGTGGCCGCCTCAATGATCTGCGTGCGCACGTCGTGCTCAGCGGGGCCACGCCCGGCGTCGAGCGCTGCGGAGGATGAAGTAGACATCGGCGAAGCGTAGCGCTGCGTGGTGACGCGGGCAAATAGTGACCGATCGGGTATGGGTTCACCCACGGCCGTTGTTGATTCCCGTCCGGCTTCTCACGTTGCCATCCCCACAGGGGCCGCGCGCTTACCTGCGCAGCTCACCCCTGAAGCACGGCCTCAAGCCGCCGGTGCGTCCGGCAGCCGCGCCAGTATGTCGTTCCGACAGGCGTCCAGAATCTCGTCGGCCAGTGCCGCATCGTCCGGGCACGACCGCGACAACACCACCGCGCCCACCGCCTGCGCAATCAGCGCGATCCGTCGCGCACGACTGCGCTCGGCGGCGGCCGCATCCATCTGGCCATCGCGACCTGAGCCGTCTTCCAGCTGTGCTTCGATACCGGTTGCAAAGGCAGCCTTGACCGACGCCGGCTGACGCGCGGCATCCGTGCACAGCGCCGCCATCGTGCAGCCTTGCCCCGGCGTATCCCGGTGTTCGCGGGACAGGTAGTAGGTCAGGAAGGCGCGCAGATCGGTCCCGGCCAATGCCTCGGCGGATGTCGCAAAGCCACAGGCGGCCGCTTCCGCCATCAGGTCGGCCTTCGACCCGAAGTGCTTATAGAAGCCGCCGTGCGTAAAGCCCGCGGCCCCCATCAGGTCTGCCACGCCCACGCCGTCGTATCCCCGCTCCCGGAAGAGGGTGGAGGCGGTTTCGACGATGTGCGCCCGGTTGGCCTGCGCCTGTGCCTTGGTGACCTTCATGAACGATGCCCTGCAACGCGGTGCTGCGGAAGTAAGGCACTTTACCACACTTAGATTACGCACATCATCAAACCATTGACATCTAAGATTACGGTCATCATCATTGCGCCACCCTACCCCGGAGCGGGCTTGCGCCCCTCCGCAACGACCTCCTCAACGATGACGACCCCACACCCCATGACGACCCCGACGCTCTTCCAGCCCTACCCCCTTGGCCCGCTGACGCTGGCCAACCGCATCGTGATGGCCCCGCTGACGCGCAACCGCGCCGGCGCCGGTCTGGTGCCCAGCCCGCTGGCCGCCACCTACTACGCCCAGCGCGCCTCGGCCGGCCTGATCATCACCGAGGCCACCCAGATCTCGGCCCAGGCCCAGGGCTACCAGGACACGCCGGGGCTCTACACCCAGGACCAGATCGACGGCTGGCGCGCGGTCACCGATGCCGTGCATGCCCGCGGCGGGCGCATCTTCGTGCAGCTGTGGCACGTGGGCCGCATCTCGCACGTGGACCTTCAACCGGGTAACGCCGCGCCGGTGTCCGCCTCGGCCATTCGTGCGCAGACCAAGACCTTCGTGCACAACGGCTTTGTCGATGTGTCCGAGCCGCGTGCATTGGCGATCGACGAGCTGCCGGCCATCGTCAACGACTTCCGCCAGGCTGCCGCCAATGCCATCGCCGCCGGTTTTGACGGCGTGGAAATCCACGGTGCCAACGGCTACCTGCTCGAACAGTTCATCAAGGACGGCGCCAACCAGCGCACCGACGCCTACGGCGGCTCCATCGAGAACCGCGCGCGCCTGCTGCTAGAGGTCACCGCCGCCGTGGCCGAAGAGATCGGCGCGGATCGCACCGGCGTGCGCATTTCCCCGGTCTCCCCGGCCAATGCCATTGCCACGGTGAGCGACCCGCAGCCGCAGTACGACTACATCGTCGACCAGCTCAGCGCGCTGGGCATTGTTTACCTGCATGTGGTCGAAGGCGCGACGGGCGGCCCGCGTGACGTGGCGCCCTTCGACTTCGGTGGGCTGCGCGGGCGTTTCAATGGGACCTATCTGGCCAACAACGGCTACGACCTGGACCTGGCCAGCGCACACCTCGCCGAAGGCAAGGCAGACCTGATCGCGTTTGGCCGTGCCTTCATCAGCAATCCCGATCTGGTGGAACGCCTGAAGACCGGCGCGCCCTTGAACGCATTGAACCCCGCCACGTTGTACGGCGGCGGCGCGGAGGGCTACACCGACTACCCCGCATTGACCGATACGACGCCGCAGTAATTCGTTCGACAGCGTCGCACTGCACCCCTTCTCGCCCACCCCATTCCAAGAGACACACCATGAGCCTGCTTCCCACCGTCCTCATCACCGGCGCCTCCAGCGGCATCGGCACCGTTTACGCCGAACGCTTCGCACGCCGGGGCCACGACCTGGTGCTGGTCGCGCGCGACAAGACCCGCCTGGACACGCTGGCTGCCCGCCTGCGCCAGGACACCGGGGTCGCCGTAGACGTCCTGCCGGCCGACCTCACCCAGAACAACGATCTGGCCACCGTGGAAACCCGCCTGCGCGACGATGCGCGCATCGGCATCCTGATCAACAACGCCGGCATGGCGCAGTCCGGCGGCTTCACCGCGCAATCGGCCGACAGCATCGACCAGCTGGTGACGCTGAACACCCTCGCCCTGACGCGCCTGGCCGCAGCCGTTGCACCCCGCCTGGCCGACGTCGGCGAAGGCGCCATCGTCAACATCGGCTCGGTGGTGGGTCTGGCGCCCGAGTTCGGCATGTCCGTCTACGGCGCGAGCAAGGCCTTCGTCCTGTTCCTGTCGCAGGGGCTCAGCCTGGAGCTGTCGCCTAAGGGCGTCTATGTGCAGGCCGTGCTGCCCGCCGCCACGCGCACCGAAATCTGGGAGCGCGCCGGCATCGACATCAACACGTTGCCGGAGGTGATGGATGTCGGCGAGTTGGTGGATGCCGCCCTGGTCGGCTTTGATCGTCGCGAAACCGTGACCATTCCGCCGCTGCATGTGGCCGCACGCTGGGACGCGCTGGAAGCATCGCGCCAGGGCCTGCTCTCGGACATCCGCCAGGCGCAGGCAGCGGAGCGCTATCGCAACGCCGATTGAAGCATCGACGATAGAGGTGGTCGACCATGACGATTTCCGACACCCGCCCCGCATCGGGCACCGCCTTCCAGAGCGCCGCGACCCGGTTGCTCGACGTTGGCGGTACTGCGTTCGCCTACCGCGAACTTGGCCCGCCAACGGGCGTCCCGCTTGTCATGCTCAACCACTGGGGCGCGGTGCTCGATAACTTCGATCCGCGCATCGTGGACGGCCTGGCCAGCAGGCATCGCGTCATCGCCATCGACTACCGGGGCATTGGAAGATCAGGGGGCACAGCACCGTTGACCGTGGCGGAGATGGCCCAGGACACCATCGCGCTGATCCGCGCGATGGGCGTGGGGCGCGTCGATCTGCTCGGCTTCTCGCTGGGCGGTTTCGTCGCCCAGCAGGTCGTGCTGGACGCACCCGACCTGGTGCGCAGGCTCATCCTGACCGGAACCGGGCCTGCAGGTGGCCGCGGCATCGACCGGGTGGGCCGGGTATCGGGGCCGTTGATCGCCAAGGGCCTGCTGACGCGGCGCGATCCCAAGTACTACCTGTTCTTCACCGCCAGCGCCCGCGGCCGGCAGGCGGCCAACGACTTCCTGCACCGGTTGAAGGAGCGCACGAGCGATCGCGACAGGCCTGCTTCGCCCGGCGCATTCCTGCGGCAGCTGAAGGCCATCACCGCCTGGGGCAGACAAGCGCCCCAGGACCTGAGCGGCATCCGTATCCCGGTACTGATTGCCAATGGCGACAGCGACATCATGGTCCCCACGCCCAACAGCGCCGACCTGGCCCACCGTATCCCCAATGCGACGTTGGTCATCTACGACGACGCCGGTCATGGCGGAATATTCCAGTATCACGCCGAGTTCGTTGCCGAAGCGCTAGCGTTCCTCAGCAGCTGACGCGCGCACCTTCCTACCGGCCGCGCAACCGCGCGGCATCACCCAACCAGAGACACACCGCCCATGAAAGCCTTCCTCATCGACCGGTACGGCAAGAAGGAAACGGGCCATACCGATGACGTGCCAACGCCGGCGCTGCGCGACGACGATGTGCTCATCCGCGTGCATGCGGCCAGCGTCAACGCGCTGGACACGAAGATCCGGCGGGGCGAGTTCAAGCTGATCCTGCCATATCGCCTGCCGCTGATTCTGGGCAACGACCTGGCCGGTACGGTGGAGCGTGTCGGCGCCGGGGTTTCCCAGTTCAAACCGGGCGACGAGGTATATGCACGCCCCGACGATGACCGCATCGGGACGTTCGCCGAGTTCATCGCCGTCAGCGCCGCATCCGTGGCACTCAAGCCCGGCAACCTAACCATGGTGGAGGCCGCCTCGCTGCCGCTGGTCGCGCTGACCGCGTTGCAGGCACTGGTCGAAACCGCCCAGCTGAAACCGGGTCAGAAGGTCTTCATCCAGGCGGGCTCCGGCGGTGTCGGCACCGTGGCGATCCAGCTGGCCAAACACCTTGGCGCGTTCGTTGCCACCACCACCAGCACCCCCAACGTGGCGTGGGTAAAGGACCTGGGCGCGGACGTGGTCATCGATTACAGGCAGCAGGATTTCGCCACGGCACTGCGCGACTACGATGTGGTGCTCAACAGCCTGGGCAAGGAGGAACTGGAGCGGTCGCTGCAGATCCTCAAGCCGGGCGGCCATCTCATCTCCATCTCGGGCCCGCCCACGCCCACCTTTGCGACCGCGCGCGGGGTGGCCTGGCCGCTCAAGCAGGTCATGCGCCTGCTCAGCCGTGGCATCCGCAGCAAGGCAAAGCAGAAGGGGGTGACGTATACCTTCGTCTTCATGCGAGCCGATGGGGCGCAGTTGGGCACCATCACATCGCTTGTTGAGTCCGGCGCAATCGTCCCGGTCATTGATCGGGTGTTTCCGTTCGAGGACACCCAAGGCGCGCTGGTCTATGTGGAGAGCGGGCGGGCGAAGGGCAAAGTGGTGGTGGAACTGCCGTAGTTCGATTGCCCCCGCTGCACGTGCCATCCAGCCCGGAGATGCCGGTCAGGGGGACCGGCGATCGCGGCTCTCTTCTCACGCCCCTCCCTGCCCCTCCGGCCCCGGCAAAGCCAGACGGGGACACGGGCGCTCTGGCTCCGGCCGTCGCGGCGGCCTATGATGAAATCCAGACCCAGGCCCGCGTCGTCACCCCAGGGGCCCTCAATGCGAACGCGTGAGCATGCCAAATACAGGGCGGTTCTATTTGTTTGAAGTGAACGTGCAGCCAGGTCGGCCGGACTCGGGCGAGGAGCCCAAAGTGCTCAGTGTCCAGGCCGAATGTCTTTCCTGCCATCACGTCACCACTGCCGCTGCCCCGCCGAGCCTTGCGAACATTCCGGGCGGAGGCGCAGTGCTGGAGTGCCCAGCGTGCGGCAGCCGTCAGGCGATCTCGGCGGCGCGTTTCGTGGAGTTTTCGCAACGGTCGGCTGCCGGCCCTGCGTCCCCGGATGCACCGCCGCAGTGATCCAGACCGCAGCGGCTGACACGTGTTCGGGACGTTGAATCAAGAAGACTCTCTCTCGGTCCCTTGACTGTCGCTTGGCCATTGGCCTGCCACTGTCCATAGGCGGCCTGCGTTGCGGACGATCCCCATTTTGAAGCCACGCGCTGTTCTCCTGCGCGATCGGCGCCGGGCGTTTCACAGGATCCAAGCGGGTCAATGGCGATCATGCAGCTAGCGCGTACCCCTGCGTCGGCCCTACGGAATCCAGCCCATCGTGCTTCAGAACCTGCTTCATTTCGCCCCGCTGATAACCGCCGCCATGACCTGCGTGACGGCGTTGATCTGGGTCGTTTACCTGAGTTTCTTCCTGCGCAGCTACCGACGTCAGCAGCGACCGTCCATTCTGATCACCTCAGGCGCCGGCAAGGACCTGGACGCGCATTGCTTCGTGACCAATCTGGGATTGGAACCGGTGTATCTGCTTGACGTAGTCATCGACCTGATTGAGCCGGATGGCAAGGTCGTTCGCGCGGTCATACCCGAACGCACCGAGCGCTGGAGCCAGGATGTTCCCGGCGACGACGACGATGTCCGCCGTGCGACCAACGTCGGCTCGCTCACCAGTGGCGGCGAACGAGACCTGGGCCGGTTCCGTACGCTTATCGAGCGCGCCAGCAAGGAGAATCCGGAGATCGCCTCTGATGCAGACTTCACCAGTCTGGAGGTGACCGTGGTGACGGTCACCGCGAGCCAGGCAGAGCTGTGCGGGGCGTCGCGCTGCTACCGGATCGACCACCGTACCGATGGCCGCCCTCAACTGAGGGCAACGACCATCAAGGCCAGGCAACTGCAGGGGTATTTCGCGCGACGCAGCCTGACGCGCCTGCTGACCGCCCAGCTCCGATCAACGGCTATGGGGTGATCGGCAATGCAGTTATGGGCGCGTGGGAAGCGGTGCCAGATCTGGGCAGGCGCGCGCTATCTGGTCGCCTTACGCCGCACTTCCAGAAGCAACGCTTCCTGCGCCTTGCCAGACAGCTTGCCGAACTCATCAATGAGCTCGGCAAGCTGGTCAGTCTCAGCAAACAGATAGGCAACGGAAACGCCCAAGGCGCGCGCGATCTTCTGCGCTGTCTCGATATCGCAATTGTGCACGGCCCGCTCGTACCGGTTGATGCGAACGCCCGCAACATCTTCTGGCAATCCCACAAGCACCCCCAACGCGCGTTGAGTCAGGCCCTGCTCGAGCCGGCACGCGCGAAGGCGGCGGGCAAACACAGAGCGGATGGACGTAGGTGTGCGGGTCATGCGAACAAGCATGACCCAGCGCTACGCTGAACGTAAATTACGTTCAGCGTACGCGGAACAGCAAGGCCAGATGCGTCACATAAGCCAGCGCATTGACTACTAATTCCTTACCCCCGGCCACCTTTGCGACGGTGCCGCGCTCACCCCGTGCCAAACGGACAGCAGTGCCACCCCTGCTGCCGGCGCGCCATCTCCTCCAGATCCCGGTCCGCGCCTGCAGCGTCCAGCGCCTCCCCTGTCCCCGAATGACGCGCCACATACTCCCGCATCAACGCTTGCAGCACCTGTGTCGCCGGGCGACGCTCGCGTGCCGCCGCTTGCTGGAAGCTGGCGCGTAAGCCGGCGTCCATCGTTACCTGCATGAAGACACTCTCGTTCATGAGTTCCTCCTACTGCTGGATAGTGAAATAGGATGCAATCCGCACGGCATTGCCGTGCTGTGCCCGCCTGCTGGCGGCACGCCCCGATCAGCCGGCGGTGCGCTGCAGCTTCCTGGGGATCTTCTTCGGCACCACCACCGGGCGCTCCACCACCGTGAGGGTGATGCAGCCGGGGCTGGTTTCAATCTTCAGGCGTGCGCCTACGTCGAAGCCGAGCTTGTCCAGCCAGCGGCCGCGCAGGCGCACGTAGGGAATGACCTCATCGCTGCCGTATTCTTCGCGGGTGGGATAGTGCTGTGCGCCCACTTTGCAGGTGGGGGCTGGGCGAGCGTAGGGCTTGCGTTTGGGCGGTACGAATTCGGGCGGTGACACCCAGGACCTGTGCATGTTGGACCTCCTGTAGGGATCGCCCTCGCCGGGATGGCGAGGGTGTCGGGAGGCTAGAAACCGCACAAGCTCGGCGGGCGTATTCCCCAGAGGGTGTTGTATTAGCCACCCTCCCGACAAAGGAAGTGCACATGCATCGCTTGTGAAAGAGTTTCTAGGCTCTGATGCACACGATGCACGTTGATGCTGATGTTGGGAAATCGCTTTTTTCTGTTGATCTTCGTCCTCTGGTTGAACATGCCTACGGATCTGTGCGCACTTGAAAGCTCCGTTGGAATCCCTTAGCAAAGGCTCGTTCCTCGAAGCCAATTCACCCTAATGTTGGACGAGTCATTGGATCGGATCTCACAAAAACACGGGGTGATCAACGTTGCCGACCCATACTGCGTCGACTCTTCCGACCCAGCCGTCCTTCGGAGCGTAGAGCGCAAACCGCTCAACCAAACCCCTCTGAACGCGCGATCACTCACGAGAGCCTTGCAGTACACAACACAAGGGGCGCGTGATATCAGGAGCAGCTATGTATCGAGAAGGGCCGCAGATTTTTTGACACCACGCGGCCCACAAAGTCCCATCGCTTGATGTCAAATTTGCAGCACCATCGACACAAAGGGAGATAGACAGGTTCAACGGATGCCAGGAAGCCAGCCACGGCGTGCCTCACACCTTTAGCCGAAGGACTTGTTGGATAGTGCGACCTGGCTTAGTCTGCACTCACAATCAAGTCATCGGAGAGAGAAGTTGAACGCAGAGGTGATCCACCGAACCACGGACGTGTACGGCGTTGGCCGCGATCTGCCACTCAACTACGTCAGCCGCACCGCGGTTGATGAGCACTTCATATCTAACCTGACGCGAGAGAAGCATGTAATCATTTACGGCAGCTCCAAGCAGGGTAAGACCTCACTGCGAAAGCACTGCCTGAACGATGATGACTACATAGTTGTTCACTGCTTGAATAAATGGACCATCGCCGACCTTCACTCAGCAATTCTAAAAAGGGCCGGGTACGAAGTAACGCAGTCCAGCACTAAAACCAGCACAGGCAAGAACAAAGTTGTGGCGGGCTTTAAGGCAGGCCTGATGGGCATAGGCGTGGAAACCGGTGGCGATAGGGAAACCACCGAGACCTCAGCCAGAACGACAACGGCCCTGGAGCTCGACCCCGAGGATGTGAACGACATCATTTCGGCTTTGGAAGGCTTCGAGCGCTATATTGTACTCGAAGACTTCCATTACCTTCCCAATGATACTCAGAAAGACTTTTCAGTCGCCCTCAAGGCATTCCACGAGCAGTCAAAACTCTGTTTTATTGTCGTAGGCGTTTGGCTTGAAGAAGGTCGACTCACCGTATATAACGGCGACCTTACGGGCAGAATCGTTGCGGTCAATGCAGATCAGTGGACAGATGAGGAACTTCGAGAGGTTGTCGCTGCCGGAGAAGCCCTTCTCAATATTACGTTTGCAGAGAACTTCAAAGCCGAGCTTATTTCCAAGTGCTTAGAGAGTGTTTACATCGTTCAAGAGGCTTGCTTCAAAGCCTGCACCTCACTGAATATATACGCCACCCAAAACACTCTCGTAAATAATGTTGGCGCAGATATCGACGTAAACAATCTGATACAGCAGGTTGTTAATCAGCAAACTGGACGCTACAACTCTTTTATAACGCTTTTCGCAAGCGGATTCCAAGAGACGGCGCTTCAAATGTACAAGTGGCTGTTGTTCCCGGTGCTTACCGCAGAACCCGGCTCTCTTGAGAATGGCATCAGCTACCGAAGCATGAAAGACACGTTGCGGCAGCATCATCCAGAAGGCGTTGGACTGAACATCGGCAATCTTACTCAGGCACTCCAGTCTGTAGCATCGCTTCAAGTAAAGAAGGACATCAAGCCAATTGTTCTCGACTACGACCAAACCAATCTAAAGCTGAACGTGGTTGATAGGAGCTTCCTTATTTGGCTACTCCATCAAGATCAGAACAATCTCCTTGAGCTAGCCGATCTCCCTGTGCACTGATAAGCAGTCAAGGCCAGGCTAATCGTAGCCGCCCATGCTCTCGCTGCTGTTGATCGTTACTAGCACTGCCGACATCAGCATCAGTTACTACGAGGCGTGGTGGTAGTGGGCGAGATCGGGCACCCCCTATAACGCGATACGAGGCCACCGTGCCATCAACTCTTACGTCGCGAAGTTGTTGGTTTCACGTCCTTACCTCACTGCAACTGCACCCCAAAACAAATCAATAACTTACTTCTCCGCTACGCGGTTTTTTCGGCCGCACCTTAGGAAGCCTTTTTCGTATTACCGCGCTGTCAAGTCTCGCAACTGGGACCGCATGACAGTAGGCTAGATGCATACGGCATAGCAGGGGGCAGGCGTGGGAAACAACAACTCAATCGTCAACATCGATGCCAAGGGGCTCTCCAAGGTTGGCGCCGCACTCGTTGACAAGGTCGCTGAAGGAATCGGCGGAATTTTCAAGCCTACGCAAATTGTGAGAGAAGCGCGTGCGCAAGCAAAAGCTGATCTGATCACCGCTCAATCTCAAATTGAAATTGACGAGTTGCAACGCCGCGCAATGCAGAGATTTGTAGCAGAAGAGGCAAAACGTCAATCAAACATCGAGGCAATTACGAAGCAAGCCATTCCCTTGCTGGATGACATGGCGCAGCCCGGGCAGATGAACGATGACTGGGTCGCGAATTTCTTTGAGAAATCTAGAATCGTTTCTGACGATGACATGCAGTCACTTTGGTCTAAGGTTCTTGCCGGTGAATCGAACTCGCCCGGAAAGTACTCAAAACGGACCGTCAACCTTCTTTCAGATTTGGACAAAAGTGATGCGGAGCTCTTTTCGAATTTCTGTGGTTTCGCCTGGGCACTTGCAGGACTGAAGCCTCTAATTTATTTTGAAAATGATGGAGCCGAGCCCGGCAGGCCGGAAATTTACGCACAGCACAATATTAATTTCGACACACTATCCCACTTGGAAGCCCTAGGACTAATAACCCATACAGCTATCGGTGGTTTCGTTACACGTGGATTGCCAAAAACATTTTCCACCGCCTACCATGGAAGGCACCTAACTCTTGAAATGCCAAATGAGGGCATGCCAATCGAAATAGGCTCCGCGTTATTCACCAATGCCGGCGCACAACTTGCAGAAATTTGTGGCAGTAAGCCTATTGCTGGATTCTACGATTTTGTGGAAGAGAGATTCAAGGCAAAGGGATTCATGGTTGTTCCCTGAGGCCGCCTACTGCCCTGAGCCTGCCCATGCGCCAGCAAATTCTAACCGGCCAGCGGTCAGCGGCCAGCGGAAGTGAAGATCGCTGGCGCCGCTTGAGGCCATGAAGCAGCCGCGCTCATCCATCTAGGGCGGCAGCGTGCTGCCCCGCCAGTCTTTGCCCATCGCGCCCTAAGTGCTGCTCCACCCAGCACCCAGGGCTAATGGCTAGATATGAAACGCCGGGCTTGCCGACAACGTCGGCGCGCTCACGCTGACCCGAAGCAAAATGAGCAGGCCGGCGAGAAGCATCACCACCGCTGCAACGGTGAGCACGGCAACAATTCCCCCCATCCAGCCCGAACACCAGACCGCCCAAAGCGGCCCCGCTGCGAAAGCGGCGATGGGCAATAGCTGCACCCTCATCCCTCTCACCAGAACCTGGCATACAGTCGAGCACGGCCTGAAGGTCAGTGGCGACGCGCTGTACAAAGGACCAGCGACCGGCCGATGTGCGGCTCAGATGATGAGGGATGCGCATGCGAGCGTTTCCTCGACATCCTTCCTGCTTTCTAAACCATCCAACTCAGTTTAATTTCCCGTACAACCAATGAGTTAGGAGAGTTTGGCGGAGGGTAGGCCGGATCACCACCGGTCCAACCAACCCTATCCGTTGCAGAAAGCCTCTTTGACAGGTTTCCTTCGGACATTTCCTCGATCATGGCCAGTGTTGAGTGGGGCGGGCAGGGTCCCCAGGATGCCCGCACCACGCGCGCTTGATCCGAAGCACGCCAGATCTCAGACCCAACCGCCAGCCTACATGTTAATCTTTCTCATTCGCACCCAGCCCTCCCCGCCCCCGATGACCTGCCCGTCGCTTCGCCCCTCTGCCCTGGGCCTGTCCCTGACCCTGGCCTGCCTTTCGGCCCACGCCGCTCCGCCCTCTTCCCCCGATGTGCAGCAACTGGACGCAGTGCAGGTGCTCGGCCGCGCCCAGACCCTCTACCGGGTGGACGACGCCACGGTGGGCACGCGTACGGACACACCGCTGGCGCTGGTGCCGCAGTCCATCCAGGTGGTGCCGCGTGAGCTGATTGAAGACCAGGCGGCCCGCCAGATCACCGATTTGTACCGCAGCATCAGCGGCATCAGCTTCTTCAGCTACGCCGGTGTGACCCTGCGCGGCTTCCGCCAGGAAAACGTGCTGTATGACGGCCTGCGCGGCGACCCCTATGCCGGCTTTTCCGTGCCGCAGCTGTTCAACATCGAGCGCGTGGAAGTCCTGAAGGGACCGGCCGGCGCCCTGTACGGCGGCGGCGATGCCGGCGGCGTCATCAACTACGTGACGCGCAAGCCAAAAGCCACGGCCGAACGCCGTATCGAGCTGCAGGCCGGCAACAACGATTTCCGGGCTGCGTCGATCGAGGCCACCGGGCCGATGAACGCCGCGGGCAGCGTGCGTTACCGCGCCGGGCTGTATGGCGACACCGAACAGGGCGTGCGCTGGAACGCGGACAGCGAAAGCGTGATCGGCGATGCATCGCTGGCCTTCGACGTGGGCGACACCGGCGAGTTGACCCTGCAGTTCACCGACATCACCCAGAACCTGGGCGGCAACCGCCTGCGTGGCGTGCCGGTGGACGACAACGGCAGTTTTCTCACCGACCGTCGCTGGAACCACAACGAAGCCACCGACTTTCTCGACATGCGGGCCAAGGTTGCCCTGGCGCAGTACCGCTTCTCACCCAGCACCAACCTGGACGTGGACGTGGGTGCACGTTGGTTCGAGAACAACGAGCATCAGATCTACCACGAGCCGATGGGGCTGATCGACCGCAACCGCGATGGCGTGCCCGAGTGGATGACCCGCCAGCTGCGCAACCAGATCCGCGACAACGATGCCTTCACCGCCAACGCCAACGCGGTGTGGCGTGTCAGCACCGGCAGCATCGAGCACAAGGTGCTGTTGGGCGCCGATGTCTACCAGCAGGATGCCGACTTCACCGCGCAGACCGCCAACAGCGCGGATCTGGCGCGAGGTGCCGGCCCGGTGCCGGGCGTCGACCTGTTCAACCCGGTATATGGCGCAAGTTCGTGGCGCGACTACAACCTGGCCGCCCTGCCCTGGCGCAGCACGAGCACGCGCAGCAAGCGCTATGGCGGCTACCTGCAGGACGAACTGACGCTGACCCCGCGCTGGCATGTGCTGGCCGGACTGCGTTGGGATGGCTTCCAGGATGATGACCGTATTGCCGGCACCAGCGTGGACGGCAACGACATCAGCTGGCGGCTGGGCAGCACGTACACCGTGCGGGAAGGCGTCAATGTCTACGCCAACATCGCCAGCGGCTTCATGCCCCAGAGCGCGGCCAACCAGAGCGCCGAGGCGGGCGGTCCGTTCGATGCCGAGCGCAGCAAACAATGGGAAGTCGGATTGAAATCCCTGCTGGCCGAGCGCGTCACCCTGAACCTGGCCGCGTACCGGATCGACCGCAGCAATATCGTGCAGGCCACCGGCGAGATCGTGGACGGCGTCAACCAGCTGGCCGCACTGGGCCTGGTGCGCAGTACGGGCATGGAGCTGGATCTGCTGGCCGATATCACCGACCGCTGGGTGCTCAACCTGACCTATGCCTACAACGATGCGCGGGTGAAGGATGCCGGCAGCAACGGCATCACCAATGCCTCCGGCGACCGCTTCGCCAATGCGCCGCAGAACAAGCTCGGCCTGTGGACGCGCTACGACCTGCCGGCAATCCATTCGGCCATTGGCTTCGGCGCCGATTACGTGGATGAGCGCGTCAGCCTGGATGGCCAACGGGTCAAGCCGTACACCGTGTTCGACATGAGCTGGAAGACGCAGTGGCAGCAGTGGCAGTTCCAGGCCAACGTCAAGAACCTGTTCGACAAGGTCTATGCGGCCAGTGGCTTCACCGAGCGCACCGGCCACTTCCCGGGTGAGCCGCGCCGCGTGTACGTGCAAGCGGCGTACACCTTCTGAGCCCGCCCATGCGCCAGCCTACGCCAGCGCATCCTGACCGCCCTGCGCGCAGCGGGAGTGGGCGCCGGCTGTGGTTCGACCTGCACAGTTGGCTCGGCCTGAAGCTCTGCGTGTTCATGGGCTTTGTCTGCCTCACCGGCACGCTGGCGGTGTTCTCGCAGGAGATCGACTGGCTGCTGCACGCCCCCATGCGCGTGGCCGATGGGGGTGAGCACGCCGGCTGGGGGCCGGTCATCCATGCCGCGCAGGCGGCGCATCCGGACTGGGAGCTGGAAGGCATCTCCGCCGGCCACACGCGCCTGTTCGCGGCGCGCGCGCAGATGCGCCTGCCCGATGGCAAGCGACGCTTTGTCTGGATCAACCCCTACACCGCGCAGGTGACCGGCGACACCGGCTGGTTCAATACGCAGCGGCTGCTGCGCAACACCCACCGCCACCTGATGCTGCCGGTGGCCTGGGGCGTGCCCCTGGTGGCCGCGCTGTCCATCCCGTTGCTGCTGTCGCTGTTGAGCAGTCTGTACATCTACAAGAAGTGGTGGCGCGGCTTCTTCAAACGGCCCGACCCCTCACGACCGCGCCGCCTGTGGGGCGATGTCCATCGCCTGGCCGGGGTGTGGTCACTCTGGTTTCTGCTGCTGATCGGGGTGACCGGGGCGTGGTATCTGATCGAATCCCTTGGCGGCGATGCACCGGCCGCGCCGACCATACGACTGGCCAAGGGCAATGACCGCGCTGCCGCCGTCGACCCGGCCGCCGTCGACGCCGCGGTGCAGACCGTCCGCCAGCACTGGCCCCGCCTCGACATCCTCGGCGCCATCCCCGCACGCGATGGCGGGAGCATTCTGTTCCTGGGGGAGGCCGACGCCTGGCTGGTGCGGGAACGGGCGAACAATATCGCCGTAGACCTGCACACCGGGCACGTGATCGGCATGCATGACGGCCGTGCGCTGGGGGTCCATCAGCGCATCGCCGAAATGGCCGACCCCCTGCACTTCGGCAACTTCGGCGGCTGGCCCATCCGACTACTCTGGTTGCTGGCCGGCACGCTGTTGACCGGGCTGTGCGTCACCGGCGTGTATCTCTACGGACTTCGCACAGTGGATTCGCTGCGATACGCAGCCAAAAGGCGGCAGACATGAGTCATGAAAAGCTACCCGGCCCCTGGCGCGCGGCGTGGCAAGGCATGGGTCGCTGGCGCTGGCTGTGGCTGGCCCTGCTGCTGGTGTGGGCGTCGCTGGTGCCGTTTGAGGCCATGAAGTAGTAGCGCTCACACAGCCCCTTTGCTCGACAGGATAAGCACGCGCATCGGCCGGCCCTCGGTCCACGTCGGTTGCCGGTGCGCTGACCCGCTGGCATAGGCCCGGCCATACCCCGTGACCTAAACGGGGCGGCAACACATCGAATCAAACCCATCACGGTTAGCCAGAAATCCGACACCTTCGGCATCAGGAACTGACCAGGGAAGAATGACCTCAAGGTTGGTCCCTGGTCGTCTGGAGAATGACGGCCAAATCGCCCGGCGCCTTGAAGTCTGCCGCCACAGAATGCAGACGTAAGGACCGCAGCCGCCACTCGCGTAGCGGCGCGAAACGCCACTGGTAAGCAACGAGCACCCTGCCGACGTATCGCCGATGCCCATTCCGGCCGATGCGCCGCCCGACATTCTGCGTCACCCCCCTGACCTGGTGCGTCAATACCATGACCCACTGCGTCACCCATACGTCGCGCACGCCGCAAGGGCTGCTGTAAAACCGACGCCCCTCCTGAACATCTGACAGCGCAGATGCAAAGCACTGAATCCAAACGCCCACTGCGTTCGTACAACGGTGCTGTCGAGGGAAACACGGAATGCAACCCGTGGGTGCCTTGACCATCCCCCTCCTGCGACCGAGCCCCGATGTGCCCTCCAGTTACCCCAGAAGACGAACGACGGGCAGCCCTCAGCGCGATGCAGGTCGCTGACGTAGACACCGTACCGTCGCTGGACCGAATCACGCGCCTTGCGAGCTACGCCTTCAACGCACCCGTCGCGTTCGTCTCCATCCTGGGGGATGTGAAGCAGCGCTTCGTCTCGCAGATTGGATTGCCGGCGCAGGAAACAAGCATCCGCGCCTCCATCTGCGCGCACGCGATGACGGCCAATGGCGTGCTTGTGGTCTCCGATCTGATGGCCGATCCGCGCTTCCGGAACAATCCGCTGGTCACCGACGCGCCGCATCTTCGTTTCTATGCAGGCGCCCCCTTGATCGCAAAGAACGGGGTGACCAATGGCGCGCTCTGCATCATGGACAAGGAGCCCCGTGACTTCCCGCACATCGATCAGGAGCAATTGTCGGCGCTGGCGCACCTTGTGATGGCACAGCTGGAGCTGCGCAACATGTCCGGCCGCCTGGATCCTGTCAGCGGCCTGCCCAGCCGCCACCAGCTTCATGCCGACTATCCCGGGATCCTTGCGCGCACGCCATCTGAAACACGCTACGCAGTGGCGATAGATGTCCTCGACCTTCCACGTGCGACGGAGGTAGGGCAAGTCCTCGGGCTGCAACCCATGGATGTCCTGATCCGGCGCGCCGGCGTACGACTGCGCACGGCCCTGGAGGGCATTGCCACGATCTACCACGTGGGCGTCACCCAGTTCGCGTTCGTGGTCAACGTGCCCTCAGCCCAGCACCTCGAATACCTGGTTCTGGAGCTGAGGGACAAGATGCTGCGCCCGCTCATGGCGGCTGCAATCCCCATGGCACCGAGCTTCCACGCCGGCATCTGCGCTGTTGTCGATGACGATCAAAGCAGCCACGACCTCCTGCGCAAGCTGCTTGTCAGCGTCCATGGCGCGTGCGATGCCCGCCAGTCGTTTCTCTGGTACTGCGAAGGTCGCGACGCGCAGATTCACCGTGGCTACCAGCTTGCGTCGGACGCGAAGCAGGGACTTGTCGATGGCGACTTTCATCTCGAGTACCAGCCGCGGTTCCGCGCGAAGGGGCTCAAGCCGGTCTCGGTGGAAGTGCTGATCCGTTGGACCCACCCTACCCTCGGTCCCATCAGCCCCCGCGAGTTCATACCGATTTTCGAGCGAACGGCATTGATGGACCTGGTGACGGACTGGGTGCTGGACACTGCGCTGGATCAGCTTCAGGCGTGGCTGGCGCAGCGGCGGGAGATTCCCCTGTCCATCAATATCTCCAGCGGCTTTCTCTCCAGTGTCGGCGCGTGGGACACCATCGCCGAGAAGCTCTCCAGCAGGACCATCCCGTTGTCGATGATCGAGTTCGAGATCACCGAGGGTGAGTGGCTCAGCCCGAACTCCGCTGCGGTTGGACAGATTGCCGCCATGGCCGGTGCTGGGGTCAGAATATCCATAGATGACTTCGGGAGTGGCTACAGCAACTTCAGCTACCTGTCCGACCTTCCCGTACATACGATCAAGCTCGACAAATCGCTGATCGATTGCGTTGCCACGGATCCGCGTTCGAGAGCCAAGGTCTCCGCCATCCACCACTTGGCCCACGAACTGGGCTACCTCACGGTCGCCGAAGGGGTCGAACGCCAAGAGCAGCTCGATGTCCTGAAGGACCTGGGCTTTGATCAGATTCAGGGCTACCTGCTAGCCGCGCCTGCGTCCGCCCTGAAGGTAGCGGCGCTGTTCGAGCCCGTCGCCGAGCACGTCAGTCCTGCGGGCCACGCCCAGACGCGGAGCGAAAAGGTGCCCCCCGTCCAGCAGCACTGTTCGGTCGCAGGTGAGTTCACCCCACGCCAGCAGCGCGCTACACGTCGCACCTACACGTAACACCCTCCAGGCAATGCGTTGACATGCAGCGCTGCAGAAACGACTACCCACCTCCCTGACTCGTACGTTCGCCTTAGGACTCAACCATGCAATTCGTAAGGAATGTGCGCATTGGCCAGCGCATGGCACTCGGCTTTGCTGCTGTCATTGGCCTGATCGTCATCATCGCCACCATCGGAATCCACAGGGTCAAACTCATCGAACGGGACCTGCATTCGATCAACGAGGTCAACAGCGTCAAGCAGCGCATGGCCATCAATCTCAGGGGCAGCGTGCATGACCGCGCCATCGCCCTGCGCGACGTGGTGCTGTCCGACGCCAGCCGGGGCAGGACGGAATCCATCCAGGGCATCGACGCGTTGGCACGTGACTACGCCGCTTCTGCGGCCCCCATGTCCGCGATGCTTGCTTCAAGCACAGATGTCAAAGAGACCGCTTTGTTGAAGCGGATCGAGGCCAATGAAGCCAACACGCTGCCGTTGCTCACGCGTGTCATCGCGCTGCGCGATGCGGGTGATGTTGAAGCGGCGAAGTCGCTGATGCTCAGCCAGGCCAAGCCTGCATTTGTGGCGTGGCTGTCATCGATCAACGCATTCATCGACCTGCAGGAATCAAAGAGCGCTGCCACCTCCTCGCAGCTGACGGCGACGGCGCGTGGATTTACGATGCTCATGATCGGCGCGACGCTTCTGGCATTGGTGCTGGGCAGCCTCATTGCCCTCGCGTTGACGCGCAGCGTGGTCCGCCCGATGGGCATGGCCCTACGGGCGGCAAAGGACGTCAGCGAAGGCAGGCTGGATACCCCGCTGGTCTCCGATCGACGCGACGAAGCAGGCCAACTGCTCCACGCCATGGAGCAGATGCGCCAGCGTGTCAGAAGCGTGATCTCAGACCTGGGGGAGATGACTCACCGCCATGAGCTTGGCGAGATCAGCCACCGGATGAATCCCGACGCCTACCCGGGCGAGTTTGGTGTCATGGTCCGTGACACCAATGCCATCGTTGCCGCGCATATTTCCATCAAGATGCAGCTGGTGCGTTTGATTGGCCGCTACGCGGTGGGCGACCTCTCCGGCGATATGGAGCGTCTTCCCGGCGAGAAGGCGATCATTACCGAGACCATGGACCAGGTGAAAGCCAACCTGTCCTCCATCAGCCGGGACATACGTGAGCTTACCCAAGCGGCGTCCGAGGGAGACTTCTCGGCACGTGGCACGCCCAGCGACTATCAGTATGACTTCAGGACCATGGTGGAGAACCTCAACGGCCTCATGGGTATTGCCGAGCAGAATCTCGCCGAGCTCTCCGCATTCCTCAACACGGTGGCCTCCGGGAACCTGGGCGCGCGCATGGAGGGAGACTTCAGAGGCGTGTTCGCCACCATGGGCGCGGATGCCAACAAGACCGCGACCAATCTGGCCGACATCGTCCGCCGTATCCACAGCGCATCGGAGGCCATCACTGGCGCAGCGACCGAACTGTCCAACGGCAATCGGGACCTGTCACAGCGAACCGAGCAGCAAGCCGCAAGCCTGGAGGAGACGGCCGCGTCGATGGAGGAGCTGACCTCCACGGTCAAACAGAACGCATCCTCTGCCGATCAGGCCCATCGCCTGGCGATCGAGGCGGCGGCGGTCGCCGGCCGCGGTGGTCGGATCGTGGGTGAGGTCGTGAGCACGATGGCGGGCATCGAATCCTCTTCCCGGCGGATCGCGGAGATCACCTCGGTCATCGACAGCATCGCCTTCCAGACCAACATTCTTGCCCTGAACGCAGCCGTGGAGGCCGCACGTGCAGGTGATGAGGGCCGGGGCTTCGCGGTGGTGGCCTCGGAAGTGCGCAGCCTGGCGCAACGGGCGGCCAGTTCGGCCAAAGAGATCAAGGACCTCATCGATGATGCCGGCGCAAGGATCGCCGAGGGCTCCAGCCTTGTCACCACGGCAGGCTCCACAATGGACGAAGTGGTTTCAAGCGTTCAACGGGTCACGAGCATCATGCAGGAGATTTCGTCCGCGTCGCGGGAGCAATCGTCCAGCATCGAACAGGTCAACGGGACCATCGGCCGTATGGATGAGACCACGCAGCAGAATGCGGCTCTGGTGGAAGAAGCCGCCGCAGCGGCCACAGAGCTGGAGACCCAGGCGACCGGACTTCGCGAGGCGGTGTCGGTGTTCAAGATCGATGGGGCGAAGGCGCCTCGAGCTACGGCACCTTATCTGCGTGCTGTCGCTGCGCAGTAGCGCGAAGAGCAAACACCTCGCCTACTGACGATGGCGACCTGCCATCGTTCACTATCAAGGGCCGCTCCGCAGCGGCCCTTGATGCTCTATTGGTCAAGGCGGTTCCAGGCTGGCAGCGCCTCGTGAACCTCGGCGGGACTACAGGTTCAGCACCTTCTGCAGCTTCCGGGCAATCCACCCCCTGAAGACCAGCGGGGCATCCAGCGCGCAAACACAAATGCAGGCGACACCCGGGGTCGTCACGGGCTGGTGCTCCACATCGTCGCCCAGGTCTGCCGCATCCCCGGGTGCGAAATGCCCAAGCGCGTCGTCGTAGGCTCCTTGCAGAACCTGCGTCAGCTCACCGTTTCCGTGGCTGTGGATGGGCAGGGATGTGCCAGGGGCTATCTTTATCATCATGAGAGAAGGAAGGCCGGGTGCCCTGATGCAGTGCACGCCAGGTGCCATCCAGTTCCATTTAAGTGACCGGTAGGACGATCCAAAATGGGGCTGAAGCGCTGCAGGAAGACGGTCCGCGTCATCGCGTGCCGAGCTCGCCCCCATCAGGGGGAGCCCTTGCCCAGCTATCGAGGCGGGAATACGGTCGAGCTTGTCCACCATCGCCTGGCGCAAGGCGGCTTGCGTGTCTTTCCCGGGCACGGGGCACGCCTGCTGATCCAGGAGCAGGCCACCGATCCTTTCAGCCAACCGCAACTGCTGACGGCAGTGGCCGCACGACTCCATATGGACCGATGCAACAACGGACATCTCAGGACCCAGTGAACCCGCCGCAAAACCCAGGACGGTGGCCGGATCCAAATGGTGACGGGGACTCATCGCTGCTCTCCCATGGATGACTGAAGCTGAAGAAAGGCACGGCGCAGGTGCGACTTGACGGTTCCTAACGGCATGCCGAGTTCTTTGGCAATCTCAGTGTGGGTTTTTGCTTCGAAGTAGGACATGCGGATCAACCGGGCTTGCGCGGCAGACAGTTCGCCCAGGCACTGCCTGAGCCGGACCTGTTCTGCGTGCAGCTCCGCCAGAGAATCCTGCTGAACGTCATGCTCCGCAGCCTGATCCACGACATCCTGGGCATGCACCCATATATGTTCACGCCGGACCCGATCAATGTGCAGGTTCCGCGCGACGCGATAGAGCCAGGTGCCCAACCCGCTTCTTGCGGGATCGTAACGCTCGGCGCCATTCCACAGCTTGAGCATCGCTTCCTGGGCCAGGTCTTCTGCGACAACCGGGGGCGCCCCCAACCCACTCAGGTATCGGCAAAGACGCGGCATGAAATGGTCGTAGATCCTCATGAAGCACTCGCGATCCTGGCGTCTGGCCACGCCATCCATTTCGGCGACCCATTGCTTCAGCGCGTGGCTTTGTGAGGGAGGAACGGAGATCATTCGAGCAACCTGAAAGGGCGATGTCCTTGGCGTGAGGGGCGCTGCGGGGTTGGCAGCCGACGGCCGAAGGAGCAGCGCATTCGAATTCAACCCCTTTATACGATCAGGACGCTTTTCTGGATGCAGCTTGATGGACCGGAATGACGGCCAGAGCTGCCGTTTTGTTCACCTTCATAAACTGCCCGCCCCGCTGCAATCTGACTGCGCAATCAACATTGCCCAGTCCACCCTCCATTTTCCGGCCAGCAGGTCAGTGCTCTCATCACTTTTCAGGTGTCCACCCTTCAACGGCCCCCACTCGCTCCAAGCTTCACCATTGCATCCAGGGTTTGATGCATCTCCTCAATGCTGGCGGCCTCTGGCACACCAAGCACATCGCCGGACTCCAGCACGTTGGGAGTGACGATCGTGCATAGCGGGCGCAGCTCATCCATCAACACCGCAATCGCTTCGTTCATTTCGACGACGGGAGCGATTCACGGTCACTTTTCAGTGCCGATCGCAGGAACCGGATGATAGCCGCACCACCTTCGCGGTCCGCGCGCGCGTACCCCTCAGGAGTGCCGCCCACTTGCAGGTAAGGACCCAGGTCGTGTCGATAGGAGGTTGGCTGCCAGAACGGGGAAATCAAGTGCCCGGCATCACTGAAGTAGACGATCTCGTCCGACTTATCACGATGATGCTTCGCCAAATAGCGACTCGCCACCGCCGCCATCTCACCAGACGAACCAAGCCGATCGTCTCCCGCCGCTACGAGCATGAGCGGGCCGTTGATATTCTCGATCGGCAACATGGCAGATTTCAACGCCGACTGCGCCGTAGCGTCTTTCTCATCAAGCCATCGCAAATCCTCCCTATACGGCAGGAAGGGCAGATCTTTCCCCTTCAACGTCAGACCGGGCTCATCGACCGCACGGAAGTCAGCCGGTGCGATATCGCGCCGTATACCTCGGAAGGGGGCGGGACTTCCCACTATCGAGACCACAGCGCGCAGGCGCTGGTCATGCGACGCGGCCGCCATGGCAATCGTGCCGCCCCAGGACCCTCCCAACACACCTATTCCAGACGCGTCGACGTAGCGTTGCTCTTGCAGCCAATCCACGGCCACCGACACAGGATCAATCGGAACCCGCACGAGATCGGTAGGCAAGCCAGGCATGCGGTAGTAGGCCACTGACATGGCCAAGAACCCATGCGAGGCAAGCCACGCGGCATACATGTTTGCGCTCTCGATGCCACCCTCGGAGCCACCGAGCGTAATGACGACGGGATGACGGCGACCGTCTGTCAGCACTCCCTTGGGTGCATAAATGTTGGCGACCAGGCCGGGAGACTTCACAGTGAACGCGGAGACGTCCTCGCCGTCGATCCAGCGACGGAGTTCGATGGTATCCACGACCTTTCCTTCAATAACCATGTCGAGCGTGAAAATCGCAGGCTCGAATCGCAGGTCTCCCTCCCGCCTTTTGACGAGGAAAGGCGAAGGCCTTCCTGGACCGTCCGGTTTCATCGACCAGAACAGTCCCGTCTGATCGACCCCCGTATAGCTACCGGCCTCGGCGGCCGTCGTCGAGGGGTCAACCCTGCCCTCCAGATCCGCTCGATAAACCGCGTTGGAGCGCCAGCGGGTGCCCTTGGAGTCACGCATGGCCAGCCTGAGCTCAACGACATCCGTCGGCCGCATGCCTGAGATGGACACCCCCAGTGGGGCGTCGGCGCGACTGTCTGCCGAGAGGATGTTCAGTGTCGCGGCATGACTATTGGCGCACGCCAAAAGAAGCGATAGGAGGGCGAATCGACGCATCCAGGGGGCACTCTGAGGGGGACCTCAAAGCCTGCGAGCAGGACGCGTACCTGAGACGGACGTTGGCGTGAGTCGTGCTCTACGTGGCACCAATCGTGCAGACATCTACGGCAATCGCGGCAAATTGGCGTCGAGTTGTGTGCGGAACTGTCGACTGACCCGAAGGGTCGTGCCGTCAATGAGTTCCAATAGAGCGTCCTGGTTTCGCGCGGAACGAAGTGCTGCGATGCGCCTTACATTCACCAATGAGGATCGGTGGATACGGAGGAACCCGCTCGGCTCCAACGCCTCCGCAAGACTTGCCATGCTATCGCGGCGCAGATACGTGTCCTTCCCCACGTGGATGCACACGTAATGGCCAGCTACGTCGACATAATCAATGTCTGCCGGCAACAGATAGACCGTCCGATCGCCCGATTGAACCGCTAGACGCACGGTGCGCTCGACCTCTCCATCGAGGCGCTCCCGGACACGGCGCATGGCCAACTGAAGGCGATCTGGGTCCACCGGCTTTAACAGGTAATCCAACGCCCCGGCCTCGAAGGCGCGAACGGCGTGTGCACTGTAAGCGGTGATGAAGACGATGTGCGGCACCCGTTCCTCAAGATGCTGCACGAGATCCACGCCGCTGCCATCCGGCAACCCGATATCGAGAAGAATGAAATCGACATCCCCAACGTTCGCACGCTCAACCGCAGCTTCCAGCGTTGATGTCTCCCCTACGATCGTGACGTCAGGTTCGCTCGCCAGCAGCCGAATGAGTCGCGCTCGCGCAAGAGACATGTCGTCAACAATCAACGTGCGAATCATGGTTGATAGTGTTCCATCAGCGGAAGACGGATTGAAGCAGTGAACCGATCTTCCCCACATTGGGTCGTCAACGATGCACCAGCCCCATGCGCCAGTACCAATCGCTTCCGGAGGTGGTCCAAGCCGATGCCCAGACCGCCAGGTGAGCTCCCATTGACTGAGTTCACCACACTGATGACAAGATCCCCGTCTTGAAGATTGGCCCCAATATTTATCTCGACTGCCCCGTCAGTATCCGCGCCGTGTTGGATGGCATTCTCTAAAAGCGGCTGCAACACCATCGAAGGGACGGACGCATCCCAAGCACCAGGCTCGATCTCCGCAACGAACGTAATGTTGCCGGACGGCACCTGATGCAATTCGATGAACTCAGCGCATGCCCCGATCTCGTCCCTCAACGCCACCGCAGGCGCGCTTTCCAGCAATGCTCGAAGCAAGTTTGCAACATGCCCCAACGCCCGGTCGGCTTTGGGAGCATCACGATATCCAAGCTCGCCGATGGCATTGAGCGCGTTGAAGATGAAGTGCTGGTGTAGCCGTGATCTCAGTGCTTCTTCGTTCAAACGCGCCAGAAGCCGCTCACGCTCGCTTTTCAGGGCCGTATGGGCCAACAGCTGCCCTACCCCCATGACAGCCAGGTAAAGCGGTATGGAAAATAGAGCGGTGGCCACCAAAGCACGCTGACTGCTGTGCAGATCCAACTGCCCTTGGCCAGCAAATCCGAACATACTCAAGACGCCATGCCCCAATCCCCATCCCGCCCCTGTTAGAAGGAGAATCGCTGGAAGACCGAACAATGCAACCCAGATCAGGTGGTACGCAGACCGGCCAACTCCGATGATCCATCGTTCCGAGAGACCGAACAGCATGGGGGTGGCCAATGCCCATGGCGCGTAGCTGCCGACGAGAAACAAGAAGGCATGCAGGAGATCCGAAGCGCTCCGCGCGCCATCTGATCGGCTCGTCAAGACAACGGCAGGTGTGTAGGCAAACGCAAGCACGAGCCAAGACAGTCCAACCCAACGCCATCGAACTCTCAAGATGGACTGATTGCCAGGCATCCAAGTGTTTAAGCGCGTGGGGATGGTGTTCGACTTGCTCAAAGGCGCTGCGGGGATCGAATCATCCAGACCATTTTCTACTCCCCTGGACAGAATGCAAGAGTACGCCATGGCACTCCAGGAAGTGGATATGCCCGGCTCTTTATGCCCCCTCATGGCCAAGCAGCCAAGGACAAGCACGCCGGGCGCAGGGAACATGCTCGTCACCCTCACTGTATCGCCGCGCCTGTCTTTGTCGCCGGCGCCTGGGCTCTGGACGATGCCGGATTGGCCGGCGCGATTTCGGTCCACCTGCGGAGCCGCGTCGCACGTTACATGGCAACCTCTACACAGCCTCTGACCTCGTTGAGGGCCATCGGTCCGGGATAGTCAGCGTACTGCCCAGTCTCCTCTTCGCCATTCGGGCTGATCCACCCTGCGACTCAGGGCGGAGGACGGCTAGATGTGAAACGCCGGACCCGCCGACGCCGTCGCTGAGCTCACCCTGACCCGGAGCGCGATGAGAAGGCTGGCCAGCAGCATCACCGTTGCGGCTACAGTAAGGACAGCAACAATGCCCCCAAGCCCGAATACCAGGCCACCCAAGGCGGCCCCCGCGGCGATGGAGGACTGCACGGCAGCGACCACCATCCCGCCGGCACTCTCGGCCTGATCGGGCACTGCACGCGCGACCCAGCTCGACCAAGCCACGGGCACGCCGCCAAAGGCCAGGCCCCAGAGCGCGACCAGGATCGCCAGCCCGCCCACGCCCACCGGCAACAGAAGCATGCCCAGCGCGGCTGCGCCCACCAAGGCAGGCATGATCACCAACGTGACTTTCAAACTGCGCTCCATAAGCCAGCCGGCCAGCAGGGTGCCAACGAAGTTCGCCACGCCGAATCCGAGCAGAATCAGGGCCAGGCCATCGGCGCTCATCTGCCCCAGGCTCTCCAACGTCGGGCGGATATAGGTGAAGAGCGCGTACTGACCGGTGTGCGCCAGAACGCAGCCGAGCATGCCGACCGCAACGCCGGGCCTGCGCAGGAGCCCCACCACCGACTCGGGAACTGCCGCCTTGCGAGGGGCCATTCGGGGCAGCGTGAACCACTGGAACGCAAACGTGAGTCCACCCACCGCCGTTGCCGCCCAGAAGGCGCTGCGCCAGCCCAGCAGCCCGCCGAGGTAGCTCCCCAACGGAACGGACACCACCGTGCCCACCGCAATGCCGCTGAAGATGATGGACAGCGCGCGCGGCACGCGCTGCGGCGGCACCAGCCGCATGGCCACCGCCGCTGCCATGCTCCAGAAGCCGCCCAGCGCGACGCCCAGAAGGATGCGCATCACCAGCAGGACGCCCATGCTGGACGACAACGCCACCAAGGCGTTGGAGAGGATCATCAGACCCGTGAAACTCAACAACACCAGGCGCCTGTCGATCGACCGGGTGAGCCGCGGCACCAGCAGGCCAGCGAACAGGGCCACAATCGCGGTGACCGTCACGGCTTGACCGGCCAGCGCCTCCGATACCCCCAGGTCCGCCGCCATCGGCGTCAACAGGCTGGCAGGCAGGTATTCGGCCGTGAGCAGCCCAAAGACACCCATGGCCAGCGAAAACACGGCCACCCATGCCGACGAAGACGGCTCCCCGCTATCCCGGGCCACAGAATCCGGCGCGCCTGCGGCATCCACTACGTTATTGCTCATCAAAAATCCCAGTGCATTCGTGCAACCGAGAGTCTAGGGAGCCCTTTCCGGATGATCTATGATTGTCCAACCTGTCTTTTTGATCGAAACCCCGGACCGTCCCCATGAGCCACGCTCCATTCCAGCCCTCCGACCTGATCAGCGAGCTGCTGACCGGCATGCGGCTGCATGGCGTTCAGTACCGCCGCATTCAGACCGGGCCGACCTTTGGGCTTGGATTTCCGCCGAAGCCGGGCCATGCCTATTTCCATTACCTGGCTGTGGGCACCGCGATTCTTCGCGGCGCGGACGGCAGCCAACACCTTCTCTCTGCCGGGGATGTCGTGCTTCTTCCGCGCGGAGAAGGCCACGCGTTGCTGTCGGGCGAGGACCATCCCGTCCAGTGCCTGGACACGATAGACGCCGCCCCGCTGGGTGACACGGTGAGTGGCATAGACACATGCCCGAGCACCCATGCCGTGCCAAGCGCCGTGCTCTTCCACGGATGCATGGTGGTCGATCTGGGGGGCATGCAGGGGTTGAGCAAGGTGATGCCGGCGGTGATGTTGGCCGATGGCAACGGCACTCAGTTTCCCGGGCTGTTGCCGATGGTCGACGCGATGAAGCGCGAGGTGTGCTCCGGACGCATTGGCTTTGCAGGCATACTCGCCCGGCTGGCGGATGCCGTTGCCGCCATGATCGTCCGCGACTGGATCGAACGCGGGTGCGACGGCGCCTCCGGCCTGGTCATGGCCCTGCGCGACCCCCGTCTATCGCTGTCGTTGCTTGCCCTGCACAGGGACCCTGGGCGTGACTGGACCGTCGAAGCGCTGGCGGCAGAATCCAACATCTCACGCTCTGTTTTTGCAGACCGGTTCCAAGCCGTCATTGGCACCGCGCCCCTGCGGTACGTGACTGAGCTGCGCATGCAATTGGCCAGCCAATGGCTGACGCACCAGAGCCTCTCCATCGAGGTCGTGGCAGAGCGTCTCGGCTACGCGTCGCAGGCAGCGTTCAGTCGCGCCTACAAACGCGTGATGGGGCACTCGCCTGGGGCGACTCGGCGCGGGCGCGCCTTGGCCTCGCCATAGGGGCAGCTTGGCGGCCGCTCAAGCCGCCTGGGCGTCGTCAACGGGCTGCAGGCGGTTGGCGATCCCATCGAAGCGCGCCGCCTCTGTTCGAAGGCGATCGGCGGCAGTGCGTCGACTCGCCCTCGCCCGCCAGTCGCCACCGCGCTGGAGGTCCAGTGCGTCGGCCTGCTGCCACAGCGAAGCCGCCCGTGCGCGCGCCCAGCGCGCCTTTCCGATGCCTGCTTTCGTCATGGGTCCATGGTGAATACGGGGCGTCGCATGGCGCGATACGGAGGCAACGCTGGTTGACTGTCGTCCTGTCGCCTGACCAGGAACGGTTTGCCGATGCCCAGCTTGCGGTCCAGTCGCTGAGGCCGTCTGACGTGATTGTCCAGCCATTTGGTATCTTGGGCGCCAGCTCTGCACAGATCCCGACCCCCATGCCCCGCAATACCTCGAACAATCCCTCCGCGTCGCTGCTGGACCTCCCTGCCGGCGCGATCGCGTCGGGAACACCAACGGACAAGGCACTTCTCAGTGCAGCGACCAAGGAAGCCTACAAGCGCGTCAATCTGCTCCTGAGCGCTTACTTCGAGGATTTCAGCCCTGCGCAGCAGCGCAGGATCCGCGAGGCGATCGGAGCGAGCACCCGTCCGACGCCACCTAAACAGGCCAAGGTTCCCAAGGTTCCGAAGGCACCCAAGGCTCGAAAGGAAGACCCGACGCCCCGGTTCTGGCTGCCCTTCAGCGGCGAGACCTGGTCGGGTCGGGGACGCCCACCAGCCGCCTTCCTCGCCTGGGAAGGCACCGTTGCCCACACCGAGTGGAAGAAGCGGCACCCCGGCGAGCGATTCCCGACTTACCCGGGCTGATTGCGGCTGCAAGGGCGCAGGCGTTCTGCAGCGCCCGCATCTTCCTTCTCCGCCCCCCTTCAAACAGGAGCTGGAAATGACGCCTCTCGACAAAGCGATCCGCAGAGAACTGCAGGTCGGCGACGACACGTACACCCTGACCATCGACCCGAGCGGGCTCAAGCTCGTGCTGAAGGGGCGGAGAAAGGGTGTGGAGCTGCAGTGGACGGAGCTGGTCAACGGCGACGCCGCGTTGGCTGCCGCGCTTCAGGCCTCACTTGAGGCCAGGTGAATCCCGCCTGGCGATTCGCAGACGGCTTCAAGCAGACGGGTTCGCATTGCGCCCCGTGCTCCACGGTCGCCCAAGTGATCGACCAGAAGCGGACATCGTCAGGCCGTCGCCTTCGCCTGCAAGAGCATTCCTCCCAAGGCCTCAATGCGCTGGACGGCATCCAACCACTGCCTCTCGCCAGCTCGTCAGTACTCTAGAATTCCGCTTCCTTGTTGGCAGCAGGTTGCAGCACTTGCTGCCCTAGATCATTGCCGATGTTGAGAGATCCGATTCCGCCCGACAGCCCTTGTGCTCGCACCGCCTGCGTCCGCACGACCGACGAATAATCCGCAAAGAAATCGGGCTTGCGCCATTGCGCGGAAATTGAATCGCGACTGGCACCCAGGTCGTTGTTCCAGGTCACGGCCTTCTCCGAACCAGGCGAACCGAACTTGCGCTTGAGCAACTCCATTACGCGCGCCTGCGCCTCGAACCCCGTGGTGTTGAAGCGCAAGGCGATCACACGCCCGTTGCGAAGCAAAACCAGGCCGCCCGCACCTTCCAGAGAAAAAGCGTCACCTGCGCCCGCGCCGATCGACATGCCGATGGGCGCGACCCACGCCGGGGCCTCGTCCGTGGCGAAGACCAGGTAGCCGTATTCGCCTGGCCCGAACTCGGTATTGCCTACGGCCATATTTGTCGTGCCGGGCGCGACGCACAACCCTGTTGCCGGTGGCATGGCCTTCAGCGGCTCCGGCGGCGGGGCCATCAGCTTGTTGAACGCCCTAGCCCCCAATCCGATGTTGCTCCTGGGGGCAGCTGGAGCGGATGAGGAGAGTTCGCAAAAAGGCAACGTTAGCGGCGCCCCTAACGTGATGCCGAATATGTCAGTTTCCGTCGCAGATACCGGGACGTTGGTCGACAGGGTCAGTAAAACGACAAGAGAACCGGCGGCTGCAGTGAAACGCATGGGGCTGTAATCCAAGCTGGATCATGGTTGATGCGGAGTATATGCCCTGTTGCTGCTCGGCGCTGCGCTCGGCTGCCAAGGCGTCGCCGACGACCCACCGGGTGTCCGCTTCCGGCCAGAAGCAGACATCCAAGACGTCGTCCGACTATCAACAGCCACCTTGGCGTTTGACTGCTGCGATCAATTAGTAGACTCCTGCTGTCGGGTCTATGATCAGTCGCGCCTTGTTGGTTACGCACCACTGTGTAAGCTCACTTCTAAGCTCCGGCCAAAGGTGCTCGGCCCATGAGGGCGCCGCTCTCTTGAACGCGTCTTCAGTTGGGAGGTAGGCAGTAAGAATTCCCATTGGCAACTCAAGCACCAACGTGCCGCCCGGCCCCGTGCAGACCAATTCTTCCTTCCACCTTGCCCTGAACTCGAAGACGGACATTTGTACCTAGCCACTTAATATTTGAACGCCCGGGACAGTTTATCCCGTTAATGCCCGGCATCCTTCGGACCGACAGCCAACAGTAGCGCTGGACGAGTCGCTCAGGTGGTCCTAATGTCAGCTTTCGGCCAATAACGGACCCAGACATCAGCAGCGCATGGGGTAAGCAGAACTTACTGGAGGGCGAGTCACCACCCACCTTGGTGCGCGGACCTCACGTACAGCTTTCACCCCCGTCCCACGTCAGCGTTCGAGCTCGATCCACCCTGAAACGCCGTGGGGGTGGTTCCGGCTACCTGCCTGAATGCGGCCGAGAAGGCAGCGGTACTGGAAAAGCCTGCCTGCGTTGCAATGGCAGCGATGGTCTTGCCCCGCGACAGTTGCTCCATGGCCCACACGATCCGCGCCCGCTGTCGCCAAGCCTTCAGCGTCAGTCCCGTCTCCAGAGGAAACAGCCTACTGGCGGACCGGACTGAGGTCGCGGCGCGGGATGCCAATCCGGACACGTCCAGCCCATTGCGATAGTCTGCCAAGGCAAGGTCTGCCAACCGTTTGCCCAGGGCGCTCTTCGGCATCGGCAGAAAGGTCGGTGCATCCTGCAGCACGGTCAACTCATGCAGCGCTGGCCGCACCATGAGCTCGGCCTTCTCGGCTCTAAGGTCGACCGACACGGCCTCGTCAAGGAGAGCGCGCAGCAACGGCGTCACCTTTGAGACGAACGCCCGTGCCGGGAACGAAGGTGGTGCCCAGTCCCGGATCGCTCCCTTTCGCCAAAGCATGATCCAAAGCTCAGCATCGGTGAGGATATCCAAGCGATGAGGAACCCCCGCCGGTACCCACGCGACAAGCTGGGGGCGGACGAGCCATACGCCTTCGTCTGTGTGCACCTGCACCGTTCCCGACGCCGCGAAGGTGAGTTGCCCTTCGTCATGGACATGGTGGGGCAGGCTTGAGCCTCTAGGCTTTAAGGCCCGGTGAATTGTGAAAGAGCCCGACACGTCACTTGGCCTTTGTGCGATGAGGATTGGCGTCACATCGAAGAAGCTTAACACTATGCTTTGCTGACATTGATTGCCAGAAAGGCGGGCTTGCAGCGATGAAGATAAACATGAAGAGCGTGCTTATACGGGCGTATGGGTCCAACGATCAGGTCGAGCTCGCCGAGGTAGCCCGGCCCGTGCCCGAAGCGGGCGAAGTCCTGATAAAAGTGGACGCTGCCGGCGTAAATCCTATTGACTGGAAGATCCGCGCCGGAGCTGGGCAGCGTATGGGCTTGACGCTGCCGATTCGACTTGGAAGCGAGGTGGTGGGCAAGGTCGAGGCATTGGGCCCGGGCGTCGAGCATTTCCGGGAAGGCGAATCGGTGTATGGCATGGTTTCATCTGGCGGCTTCTCGCAGTACGCCATCGCCCAGGCAAGCCATCTTGCCCGCACACCAGGGAATCTCGACGTTGTCCATGCAGCCGCCCTGCCCTTGGCTGGCACCACTGCCTGGCAGGCGATGTTCAATGAAGCCGGGCTCTCGGCTGGGCAGCGACTTCTGATCACAAACAGTTCCGGAGGCGTGGGATCTCTCGCAATTCAGTTGGCCAAGGCGCATGGCGCGCATGTCACCGCAGTGGCATCAGGGCGCAACGAGGGATTTGTTCGAGGCCTGGGCGCTGACGAATTCATCGACTACACGCGGCAGCCGTTCGAAGAGGCCGTCCGGGATGTGGATGTGGTTTTCGATACGATGGGGGGCGACACCTTCCAACGCGCTTTCAAAGTCCTGAGGAAGGGCGGATCCATGGTGACTATTGTTGCCTTCCCTCAGGATGAAGCCGAGCGCTTTGGTGTGACCGTGAAGCGATCCTACACTCTTCCAAACGCCTCCAGCCTTACAGAAATCACTGCGTTGGCCGAGCGGGCAGAGGTTACCCCGCACGTTGAAGCGGTGTTCCCCCTCGCTGAGGCAAGGCGGGCGCTGGCGCTGTCCGAAGCTGGCCGGTCCCGAGGGAAGATCGTCCTGACAGTTGCGTAGTTTTGCAGACGCCATCTTCCATGGTTCTTAGAGGATGACTGTCTTTTGGAGTGTCTGCTATCGGCCAAGAGCGGACGCTGCCCTTACAACAACCAGTCCTTCTTCATCCGGCGTAGGTGAAGGCATAACGCCTTCCGATGCGCTGGATGCGAGCAAACCCCAGCTCACCCAAGTGCATGCCGGCCGCGATCAACCGATCTGCACTGACCATATCCAAAAGCGCTGAACGGGCCGCTGCAGCCCGCTGCGGATCCTGGTCGAACGCGATGGATACGTCGGGCCGGGCAATTTGGATGTGGGGAAAATGCACGATGTCACCCCAGATCAACGCACTGCGGCCCTCCGATTCCACCCGATAGCCGGTGTGACCTGGCGTATGGCCTGGCAGCGGAACCATGCTGATACCGGGGAGTACATCGCCCTCGGCCAACAAGCGCAAGTTGCGGCGATATCCGGCGAACACCTGCCGTGCGAGCAGGAAGTTGCCCCGGGCACGATCATTGCTGCGGGCAAGGTTGCCGTCGTCCTCCCAGAAGGACAGCTCGCGTGGGTGTATGAGCAGCTCCGCATTGGGGAAGACGGGGTGACCGTGAGCATCGAGCAGACCGCCAACATGATCGGGATGCGCATGCGTGAGCAAGATCGTATCCACATCCGTGGGCTGCACACCGGCTCGCAATAGATTGCCCCTCAACTCCCCTCCCCAGCCCTTGATCCCTCCGGCACCGGCGTCGATGAGGATCGTGCGGCCCTTCCCCCGCACCAGGTAGGTGTTGATGTGGATCGAGGACGGGTCGCTGACTCCTGCCTTCAGCTGTAGCTGCGCGGCCTCGGCCGGATCGATGTGGGAGAGCAGATCCAAACTGGCGGTCAGATGGCCATCGCTGATCGCTTGGATCAGGAAGCCACCGATCTGGAGGGTGGGCAGAGCCCGTTCAACGATGGATGCGTTCATGGCCGCTCGTCAGTTTCGTGCGTGGAGGGAATCAATGGCGTAGCCAAAGCAACGGATGCGCGCCGTCAGCCCTGCATGGTCTTGGATGGCCAGATCGAGCTGACGCATGAAATCGTCCATGAGCTCGGGCGTCCTCTCCGGACCCAGTCGGTAGGCCAGCTCCGCAGACGCCGGATGGCCCCGCCCCTGACGCGCAGCCACGTAAAGGATGTGGACGTTGTCCAACGCGGCACCAAGCACGTCCGTACACAGCACCGCGCATCGCTCGGTGAGCGCGTCGAGACTGTCCTTCGCCGGCATCCGCTCCTCGGTGAAGTAGATCGAGAGCCTAGGCATCTGGGTGCGTCTCCGCCCCTGACCGGCCTGCATCGGACACGCTCTTGAGTTGTGCGGTCATGGGTGCATACGCATGCAACCCACTGGGAAAGGACTCCCTGGCTGGAACCATCCCGGTCGGAAGGCGCGCAAGCCAGAGCGCTGCGGGCGCGTGATCCAGCGCAACCGCATGCAAGGGCTCGGGGGCAATCCCCATCGCAATGATCGGCTCAGGGCCGACGCGACTCACCAGCAGGCAATCGCCCTGTTCGACGGTGGGGGCCCGATCCAAGCCACCGTATAGGTTCCGATGCCAGTCCGTGATGTGCTGCTGCCAGCGCGCGAAGTTGCCCCCTCCCTTCCGGGCATACTCGTCCCCCTGCAGGACGTCCAGGCCGTCTATCGAGTGAAGGGCAAGGTAGGTCGGGCACCCGGCGCCACATGCCCTGAAGCGCTGCGAGGTGTGGAACCCCCGCACGGAAATGAGCGCAGGCAGTTTGTGCAGGCTGTAGAAGTCGTTCCATTCCCCCTCGCTGGCGGAATCGGAATAACTGCATTCGACGGTGTAGATCATGGGAACACTCCTGGACCGGCTTGCGCGCGCGCCCCTTGTTGATGTCCCATCATGCTAGGCCTGCATTAGCCCGCATCAAATCGATGTTTCGGTATGCTTCAGTGACAAAAGATCACGCTGAATCCCCATGCGCCGGAAGATTCCCAGCAGCACCGCCCTGACCGCCTTCGAGGCCGCCGCCCGCCACGGCAGCTTCGCGCGGGCAGCGGAAGAGCTTTCCCTCACCGAGGGGGCCATCAGCCGCCAGATCGGCAGGCTGGAGTCCTTCCTGGGGGTCCCCCTATTTGAGCGGGTCGGCAATCGCGTCCGCCTGCTGCCCAATGGCGAGCGATACGCCGCCCAAGTCCGCGAGTCGCTGGACCGCTTGGACCGGGACAGCCAATACCTGATGGGCCAACCGAAGGATGCTGCAAGCCTGGACATTGCCGTAACGCCCACCTTCGCGTTGCGATGGCTCATCCCTCGCCTGCCCGCGTTCAACCGCGCGCATCCGAACATCACCGTGCACCTTTCCGAGCGCACTGACCCGTTCGCGCTTGCCGGCAGTGGATTCGACGCGGCCGTGCACTTCGAGCACCCAGCCTGGGCGGGTATGCGCACTTACCCGCTGCTGCAGGAAGTGCTGGTGCCTGTGTGCCATCCCGCGCTCATCAAGGGCGCAAAGGCTCGCGTTTCGCTGGACCAACTGCCTCGGCTACACCGACGACAGAGTCCCGATGCCTGGCAGCGCTACGCCAAGGACTCAGGCATATCCCTCACCAACCCAGCGGTGGGGGCACGCTACGACCTTCATGCGATGTTGATTGAAGCAGCGCTTGCAGGCCTCGGGGTCGCCCTGGTGCCACGCCTCTACGTGGAGACAGAGCTGGCGCAAGGTCGGCTGGTGGCGCCATGGCCGCAGGGCGAGGCGGTGTCCAAGACGTTCTGCCTGGTGCTGTCCGAACCGATCGGTTTGACTGCCGGTCCAGTGCAAGCGTTTGCACACTGGTTGCAGGACGAGGCCCGCGCGGCGCGGATGGAGGCTGACGTGCCCGCCACGCCGTGAGGAATCGCTGTGGCATGCACGGGTGCTGGCGCACACTTATTCCGCGGATACGGCGACATACGTGCTATTCCCGCGTCCAAGCGAAAAGCTGCTCGGTTTTTCGCGGCCCACCTGCTGGAACTCGACCGTCATATCCTGTGCAGTCATGAAGAACCGGGTTTTCGACTCCGGAAACAGCTGCATCGGTTGCTTGGCGAACAGTTCGCTCTGGAGATACAGACGGTCTCCTTCGGCGATGATCTGCGCGGGTTTGCCCGCCAGGATGTAGTGGCCCGCCAACGTCGCGTTGACCGCGGGGTCAGAGTCCAACGCAACCTTCTCGGTAATCTGAAACTCCGGCCAGCCGTATTCGGCTGCCACGCTGACAAGAATTTCATCGATCAGAGCTGCGCCGTTGTCGCTATTGGTCATCACCACGATGCCTTGTCCGGTGTGGGTGTAGCCATACAGCTGCGAGCGGAACCCATCCGTCCCGCCCGAGTGCGAAAAGCTGGTGCCTCCGCCCAGCTTCTCTACATACAGCCCCAGACCATACTCACCCAACCCTCGGCTCAGCATCGTGGAGGTCATCGCACTGGACAGCACCTTGCCAGGCTTGCCGGAGTAAGCCTGTTGGATGTCGACCACTACCTTGGCCAGATCGGTCGGAGTGGTCCACAGCGCCGCCGCCGCCGATTGCGGATAAACGTGCCAACCGCCGGCGAGGGGCCTTCCGTCGCTGTCGTGGGCGGTAGCGGCCCGCGGGTGCCACGCCGACGGCAACGTCACGGCGAACGTACTGTCCTTCATGTTTAGGGGGGTGAAGACCAAGGCCTGCATCAGTTCGGGAAACGAGTGTCCCGCTGCTTCCATCATCATCAACTGGACAACGCTGTAGCCACCTCCGGAGTACTTCCACTCGGTGCCAGGCGTGGCCTCGACACGGACTGCCTCGGATTTCGCTGGCGCCACACCATCCAGCACCTGCAGCAAAGACGGTACCGGCTCGCCCTGTGCGTAGCCATAAAAGCCATGGACGTTCATGCCGGCACTGTGGTTGAGCAGGCCACGTAGCGTGACAGGGCGTTGCCGGGTGAAGTGGTTATCCGGAATCTTCCAACCATGGAGCTGCCCGTTCGCTGGAGCATCAAGCGACAACGTGCCCTGCTCAACAAGGCGCAGAGCGCCCAGGGCACTGATCGGTTTGCTGATCGAGCCAGCCTGAAACAGGCTTGCAGGCGTGGCAGCGCCTTGCTCATTCGTGTTGAGTACGCCATAGGCGCGAGCCCATTCGATATGCCCATCGTTGATGAGGGCAATGCTGACCGATGGAACGTCGTAGAAGGCCATGCGCGCGGCAATCGACGCCTTTGCATCGGGAGCGCCCTTGACGACTACGCGCGTGGAAAGACCGTGTTCCACCCGAGCAATCCGGGACTCGATTGCAGGGGACAGCGACTGCGCAGCTGCCAATGGCGCCAGGGCCATCAGTGCGAGGGATGCAACGATGAGACGGGTACTGAGCGGGCCGGGAAACAGGCTTCCCGGCACGATGCGGTTGATGCTTGGCATCAGTGAGCCTTCCATAGAAATGCAGACATGAGGACCCGAAAGCCTCGCTCGATTCCCCCGAGCGACGATAGCCAACGATATGGCACGCGGGCCACTTCCGGCCAACAGTAGATGCGGCCTTACAACAATCAGACCTTCTTCAAGGTCAACAGGAACGCGCTGGACGAAAGACCAGCGACCGGTCTCGGACCGACTCAAATGGTGAGGGATGCGCATGCGATTGTCGCCTCTGCATGCTTTCCGCCTACCAATCAGGAAACATCAAAAATTCATATTAAGAATCAATGAGTTATGCATGATTGGCGGAGAGAGTGGGATTCGAACCCACGGAAGGTTTGACCCTTCGCCGGTTTTCAAGACCGGTGCCTTAAACCGCTCGGCCATCTCTCCGTATCGGTAGCGCTGTCCGCGCCCCGCGTGC
>Ga0182008_10000252_pt1 | contig 41607 bp, 32 predicted proteins | sample Sormic07211129_1_FD_120482 | JGI IMG/M metagenome (GOLD analysis project Ga0182008, IMG submission 120482) | Rhizosphere microbial communities from Sorghum bicolor, Mead, Nebraska, USA - 072115-129_1 metaG | ecosystem: Host-associated > Plants > Roots > Rhizosphere | place: USA: Nebraska...
CGCGGCCGCTGGTGGGCCGCGGTGCTGGTGGCGGGGCCGGGCTGGATCGTGCCGGGCATGCTCAAGATGATGGGCGGCGCCTTCCTGGCCTTCCTGGCGCTGCAGCACGAGATCCCGGCGCTGCATGCGATCGAGCCGACCCGCATGTACCTGGCCGGCTTCGCCTACGTCTTCAGCGACCCGGCCTGGGTGCTGGGCATCACCACGCTGTTCGTGGTGATCTCGCAGATGAAGATCAACCTGACCAACGCCTACGCGGGCTCGCTGGCCTGGTCGAACTTCTTCGCCCGGCTGACGCACAGCCATCCGGGGCGCGTGGTGTGGCTGGTGTTCAACGTGCTGATCGCGCTGCTGCTGATGACGCTGGGCGTGTTCGCCGCACTGGAGAAGGTGCTGGGCCTCTACAGCAACATCGCGATCGCCTGGGTCGGCGCGCTGGTGGCCGACCTGGTGATCAACAAGCCGCTGGGCTGGAGCCCCAAGTCGATCGAGTTCAAGCGCGCCCACCTCTACGACATCAACCCGGTGGGCCTGGTGTCGATGCTGGTCGCGGCCACGGTCGCGATGGTGGCCTATGCCGGGCTGCTGGGGCGCTGGGCCGAGGCCTTCGCGCCCTTCATCGCGCTGCTGACCGCGCTGCTCGTCTCGCCCTTGCTGGCCTGGAAGACGAAGGGCCGCTACTACCTGGCGCGCACCGACATCCGCCAGTGGCAGCCCGGCGAGATGGTGCGCTGCTCGGTCTGCGACAACCGCTTCGAGTCGGAGGACATGGCGCACTGCCCGGCCTACGGCGCGCCGATCTGCTCGCTGTGCTGCACGCTGGAATCGCGCTGCCACGACGGCTGCAAGAAGGACTCGCGCGCCTCGCAGCAGATCGGCCTGTGGCTCAAGGCGCTGCTGCCGCCGGCGCTGGCGCTGCGGCTGAACTTCCGGGTGGCGCACTACATGCTGGTGGCGGCCTCGCTGGTCGCGCTGCTGGCCACGGTGATGGGCATCGTGTTCGCGCAGGAAGGGTTGCTGGACGCGCAGGCCGCCCACCTGTACCTGCGCGCGCCCTTCCTCAAGGTGTTCGCGCTGCTCGCCATGGTGGCGGCGGTGGCCGCCTGGTGGGTGGTGCTGGGCAGCGAGAGCCGCAAGATGGCGCAGGAGGAATCGAACCGCCACAACCACCTGCTCACGCTGGAGATCGAGGCCCACCGCCGCACCGACGCCGCGCTGCAGAGCGCCAAGGAGGCGGCCGAGGCGGCCAACCAGGCCAAGACCCGCTACGTGGCCGGCATGGCGCACGAGCTGCGCACGCCGCTCAACAGCATCCTGGGCTATTCGCAGATCCTGCTGAAGAACGACCACGCCACCCACCCGCCGCGCGCCGCGGTCCAGACCATCCACAAGAGCGGCGAGCACATGCTGGGGCTGATCGACGGCCTGCTCGACCTGGCGCGCATCGAGGCCGGCCGGCTGCAGCTGGAGCCCATGCCGCTGGCCCTGCCCGGCTTCCTCGACGAGGTGGTGCGCATGGTCCGGCCGCAGGCCGAGGGCAAGGGCCTGGCCTTCGTCTACACGCACAGCGGGCGCCTGCCGGCCTGGGTGCATGCCGACGCCAAGCGGCTGCGCCAGATCCTGATCAACCTGCTGACCAACGGCGTGCGCTTCACCGAGGCCGGCACCGTGACGCTGCATGTCGATGCCCGGCGCGAGGTGCTGCGCTTCGACGTGGTCGACACCGGCATCGGCGTGGCGCCGCAGGACCACCAGCGCATCTTCCTGCCCTTCGAGCGCGGCGCGGCCGGCCGCCGCCACGGCGAGCCGGGCACCGGGCTGGGCCTGACCATCACCGGCCTGCTGACCTCGCTGATGGGCGGCGAGCTGCGCCTGAGCGCGACCTCCGCCCAGGGCAGCACGTTCAGCGTGCGGGTCTACCTGCGCGAGGTGGCCGACCCCGGTCCGCAGGCCGAGCCGCAGCGCCCGATCTCGGGTTACTTCGGCCCGCGCCGCACGCTGCTGGTGGTCGACGACCAGCCGGTCCAGCGCCAGATGCTGGCCGGCATGCTGATGCCGCTGGGCTTCGACGTGCGCGAGGCCGCCAGCGGCACCGAGTGCCTGGACAGCCTGCGCGAGCACGTGCCGGCCGCGATCCTGCTCGACATCAGCATGGACGACATGGACGGCTGGGAGACCGCCACCCGGGTGCGAGCCGCCGGCTTCGAGCAGGTGCCGATCGTGATCGTCTCGGCCAACGTGTTCGAGAACCAGGCCGAGCGCCTGCGCGCCACCGGCTGCCAGGCCTTCGTCGGCAAGCCGGTGATCGAGTCGCAGCTGATCGCCACGCTGGAACGCCACCTGGGCCTGCAGTGGCTGCAGCACGCGCCGCCGCCGGCCGCGCACGATGCAGCGCCGCCGGCGGTCGAGCCGGTCGCGCTGCCCGAGGAGGCGCGGCTGGAGCTGATGCGGCTGGTGCAGGTGGGCCATGTGCGCGGGCTGCAGCAGGCCCTCGACCGGATCGGCGCGGGCGACCCGGCGCTGGCCGCGGCCTGCACCCGGCTGCGCGGCATGCTGACCCGCTTCGAGCTCGAGGATTTCAAGAACGCGATCGCGGAGGATGCCGATGCACCCAGTGCCTGAGAACGACCGCCCGGTGGTGCTGGTGGTCGACGACGCGCCCAGCAGCCTGGGCATGCTGTGCGATACGCTCGAGGCCAGCGGCTACACCGTGCTGGTGGCGGCCGACGGCGAATCGGCGCTGCAGCGGCTGGAGCTGGTGGTGCCCGACGCGATCCTGCTCGACGGCATCATGCCCGGCCTCTCGGGCTTCGAGACCTGCCGCCGGATCAAGGCCAATCCGGCGCTGGCCCACATCCCGGTGCTGTTCATGACCGGCCTGTCCGAGACCCAGGACGTGGTCGAGGGCTTCGCCTGCGGCGGCGTCGACTACGTGGTCAAACCGATCCGCGCCCAGGAGGTGCTGGCGCGGCTGCACACCCATGCGCGCAACGCCCGCATCACGCGCATGGCGCGCGACGCGGTCGACGTGGCGGGCATGGGCGTGGTCTTCGTCGACACCCGCGGCCGGCTGGCCTGGCGCTCGCCGCAGGCCGCGCTGTGGCTGCACGCGCTGGGGGAGCCGGCCTCGCCGGGCCAGCTGCCGGCCGTGCTCGACGCGGCGCTGGTGGCGGGCGGCAGCGTGCTGGTACGCACCGCCGCCGGCACCCGGCTGTCGGTGCGCAACCTGGGCTCGGCCACGCTGGGCGAAACCATGCTGCTGCTGGCGGTGCACCGCGAGGGCCCGGCGGCCGCGGCCCGGGTCAGCGAGGCGGCGCTCACGCCGCGCGAGACCGAGGTGCTGTCCTGGCTGGCCAAGGGCAAGACCAACCGCGACATCGGCGACATCCTGGGCATGAGCCCGCGCACGGTGAACAAGCACGCCGAGCACATCTTCGAGAAGCTGGGCGTGGAAACCCGCTCGGCCGCGGCCGCGCTGGCCAGCGGCCACCTGGTCTGAGGCGGCGCGCTCAGCCGTGCGCCGCGTGGCGCTGGCGCGTGGCCGCGGCCTTCTTCGCCGAGGCCGAGCGCGCGGCCGCGGGGCGCGCCGCCGCCGCCGCGCCGCCCGCACGGCCGCCCTTGCGCGAGGACTCGTGGTTCTCGGGCTGGCCGCGGCCCGAACCGCTCTGCTTGCCGCCGCCCGACGCCTTGTTCACCGTGGCCCAGGCGCGGCGCTCGGCCTCCGCCTTCGGCACGCCGCGGTCCTCGTAGCCTTCCTCGATGTGTTCGGCCTTCCGCTTCTGCTTGTCCGTATAGGACGACTTGTCGCCTTGAGGCATGGCAATGCTCCTGTGAAGTGGCAAGGCCGCCATTGCCGCGCGCGAGCCGTGCGGCGCGGGTAGGAAAAGGCAGCATGCGCCCGTCGGTCGCGCACGGTGCGCGCACCGACAGCCAGCGTCGGCCCGGGCCCACAGCCGCCGCCCGCCGCGCGGCCGCAAGCTGGGCTTTTGACGACATGCCGCAGGAGAAATGACATGGCAACGAGCAGCGCCGCAGGCGCCCCCAGCACCCGTCCCGTCCAGCCCGACGACGACACCCGCCTGCTCGGCCCGAGCGACAGCTCGGACAGCGGCAGCGACACGCTCGGCCAGCGCGCCGACCTGGCACCGCCGGAGGACAGCCTGACCGGCACCACGCTGGAGCCGCTGGACGGCGGCAGCGACAGCGCCGGCACGGGCGAGCGCGCCGATGCCGAGGGCGACCTGCCGCCCGACGGCGCGGACATCCTGCCCGACCGCATCATCGGCCCGGGCGGCCGGCGCCTCGACCCGGCGGAGGTCCATTCGCTGGGCGGCAGCTGGGCCGCCGAGGACGGCACCGACAGCGACGATCCGTCGGACGACGCGGACGACGCCTGAGCGGGTCCGACGCCTCCTACGGCGATTGCAGGCGGCGCCGACACCGCGTGCGCAGGCAGGGAATAAGGTGTACAAAGTATTACTCCGAAAGCGAGGCATGCCATGCCCCACACCCGCAAATCGCCGCCGGACACCGGCGAGCACCCTCATGCCCCGGACCTGAAGAAGGGTCTGTTCCAGGGCACGCCCGAAGAGGTGGGCCGCGCGCTCAAGCGCTCGGCCGAGCGCAACCCGAAGCGCAAGGCCGACGCCTTCCCCTCGGCCATGTCGATGCTGAACTTCTACCTGAACCGGGCCGGCCACCAGCTGACCGCCGCGCGCCGCAGCCAGCTCGAAGCGGCCAAGGACGTGCTGCGCGAACTGTTCCACCGGCCGCCGCACCATCCCCTGTCCTGAGCCGGCGCCGGGCGCGCGCGCCCGCATAAACTGGCGGCTTCCGAAGCTTTGCGCCCCGGGGCGCCCGATGCCATGGACCGTCCGCCTCTCTCCTCCGCCGCGATGCGCGCGGCCTTCGCGCCCACCGGCACGCTGCGCGCGTCGATCAACCTGGGCAACCCCATCCTCGCCGCGCGCGATACGGCCGGCGGCGAGCCCACCGGCGTCTCGGTCGACCTGGCGCGGGCCCTGGCGCAGCGCCTCGATGTGCCGCTCGAATGCCTGGTGTTCGACAAGGCGGCCCAGTCGGTGGAGGCGGTGCGCGGCGAGCGTGCCGACATCGGCTTCTTCGCCATCGACCCGGCGCGCGGCGAAGGCCTGGGTTTCACCGCGCCCTATGTGCTGATCGAAGGCAGCTACCTGGTGCCGGCCGGCGCGGCGCTGCAGGACAACGCCGAGGTCGACCGGGCCGGGCTGCGCGTGGGCGTGGGCTCGGGCAGCGCCTACGACCTGTTCCTCACGCGCGAACTCCAGGCCGCGCACATCGAGCGCCTGTTCAATGCCGAAGCCGTGATCGAGGCGCTGCGCGCCGGGCGCGTCGAGGTCGCGGCCGGCATCCGCAAGCAGTTGCAGACGCTGGCCCAGGCCGACGCGGGCCTGCGCCTGCTGCCCGGCCGCTTCATGGTGATCCAGCAGGCGATGGGCCTGCCGGCCAGCCGCGGCGCGGACGCCCGTGCCGCGCTGGCCGCTTTCGTCGAGGAGATGAAGGCCAGCGGCTTCGTGGCCGAGGCGCTGGCGCGCCACCGCATCGACGGCGGCACGGTCGCGCCGGCGGCCTGAACGCGGGCGCTACAGCAGGTCTTCGGGCAGCAGCTTCAGCAGCAGCCAGTCCTTGAGGCTGCCGAGCCAGCTCGCGCCGGGCTCGTCGGTGATCCGCTTCTGGCTGCCGTCGGGATCGTGCTCGATCCACTCGACGTTCTCGCCGTCGTCGCCGCGCAGGCGCAGTTCGTAGGCGCCCATCGAGCGCAGCGTCATGAGCTTGCCGAACTGCTCGGCCAGCGCCGGGCTGTCGACCAGGATGCCGATCTCGGTGTTGAGCCGCGCCGAGCGGCCGTCGAGGTTCATCGAGCCCAGGAAGATCCGGCGCCGGTCCACCAGCGCCACCTTGGCGTGCAGCCGGCCGGAGGAGCTGCGGAAGTCGCCCAGCCCGGCCTGGCGCGGCGCGAGCTTGCCGCCCAGCTCGAACACGCGCACGCCCGCCTTGAGCATGCGGTAGCGGTACTTGGCATAGCCGGCATAGACCAGCGATTCGTCGGTGGCGTCGAGCGAGTTGGTGAGCACGATCACCTGCACGTCGTTGTCGACCGCCATCTGCAGCAGCTTGATCCCCTCCTCGCCCGGGATGAAATAGGGCGAGACCATCACCACCTCGGAGCGCGCGCCGCTGAGCATGGCGATGGTGCGCTGGGTCACGCTGTCGGCGAAGCTGGCCTCGGGGTCGTCCATCGCGACCTTCTTGGGCGTGTCGGCGATCGCGCGGCCGTCGCCCGGGATCAGCGCGAGGCGGCCGGCCTGCAGCTGGCGTTCGATGGGCGCATGGCCGAGCACGTCGGTCTCGCGTTCGGTGGTCGCGGGCGCGGCCCCGGCCAGGCGGGCCTGCAGCCAGCCGCGCGTGACCTCGCTGTCGGCCGGGACCCGCATCAGGTTGTCGATCGGGCGGGTCTGGGCGCTGTTCCAGAAGTCGTCGAAGGTGTCGGACAGCTCGGGCACCACCGGCCCGCTGACCAGCACGTCGAGGTCGATGAAGTTCGCGACGTCGCTGCGCATGAAGTACTCGTCGGCGATGTTGCGCCCGCCGGTGATGGCCAGGCTGTTGTCGGCCACGAAGAGCTTGTTGTGCATGCGCCGGTTGAAGCGGCGGAAATCGGCCAGCGACAGGGCCAGCCGCAGGCCGAGCGGCCCGCTGCGCACGGCCAGCGGATTGAACAGCCGCAGCTCGAAGTTGGGCTGCGAGGCCAGCGCGGCGAACAGCTCGTCCTTGCCCGCGGTGTAGAAGTCGTCGACCAGCAGCCGCACCCGCACGCCGCGCCGCGCGGCGTCGAGCAGCGCGCCCAGGAACTGCTTGCCGCTGGCGTCGTCCTGCAGGATATAGTACTGGGCGTCGAGCGTCTTCTGGGCCGCGCGCGCCAGCGCCAGGCGCGCGTTGAAGGCGGTCGGCCCCTCGGGCATCAGCTGGAAGCCGGAGAAGCCGGTGGGCATGTCCTGCCCGCTGGCCAGCGCGATCTGCGCCAGCCGGGTGTCGGCGACGTCGGTGCGCGCCGCCGAGAAGCGTTCGGGCTGCGGTGGCGGCAGGCTGGCGCAGCCGGCCACCACCACCGCAGCAAGCAGGGTCGCGGCACGCAGGCGTCGCTGGAGCTTCAGCGCCATCGCGTCACCACGCCCGTTCAGACCCGTTCGGCCACCCAGCCCTGGACCGAGGCCAGCGCGGCCGCGAGGCCGCTGGGGTCGGTGCCGCCGGCCATCGCCATGTCGGGCTTGCCGCCGCCCTTGCCGCCGACCTGCTGGGCCACGAAGTTGACCAGCTCGCCGGCCTTGACCTTGGCCAGCGCGTCGGCGGTCACGCCCGCCGCCAGCTGCACCTTGGCGCCCTCGGCGATCGCCAGCACGATGACCGCGCTCTTGAGCTTGTCCTTGAGCTTGTCCATGGTGTCGCGCAGCGTCTTGGCGTCGCCGCCGTCGAGCTGGGCCACCAGCAGCTTGAGGCCGCCGAGGTCGATCGCCTGGGCGATCAGTTCGTCGCCCTTCGACGACGCCAGCTTGCCCTTGAGCGTGCCGACCTCGCGTTCGAGCACCTTCATCTGGTCGAGCAGCTGCGCCAGGCGCGCCTGCACCTCGGCCGGGGTCGACTTGAGCGTCTGGGCCGCGGTCTGCACCGCCGACTCGAGCTCCTGCAGGTAGGCCAGCGCGTTGGCGCCGGTGATCGCCTCGATGCGGCGCACGCCCGCGGCCACGCCGCTCTCGCTGGTGATCTTGAACAGGCCGATGTCGCCGGTGCGGCTCACGTGCGTGCCGCCGCAGAGCTCGCGGCTGGAACCGATGTCGAGCACGCGCACGGTCTCGCCGTACTTCTCGCCGAACAGCATCATCGCGCCGGTCTTCTGCGCCGACTCGATGTCCATCACGCGCGCCTGCGTCGCGGCATTGGCCAGGATCTCGGCATTCACGCGCTTCTCGATCTCGAGGATCTGCTCGCGCGTGACCGCGGCGTTGTGCGCGAAGTCGAAGCGCGTCTTGTCGGCGTCGACCAGCGAGCCCTTCTGCTGCACGTGCGTGCCCAGCACCTCGCGCAGCGCCTTGTGCATCAGGTGGGTCACGCTGTGGTTGCGCATGGTCGCGTGGCGGCGTTCACCGTCGACCGCGGCCTTGACCGTGTCGCCGACCTTGAGCGTGCCCTGGGTCTGCGTGCCATGGTGGCCGAACACGTCGGCCTTGATCTTCTGCGTGTCGTCGACGCCGAACTGCACGCCCTCGGCGCTCAGCGCGCCCTGGTCGCCGACCTGGCCGCCGCTCTCGGAATAGAAGGGCGTGGTGTCGAGCACCACGATGCCCGGCTGGCCTTCCTTGAGTTCGGGCACGGCCGCGCCTTCGAAGTACAGCGCCTGCACGGTGGCCTGCGCCTCGAGGTGCTCGTAGCCGGTGAAGGTGTTGCCCGCGCCGGCGTACTCGACGTTGCGGTCCATCTTGAACTTGCCGGCCGCGCGGCCCGCGGCCTTCTGCTTCTCCATGGCGGCGTTGAAGCCGGCCTCGTCGACGCTCACGCCGCGCTCGCGGCAGACGTCGGCCGAGAGGTCGAGCGGGAAGCCGAAGGTGTCGTGCAGCTTGAACGCGACCTCGCCCGGCAGCGTGGTGGCACCGCCGGCCAGCGCCGTGTCGAGGATGTCCATGCCGTTGGCCAGGGTCTCGAAGAAGCGTTCTTCCTCGGCCTTGAGCGTGTCGGTGATGTGCTTCTGCTCGGCCACCAGCTTGGGATAGGCGTCGCCCATGATGGCCACCAGGTCGGCCACCAGCTTGTGGAAGAAGGGCTTCTTCTGGCCCAGCAGGTAGCCGTGGCGGATGGCGCGGCGGATGATCCGGCGCTGCACGTAGCCGCGGCCCTCGTTCGAGGGGATCACGCCGTCGGTCACCAGGAAGGCGGTGGCACGGATGTGGTCGGCGATCACGCGCAGGCTCTTGTGGTCGAGGTCGGTGGTGTGCGTCTCGCGCGCGGCCGCCTTCACCAGCTTGTCGAACAGGTCGATCTCGTAGTTGCTGTGCACGTGCTGCAGGATCGCGGCCAGCCGCTCCAGGCCCATGCCGGTGTCGACGCAGGGCGCGGGCAGTTTCCTGACCGAGCCGTCGGGCTGCATGTCGAACTGCATGAACACGTTGTTCCAGATCTCGATGTAGCGGTCGCCGTCTTCGTCCGGCGAGCCGGGCGGGCCGCCCGCGATCTCGGGGCCGTGGTCGTAGAAGATCTCGGAGCACGGGCCGCAGGGGCCGGTGTCCGCCATCATCCAGAAGTTGTCGGACATGTAGCGGCCGCCCTTGTTGTCGCCGATGCGCACCACGCGCTCGGGCGGCAGGCCGATCTCCTGGGTCCAGATGTCGTAGGCCTCGTCGTCCTCGATGTAGACCGTGGCCCAGAGCTTCTCGGCCGGCAGCTTGTAGACCTGGGTCAGCAGCTCGAAGGCCCACTGGAGCGATTCGCGCTTGAAGTAGTCGCCGAAGCTCCAGTTGCCCAGCATCTCGAAGAAGGTGTGGTGGCGCGCGGTGTAGCCCACGTTCTCCAGGTCGTTGTGCTTGCCGCCGGCGCGCAGGCAGGCCTGGACCGAGGTCGCGCGCTGGTAGGGGCGCTTGTCCTCGCCGAGGAACACGTCCTTGAACTGCACCATGCCCGAGTTGGTGAACATCAGGGTCGGGTCGTTACCCGGCACCAGCGGGCTGGACGGCACGATGGTGTGGCCCTTCGAGGCGAAGAAATCGAGGAAGGTCTTGCGGATGTCCGCGACCGTGAAGGTGGGCTGGCTCATGGGATGAAAAGGCTGGCGCAGCGGAACAGTGCTCCCGCTAACTGCTTGATTTGATTGGCCATTCGATTATAGGTTTGGGACCACCCCCGCACCCGCGTGGGCCCATGCCCTTTGCCGCGCCGCCCGCGCCCGCCAGGCGCTACTTCAGGTCCATGAAGTTGCTCTCGATCCAGACCCGGCCTTCCTCGTTGAGCGCGAGGTCGAGCGCCTGGTCCTTGGAGATCTTCTTTTCCTTGATCGCCACCGACAGCGGGTTCTCGAAGGAATCGTCCTTGCGGTGGTTGTAGATGCGCTCGTTGCCCTCGGGATCGCTGTAGATGTAGGACACGCTGATGCCGTCGAGATCGGCGAAGGGCTGCAGGAACTCCATGAACTGCGAGGCGGTGATGCCCTCGGCCTTGATCGCCTGCCAGTGCTTGAAGTAGATCGACTGGCCCAGCACCTGCTCGCGGCGCTGGATCTGCTGGGCGAGCTGCGGATCGGCTTCGGGCGCCCGGCGTGGCCATTCGCGCGGCGCGATCGGGGCGGCGGGGGGCGGCGGCACGGGGGCCGGCGGTGGCGGTGGCGGTGGCGCCGCTGCCGGGAAGGTCGGCGGCGCGATCGCCGTGCTCGGCCGGCGCACCTCGGCCGCGCGGCCGCGCCAGAGCTGCCGCAGGCGATCGATCACAGGGAGCCCGCTTGGGTCCGCTCGGTGGCCGCCAGGCGGGCCACGGTCGGATCCGACAGGATCAGCACGGCGCGGTAGGCCGCTCGGCCGGCCAGCTTGGCGTCCTCGGCCAGCTGCTTCCAGCTGCGCTCCTGCTCCTGCGGCGACAGTGCCGCCGACTGGCGCAGCAGGGTGCGGCTGATCTCCAGCAGCGCCTGCGCCGAGGTCAGGCAGAAATGCACGGCCGACAGTTCGGGCCGTTCCCGGTAGTGCGCCATTTCCGTCTGGCGCACGTCGAGCTGGTCTTCCGCCGACAGCATGCCGAAGTCGGTCGACCGGCAGAACGGCACGCTGCCGAAGGCGCCGCCGAAGCCCTGCATCGCAGCCTCGATGGCGGCCGAGGCCTCGTCGACGAGGACGGCCTCCCGCTCCCTCAAATCCATAAGTGTCTTCCGTACGATTGCATGTATCCCCCACGAAGGAAGGCGTCTGGATCCGGGCCTCACCGGGCCGCTCATCGGGGGACGGGCGAGGAACGCGGATGGGGCCGGATGCTACCGTGCGCCCCCGCCGGCGCCCGCAAACGAAAGAATGAAATCGACGCCGGTAGTGCTTAAAGTAACAAATTATGTGAGAAAGTGGTGGATTGTCACCACACTGTTAACTGACATCGGCCGGCGTCAGGGAACCGCAAGAAACTTCCCACCGACAGAGCCCCTCAGCGCGCGCATTCCCGCGCCGTCTCGAGCGCCGGCTGCCCCCGCATGTCGTGGTATTCGGGCGGCAGCGTCTGCACTTCCCGCAGCGTCACGCGGTGGCCGGCCATGCTCAGCGCGTCGGCGAAACGCCGCTGCAGCACGAAGGGCGTGACCTTGTCCGCGGGGTTCCCCAGCACGAAGAGCTGGCGCCGGTCGTCGCGCACCACCCCGTCGATGTGCGCCAGCGGGTCGTACATGCCCTGCACCGCGGCCAGGGCGCGCGCGCTCGGCGGCCCCTCCCCCGCCATCTCCCGGCGCAGCCGCACCCGCTCCTCGTAGGCGAAGGCGGCCGAGGTCATCACCACGCAGCGCAGGTCGCTGCGCCCCAGCGTGAGCATCGCCGCCGCCGCGGTCGCGCCGCCGCTGTGGCCCACCAGCACGAACTGCCCGATGCCGTGGCGGCGCTTGAGCGCATCGAGCGCGGCATCGATGGGCGCGAACTCCTCGGCCAGGCGCCGGCGCCGGCCGTGGTCGCCCGAGGAGCCATAGGTGCCGGGGCGCGCCATGAAGATCCATGGCACGCCCGCGCGGTCGCGGCTGCGTTGCGCATCGAGGGTGCGCAGGGCTTCGGTGTTGCCGGGAATGCGCGTGGGCGCCTCGTCCATCACGTCGTCGCGGTCGCCGGAGAACTGCACGATGGCCACGCGCGCGCCGTCGATGTCGCCGCTCGCGAAGTAGCGGATGCAGGCCGGCCCCGCGGCGGGCTGCACCCACAGGTAGCCGGCGCGGTCGGGGCAATGGGCGCGCACGGCGGGCTGGTTCCAATACAGCACCGCCGCCGGCATGCCGGGCACGGCGTGCTGCGCGCAGGCCGCCTGCGCCAGGGCCAGCAGCACCAGCGCGAAGCGGGCGGTACGCCGGAGGGTGCGCGCCGCCGTCACAGCTTCTCCAGCAGCACCGACACGTTGCCGAAGTCGGACTGCTGGCGGTCGCCCTTCACCAGCACCAGGTCGCCGTCGCGCAGGATGCCGCCGAGGTAGCCCGCGAGCTGCGCCGCATCGTCGAAGTGCGGGCCGAGCATCCCGGCCGGCACCTCCTCGCGCAGCCAGCGCATCTCGTCGCCGTGCGTCACCACATGCTGGATGCCCGAGGCCAGCAGCGGCGCCGCCAGGCTGCGGTGCATGGCCTCGGCCTCGGCGCCCAGGTTGATGATGCGGCCCAGCACGCCGATCTTGCGCGCCACCGGCGCGGCCTGCGCGGGCTGGTAGGTGCGCACGAAGTCCATCGCGTTGCGCATCGACATGACCTCGGCGTTCCAGCTGTCGTCGATCAGCGTGGCCTGCACGCCGCCCTGCGTGCGCAGCGCGCGCACCTGCATCACCGAGGCGGGCAGCCGCACGTGCGGCATGCGCGCGCAGGCGGCCTCGCCATCGAAGCCCATGGCCAGCAGCGCGGCGAAGGCCAGGGCCGAGTTGCGCACCAGGCCCGCGCTGCCGAGGGGGAAGACATATTCGAAGGCGCGCCCCGCCGTCGCGATGCGCACGCGGCAGCCGCCGCCGGGCTCGGGCCGGGTGTCGAGCACGCGAATGTTGGCGTCGGGCCCGCGGCCCACCACCCAGATCGCGCCCGCGGTGCGCGCGGCCGCCTGCACCACCTGCGCCAGGCAGGGGATGTGGTCGGCCACGATGGCCACGCCGCCGGGCTCCAGCCCCAGGAAGATGCGCGACTTGTACTCGGCCGTGAGCTCCAGCGTCGAGGCCTGGCGGGTCTGCGACAGGCCGATCTCGGTGACGATGGCCACGTGCGGCCGCGCCATCAGCGCGATCGGTCCGCGGTCCATCCAGAGCCCGCTCTGCGCCATCTCGAGGATGCAGACGTCGGCATCGGCCGCCAGGTTGGCCAGCATGGCCGGCACGCCGACGCGCGAGTTGTAGTTGTCGATGGTGGTGTGCACGCGCGCGGCCGGGGGCAGCAGGTCGCGCAGCATGGCGATAGTCGACGACTTGCCGACCGTGCCGGTCACGCCCACCACCAGGCCCTGGTAGCGCGCCCGCGCGGCCGCGCCGAGCGCGAGCATGGCGCGGATCGGGTCCTCCACCTGCAGCAGCGGGAAGCCGGGGGCGAGCCCGTCCACCGGATGCGCGACCAGGGCGCCGGCCAGTGCGTGCTGCAGCCGCGGCAGCTCGAGGTGGCGGTCCCAGTTGTCCGGGCGCGGCTTGCTGTAGCTCTCGTGCACGGCCAGCGTGCGGTAGTCGGAGGCCACGAAGAGCGCCGGCGGCGGCAGCATCGACATGTGGAGCGGCCCGCGCACCACCGAGTTCACGCACCAGCCCGGTGGCGGCTCGACCAGCCAGCGGCCGCCCGTGACCTGCTGCAGCTGCGCGGCGGTCCAGACCGGCCCGGCCTTCGGGCCGGCGCCGGGGCGCGAGGCGGCCAGCACCGGTGCCGGGCGCTCGGGCAGCGGCACCGGGAAACCGGGCACGCGCAGGCCGCACCAGACGGGCAGCAGGTGCGCCGACAGGCCCGGCGCGTCGCCGCGCACGCGCACCTCGAGCCGCAGCACGTCGCTCTCGAGCAGGCCGGGCCGCGGCGGGCGCAGGCCGTAGCGATCGCGGTAGATGCGGCCGGGCTCCCAGCGGCTGGTGGGCCACATCCAGTCGCAGGGATCGTGGTCCATGCCCTCGCCCCAGGCCGGCATGGTGGTGCTGCGCATCGGCAGCGCGCGGAACTGCAGGCGCAGGTCGGCCGCCACGGGCGCGTCGACGGTCCAGAACGACTCGACCCACAGCATGCGCCGCCCGACGACCTGGCGCGGCGCGCAGCGCAGGCCCAGCAGGCGCATCGGTCCGATCTGCAGCGGCGTCATGCGGGCGTCGGGCGGCACCGCATCGACCGTCCATTCGGGGCGCGGCGCGCGCAGCGGGCCGACGGTCGAATGCAAGGCGGCCACCGAGGCGATGGCTGCATCCGTTGCCGGTCCGACGGGCGGCCGCTCGGGCGGCGACAGGCGCAGCACACAACGGCCGCCGGGCATCGGCGCCATCTCGGTGCCGAGAGCCCGGCACTGCGCGGCAAAGCGCGCGCTGGCCGCTTCGGCCGGCTCGCCCTCGACTTGCCGGGTGACACCGAAGCCCACACCGATCGGCGTGAACAGCACCTGCTCGACACCGTGCAGGCCCAGCGTCAGCGAGAACACGCCCGAGTCGCCGAAGTCGTTGCGCACCGCGTCGAACAGCAGGTCGCCCGCGTCGTGCAGGATCGGCCGGCCGCGATGGACTTCGATGCCCTGCAGCACATGCGCCGAGGTGCCGAGCACCGCATCGGCGCCCGCATCGACGATGGCATGGCCGACCGCGATCTCGGCACGCGAAGGCGCGGTCTCGAGGTTGGCGCCCCAGTGCACCGCCACCAGCACCACGTCGGCCTCGCGGCGCGCGGCCTCGATGCGCGGCGCGAGCGTGGCCGTCCAGGCGGCCGGGTCGTCGAGCGACAGCCAGGCCGCGCCGGGCTTGTGGGCGGTGGCGGCGAAGCGCGGCTGCGTGGCGTCGAGCGAGAACAGCGCCACGCGCACGCCGCCCGCGCGACCGAAGGCCGGCCGCAGCGCGGCCTCCAGCGTGCGGCCGGTGCCCGCATGGGCGATGCCCGCGGCGTCCAGCAGGCCGTGCTGTTCAATCAACGCCTCGGGGCCGTAGTCGCCGCTGTGGTTGTTGGCGGTGGCGACCATGCCGATGCCCGCCTCGGTCAGCACTGCCAGCATCTCGGGCCGCGCACGGTAGTAGTAAGGGCCGGCCTCGTCCTTCTCCACGCCCTGCTCGCCCGTGGTCGCGACCACGCATTCGAGGTTGACGATGCGCAGGTCGGCCTCGCGCAGCGCGGCGATGCCGCCGAGCACCCTGTGCGCCCCGCCCAGCTCGCGCGTGCGGTAGTGCTGGCGGCGCGCCAGGTTGACGTCGCCGCCCCAGGCGACCACGCCGGAAGCCGCGCCCCCGACCGCCCGCTGCGGCAGTGCCGCCGTTTGCACCGACCGCGCTTCACATGCCTTCAGCAGGCGGTGGTAGGCCACATAGCCCGACAGGTAGTGCTCCACGTCGTCGATGCGCACGCGGAAGCTGTGGTGCCGGATGAAGAAGCCGCCGAGGATGCGCCCCGGGTTCTTGAAGAACATCGCCAGCTCGGGCCAGAAGTGGCCGTTGAGCAGGTAGCGCGCGCGGTAGGCCAGCGCGCGCTCGAACTTGGCGAGGTCGAAACCGTCGAGCAGGTGCACGAACACCGGATCGGCCTGCAGCCGCGTGACCATCTTCTGCGCCGCCATCATCAGTTCGAGCAGCGTCGGGTAGGTCGTGATGCGCTCGAGCACGAAGTCGAGGTAGCCGCGCACGTTGTCCAGTCCGAAGCGGTAGTAGCGTTCCTCGGGCCGGTAGAGCGTGAGCTCGTTGATGCAATAGCTCAACCAGTGGTCGTGCGCGCGCCAGTGCTCGGCCTCGATGAAATAGGCCACCGCCTTCTCCACGGTCTGCAGCCAGCGCGGGTCGCGCGTGAGGCCATAGAGCCGCATCAGGCCGAAGGCCGCCTCGCCGTCGTAGTAGATGGTGCGGTGCGCGGCCTTGAGGCTGAGATCGGGATGCAGCAGCACGTGCACGAAGCGGCCGGTCGCCGGGTCCTGCATGTGCACGATGCCGATCGCCAGTTCGGCCAGCAGCGGCAGGTACTGTTCGTCGCCCGTGAGCTCGGTGTACTTCACGAAGGCCAGCAGGCAGACCGCGTTGCCGCCGAGCTTGATCTCGTCGCCGAGGTCGACCAGGAAGGCCGCGCGCTGGCCGTCGGGCAGGTCGACATGGTGGATCAGCGTGCCGCGCAGGTAGGCCAGCGCCGCCTGGATCGCGGTCATCTGCGAGGCCCGGAGTGCCGCATCCTGCGTGAGCTCCCAGCCTTCGAGCAGCGCGTAGGTCGAGCTCGCATGGCGCAGCGCGTTGTAGGTCGGTATCGGCCGGTCGAAGCAGGGGAACCAGCCGTAGTGGTACTCGCCCGAAGGTTTGACCTGCGCCGCCAGGTAGGCGGTGCTGGTGTGCACCACCTCGCGCACCGCCTCGGCATCCCAGCGCGGCAGCTGGCGGTAGCCGTGGTTTGGCGCCTGCTGCTCGATCACGTGCGCCTGCGCGCCATCGGTGAAGACCGCCCGGGTGCTGAAGATCCACACCGGCTGCGCGGGCTGCGTCGGCCATTGCAGGGCCTGGCCGAAGCGGCGCTGGCCATAGCCCGCGAGGTTGATGGCGTTGGGCGTCGCCGATTCCACCGCGTTGTCGTAGAGCAAGGCGTTGGCGCCGATCTCCGGCGCCAGCATCGCGATCGAGAGGTCGGCCTCGAGCGCGATGCCGAAGCGGAAATAGTTGCGCTTGACCGCGGCGAAGATCGCCTGCAGCGCGTCCCAGCGCAAGGCCTCCACCACATCGACCGCATCGACCCGCAACCAGATCGGTGCCTGCGCCTGTGCTTCGGCCCATTCGCTCGCGAGACGCTCTCCTTCGCGCCAGGCCTGCGCCAGATCCGCACCCGTCGCGCGCAGCACGTGCGCGCGCGCATCGGCGTTGCCGAGCGAGAAGAAAAGCGTGCAGGCGGGCCGATCGCCGGCGGGCGCGGCGGACGCATTGCGTGCCTGCCACAGCGTCTCCAAAGCAGGCCTCGCCTGTCGCAATAGATCGTTCGTATTCATTTCTTGCGGAATCCAGGAAGCGCTGCCGCGAGAAGAACGTCAGCCGGCGCGCTGACGATTCTGAATGCATTCTTGATGGATGCGCCGCATGCCTGGCTGCGCGTTGCAGCGGATGGCGGACGGGCTGCGTTCAGCGTGCAGACAGGGCACAGCGCTTAAGCTGCCCGATCCCCCAACGCTCGTCGGCCGAAGCGCCCCACCCTTCCCACCCCACCCCACCCGCACACCATGCTCAAGATCCACCACCTCGGCCGCTCCCAGTCGGAACGCATCGTCTGGCTCTGCGAAGAACTCGCTGTTCCCTATGCGCTCGAACACCATGCGCGCGACGCCGTCACCAAGCTCTCGCCGCCCGAGATCAGGGCGCTGCATCCGCTGGGCGCGGCGCCGCTGATCGAGGACGGCGAGCTGCTGCTGGGCGAGTCGGCCGCCATCGTCGAATACATCATCGTGAAGCACGGCGGCGGCCGCCTGAAGCCCGGCCCCGAGCATCCGGACTACGCGGCCTTCCTCTACTGGTTCCACTTCGCCAACGGCAACCTGCAGCCGGTGATGGGCCGGATGATGATGGTGAGCCGGGCCCAGCTCCCGCCGGAGCATCCGGTGCTGGCCGGCGTGCAGGACCGTCTGGACCGCGTGCTGGCGCTGGTCGAAGCGCGGCTGGGCGCTGTGCCCTATCTGGCGGGCAGCGAGTTCACGGCGGCCGACATCATGAGCGTGTTCTCGCTCACCACGATGCGCCTGTTCCAGCCGCTCGACCTCGCGCCCTACCCGCACATCCGCGCGTACCTGCAACGCATCGGCGAACGGCCGGCTTATCGCAGGGCGATGGCGAAGGGGGATCCGGGGTTTGTGCCGATGCTGGGCTGAGCGCGGGTGTCGCGGTGCGTGGCAGACAGGCAGCGGGTGCTGCTTCTCGAACGAATGGGTGACGTTGAGTCTGTGAAGCGGGTGAAGGGAGCCTAAGTGTGGCGGGGAAGCCTCATGTAGCCTTACGATCTGGCGTTCGGCGCATTCGCGTTCCCCTAATTGTTCCCCGCTTCTGCCAAGTTGCCGTCCGATGCAAGCCGACCGTTCTACCAAAAAAAGCCCGCGCAAAGGCGGGCTCTTCCAACTTGTCGGAGTTGGCACCGGCCGAAGCCGGGCAGCGTCAGCGCCTGTTGTTAGAACAGGCTCATTTGTCCGGGTGCCCCGCGGCAGTGCTCACACACGCTCTCCAGCCGACCGAAGCGGAAGCGAACGTATGGGCGCACATGCACACTGCGGGGGTACGAGCAGGCTCGCATGATGTCCCTTCTGTGTTGTACAGAAACCCCGCGACGTTGCAGCCCTTTCCAAGCAGCGCGTACACTGCGACCGTCCCTCAGAAAGACGGGGTTTTGACTGGTTCGCCATCGAGACCCTGACAAAGCCCCCTGCTCATACCTCGGGGCTTTTGTCGTTCCAGCGCACTTCAAATCTCGTCCGAATCCTCCATTTCCGCAGTGGGCGATTTTTGAGCGTCAGCCATTTGTTTCTTCCAGTGCTGTACATACGCCGTCAGCATGGTCTGGAAGAGTTCCCAGTCAGCAGCGCTGAACTGGTTTGGAATCGAGATCGTTACCTTACGGCCGATAGGGATTGGGATCTCGAAAACCTGCACATCCGTTGGTGCTTGGGCGAGCGGCGCTGCTGCAACTAGCGGCGCTGTTGGTGGTGCCGATGCCGTCTCTTTTTTTGCCTTGCCATTCGTCGAGTTCTTCCCGGTCATCGCGGGCGGGCGGATGTTCGGCGAAACCTTGATCCCCGCCTGCTTTGCTGCGGCGAGGAAGAAGATCATGGAGCGTGTCAGCGTGCTGCCGCTGACGCCCTGCGCACGAAAGAGCTCGACGACCTGTTGGCTAGTAGCACGCTCGATGTCGAACCGCTCGGTTTCAAATATGTAGGGGTAAGCGCTGCGGATCGCGGAAGCCAGTAAGGGCACGCGCGCCTCATCACTCGAGAGAACGTACTGCTCGTACAGCGCCGTTGGCGCCCCCTTGTCATCGATCATGCCAAGATATTTCATCCCGGCGAGCAGTTCACCGGCAGTAGACCCGGCGAAGTTAGACATCAGCGACCGGTCGACGACGGTGGTGATGTGTCCGTCTTCGCGGCGTGCATCGAAGAACGTGTTGAAAGACTTGAACGAACCGTAGGCGGGTGTCAGCTTGGGTTTCTCGGGCGCTGGCGTCATGTTCGTGAACCTTTACGTCATTCGAAACTATGACGCACAACGGATTGTAAAGACTGTCCACCAAATCCCGCAACCCCCGGATCATCTTTTCGTGCCCCTGGACAAAAGATCCTGAAATTCCATGAATCATCCTGAATCACTCCGCCTCACAGGCCATCAACGCTTTCTTGGTAGATGATAAATTTTATTCAATAAAATCAATAGCTTACATGGTTACGTGTTTCACGTGAATCGTGCTCTCGGCCCGAGACCATCCTGAATCGTGTGGGATCGTGCGGGATCGTGTGGGACCCCCTGTCGACGGACTGTTTGTTAACAGCGGTTATCGCTGCGCAACACCCATCTCTGCACCGCCTCCCGATCGATCATCACCGCGCCGTCTGGGTCGTGCACGAACTCGCGCCCCTTGAGCCACTTGCCCTCCTTGATCTTCATCCGGATGGCGTTCTCGGTGCGGCCGCTGATGGCCGCATAGATGCGCACCGTCACGAAGCGGTCGGGCGTGAGGTAGACCGGCGGCGGCTGGTCGGGCGTTAGGTGTTGCACATAAGCCGCGAGGGCCCGTTTCAAGATGTCGTCGGCGGTCTCGGCCATCGCAGCTCCAGGTGGTTGAACTGCGGGAGATCGTAGGCTGCAGGGTTTCGTGGGAAACCTATGGAGGTTTCCCACGAAACCTCATCAGTAGGCACTCCTTGCCGTGGCGAGTGCCGCGAGAATGCTGGCGAGGTTGTTGGCGTCGGTCTGCGACGCCATGTTCACAGTGCCGCCCCCGCCGCCAGGTAGTTGGATGTTCACGGTGTGGTTTGTGGAGCCGGCCGACGGCGCTGGTGCTGCAGCAGCCGGCGCGGCGGCGCCCTTGCTAAAGGTCACGCTCTCGGCCGCCTTGAGCAGCGCCTGGCTGATCGTTGACCCGGGCCTGCCGTACTGCAGTTGCCCCTGACTCGGTGTTGACGTCAAGTTGCCTTTCGAGTCGGCGACTCAAGCGCAATACGTTTCGCAGTGGCATCGTCCTCCACCCCGGCCGACTTGAGGAATGCAGCGATGCCGGTAAGTGACGTCAGGTCGCCTCCGGCCACGATGCGCGGGCCATTCTTGTCGGTCGCGAAACCCTCCTTGTCGACGCCGAGACGCTTGCGCTCCAGCGCGTCGGCGCGCTCGTTGACTGCGTTCAGCCGCTCCTGCGCAGCGACGCGTTTCTCGAGTGCGTTCACGATCGACTCGGTGGACGACTGCGTCGCGGCGGCGAGCGCGGCCTGGCGTTGGGCAAGTAGGTCCGCCTTCTTGGCGTCAAAGTCCTTGAGGTCGGCGGAGGCGCGTAACGCTGCAATCTCCTCCTTCTTCTCCGTCGTCAGCGCGCCGGTAGCCAAGGCCTCGCGTTCACGCGCCGTGGCGGTCTCCCGCATGGCGGCGGCTTCGTCGCGCAGCGCCTGCGCGGCCTCTCGCTTCGCGGCGATCTCCAGGTTCGTCAGATTGATCTGCGCGCGCGACGCTCCCGCGTCGTCGTCTCGCGCCTTCGCGAGCTCCAGAGTCGTGCGTGCGGCCCCGGTGTTCAGGTCGCTCTCTGCTGCGCGACCGACTGCGGCACGAGCCAACACGCGCTCATGCACCTCCGCTGCAGTGACGCTGTCGCGCAGTGCATCGGCGTACAGCTTCTGGGCGGCTGCCTGCTTCAGCACACCAGCAGCGACTTGCTCGCCGGTAACCAGGCCCTGGGCATGCTTCGCGCGAAGGTCCTCGACCGCACGGGTCGCGGCTTCATAGGCTGCCTTCAGTTCGCCGAGGCGGGCGCTGTTGTCCTTGAACGACTCGGCGGCGACGCGTGCCAATGTGGCCACGACCTAGTGCGACTTGGCCAGCGCGTCGGACGCACGCACCTCTTCGCGTTTGACGTTGATGGCGGCCTCGAGGACCTCGCGCTGGTTGTTGAGTTCGGGCGAGAACTTCTCGGTGGTCGCGATCTCGTTCGCCAGCGCGGCGAGCTTCTGCTCTGCCAGGGCAAGATCCTGCCGGCGGGCAGCGGTGAGCGCGATCTGCGCGTCGCGCTGCAGCGTACTGGCCAAGGTCGCAGCGATGAGCTTGTCGGTCTCGTTGCCTGGGCCCAATGTTGGAGCGGGTGAAGGGAATCGAACCCTCGTCAGTTGCTTGGGAAGCAACAGCTCTGCCATTGAGCTACACCCGCAGGGGTCGGCATGCGACCATGAAAGACCGGCCGCGCATTCCAGATGAACGGCCGGGTGCACATTATGCCGTGCGCGGCATCACGCCTTTCGCGCCTCGGGCGCTTCGCGGCGCCTGCCTCCTGCCGCGCGTCTTCAGCGGCCCTTCAGCCCGTCTTCAGCCCCTCCCCAGTTCCCGTCGGTACCTTGGAAGCACGCACCCACCGCGGTGCGCAGCCCCCCAGATTCCACCGACGGAGCCCCTCTTGCCTTCACCCAGTCTTCCTTCCTTCGCACATCGCAGGCACCTGCTGCGCGCCGCCACCGCCGTGCCCGCCGCCCTGCTTCTTGCCGCCTGCGGTGGCGGTGGCAGCGATCGACCCGACCCGCTCGCGCCGCCCTCCTCCATCCGGGTCACGGACCGCCACGTGTCCGTGGCGCCCGGCGTCTCGCTGCATGTGCGCGACTGGCAGTCCGGCCGTCTTGCCGGCCCCACCTTCGTGCTGCTGCCGGGCTTCGGTGCCTCGGCGGCGCACTTCAACAGCCTGGCGCGTGCGCTCGCGCAGCGCGGACGGGCCGTCGCCATCAGTTGCCGCGGCTTCGGCCGGTCGGACAAGCCGCTGCCCGACGACACCCACCGCTACGACACCGGGACGCTGGTCGACGACGTGCATGCGGTGCTGCAGGCGCTCGGCGTCGACCGCATCGTGCTCGGCGGCCACTCGATGGCGGGCAACCAGGTCACGCTGTTCGCGGGGCGCTACCCGGAACGCGTGCGCGGCCTGGTCTACCTCGACACCAACTTCGACTACACCACCGTCTCGCCCGACGACAGCGACGACCCCGCGCTGGCCGAGCCCTCGCCCACCGAAGCCGACACGGCCTCGGTGGCCGCGATGATCGCGTTCAACCGACGGCTCAACCGCAACTGGTCGGCACCGATGGAGGCCGACCTGGTCGACAAGCTGGAGGTCAAGGCCGACGGCAGCGTCGGCTTCAACACGCCCGACGCCGTGGCCGCGGCGATGTACGTAGCGGGCCGGCAGTTCTCGCCGGATTACAAGGCCGTGCGCGTGCCCGCCCTGTTGCTGACGGCGCTGCCGGGCGACTGGCGCGACATGTGCTCCTGGCTGGCGACCGATGGCGATGCGCGGACGAAGGAAGCCGCGAACGCCGCGGTCCGCCTCTTCAACAGCGTGCGCGCACCCGATGCCGACCGCCTGTTCGCGGCGTTGCCCGCCGGCAGCCAGCGCGCGCTGTTCCAGCCCGCCACGCATGTGGACTTCTTCATCGAGCGCGAGGCGGAGGTGTTGCGGCTGGTGGACGGGATGGGCTGGCGCTGACCCCTGCAACGGCGGGCCGTCGCCGCCCCGTTCTCAGGCGGCCAGCCGCGCGCGTTCTCGAGATTGCGCATAGGACAGCCCGGTGAGCCGCGCCCGTGCAGTCCCGTATTCTTCGACCAAACGGTCGACCACCGCGGCCACCGGCTCGACCGAGCGGATCGCGCCGAGCCCCTGCCCCGCGGCCCATACATCCACCCATTTGCGCGCGGTCACGGGCTGGCTGCTGTCGTACTGGCGCGTGGGTGGTGGCGGCATGTTGTCGGGGTCGATGCCCAGGGCGCGCAGCGACGGCTTGAGCCAGCTTGCCGGCGTGCCGGTGATGCCGGCGCTGACGATGAGGTCGTCCACCGTGCCGTCGACGACCATCTGCTTGTAGGCGGGCGCGGCCATGCTCTCGGCCACCGGGATGAAGCGGGTGCCCATGTAGACGTAGTCGGCGCCGCTGGCGATCGCGCCGGCCACGCCCCAGCCGTCGCTGATGCCGCCGCCGACGATCACATGGCCGTCGAAGAAGTCGCGCACCGCGCTCACGAAGGCGAAGGGCGAAAGCGAGCCCGTGTGGCCGCCGGCGCCAGCCGACACGCACGCCAATCCGTCGGCGCCTGCCGCCACGGCCTTCTTCGCCAGGCCGATGCTGGTCACGTCGGCAAACACCAGTCCGCCGTAGCCGTGCACCACCTCGATGGCCGGCTTCGGGCTGCCGAGCGCGGTCACCACCACCGGCGGCTTGTACTTGGCGACCAGCGCCAGGTCTTCCGCCAGCCGCGTGTTCGACGAATGCGTGACGAGGTTCGCGCACCAGGGCCCGATGGTGGCCGCCGGCTGCGTATCGCGCGCGGCCGCCAGGCCCTCGGTGATCTGCTTCATCCAGTCGTCGAGCTGTGCAATGGGTCGCGCGTTGGGCGTGGGAAACGCGCCGATGATGCCGGCCTTGCAGGCGGCCAGCACGAGCTCGGGTCCCGAGATCAGGAACATCGGTGCGGCAAAGACGGGAAGACGGAGGTCGAAGGGTTGCGATTTCATAGAGTGGATGCGTTTTGTTTGTCGGGATGCGCGATGCGCGGCAAGTCCGCTCGATCGAGCGTGAGACCGCCCTACTCGCTGGCCTTGAAGCCGGAGATCTTCACGGCCTCCGCCCAGCGCCTGGAGTCGGTGCGCGCGAACGCCGTGAACTCCTCGGGGGTGGACGGCAGCGTCTCGAAATCCATCTCGCGCCACTTGTCCTTGATTTCCTGGGTGTTCAGCGCCTTCACGAACTCTGTGTTGAGCCGCGCAACGACCGCGTCGGGCGTGGCGGCCGGCGCCATCACCGACGCCCAGATGTAGATGTCGAGATCGGGGTAGCCCTGCTCGCGGAAGGTGGCCACGCCCGGCATCAGCGGCGAGCGCTTGGGGCTGGTGACGGCCAGCACCTTGACCTTGCCGCTGTCCATGTGGGGCTTGACGGCCAGCAGCGGCAGGAAGGCAGCCGTGACCTGGCCGCCCACCAGGTTGGTCACGGCGGGCGGCGTGCCGTTGAAAGGCACATGCATCATGTCGATGCCCGCGCGCTGGTTCAGGATGACGCCCGCGAAATGCGAGGAGTTGCCCGCGGTGAACGACGCGAAGGACACCTTGCCCGGATGGGCCTTGGTCCAGGCCACGAATTCCTGGAGGTTGTTGGCCGGCACGCTCGCATTCACCGCCATCACCATCGCCGCGCCCAGGAAGTTGGTCACGGGCCTGAAGCTCTTCTGCGCGTCGTAGGGCAGCTTGCTGAAGGTGTGCGGGTTGATGGTCAGCATGCTGGTGTTGCCCAGCAGCAGCGTGTAGCCATCCGCCGGCGCGCTCATCGCGTTCTGCGCGGCGATGATGCCGGAGCCGCCCGGCTTGTTGTCCACCAGCAGCGGCTGGCCGGTGTTGCGCAGGAACACCTCGGCCACCTGTCGCAATGCGGCGTCGAGCGTGTTGCCCGGCGCGAAGGGCACGACGATGCGCACCGGTCTGTCGGGGAATTTGGCTTCGGCGGACGCGGCCGCCGCCGGCCAGCCAACGCCCAGGGTCGCGGTGCCGCAGGCCGCCAGGGCCGATGCGAGGAAACTGCGCTTCTTCATGGTCCTGTCTCCGGTTCAGATCAACGTGCGCAGCAAGGCGGCCACCTTGTCCGGCGCTTCCATCGGCGTCATGTGGCCCGCGTCGTCCAGCCATTCGAGCCGCGCGCCCGGTATCAGCGCCGCGAGTTCCTCGGACAGCGCGGGCGGCGTGATGCGGTCTTCGCGGCCGCACATCACCAGCACCCGCAGGTCGAGCCTGCGCAGGGCCTCGGCATGATCGCCGCGGTCGGCGATCGCCTGGTTCTGGCGGATGGCCGCCGCCGGCCCGGCACCGCGCATGACCTCGACGATGCGTTGCATCAGCGGCGCATCCGCCTGGGTCGACGCCGCCGTGCCGAAGCTCGCCACGCCCTGGACCACCTTCTCGAAATCGCGCTCGATGGCCGCGATGGTCTTCTCGCGCACCACGCGGCCCTCGGGCGTCTCGGGGCGCGCCGAGGTGCTCAGCAGCCCCACGGCATCGGGCCTGCGGCCACCGTCGGCGCGGGTCAGCATCTCGATCGCGGTGTAGCCCCCCATCGAGAAGCCGCACACCACCAGCGGCGTGGCGGCCGGCACATCGGCCACGCAGGCCGCGGCGTCGCGGGCCATCTCGGCGATGCTGGCCTGCGTCGTGACGTCGACGATGCGCACGTCGGCATCGCCGGCCAGCGCCTCGGCGACCTCGCGCCAGACCGCCGGGGTGTTGAGCATGCCGGGGATGAGCAGCAGGACGGGCTTCATGCGGTGATTCCTTCGTGGGCCAGCGAGGCGGCCTTCTGGCGCAGCTCGCGTTTGAGTACTTTTCCGACCGGGTTGCGCGGCAGTTCGGCCAGCGTCATGAGGTATTCGGGCAGCTTGTAGACCGCCACCCGCTTCTCGTCGCGCAGGAAGGCCACGAGCGACGCGAGATCGACCTCGCAGCCCTGCGCGGCAACGATGCAGGCGCAGACCTTCTCGCCCAGCAGTTCGTCGGGCACGGCCACCACGGCCGCGTCGCGCACGCCCGGGCAGGCCACCAGCAGGTTCTCTATCTCCTCGGACGAGATGTTCATGCCGCCACGGATCACCAGGTCCTTGGAGCGGCCGACATAGCGGTAGAACTGCAGCCGGTCGCCGGCGATCTCGAACAGGTCGCCGGTCTTGTAGTAGCCAGACGCGTCGAAGGCGCCAGCCGTGAGCGCGGGCGAATCGAAGTAGCCACTGAAGATGGTCGGCCCGTCGAAGCGGATCTCGCCCGGACGCCCGGCCTCCTGGATGTCCTCGCCGGTCTCCAGGTCGACGAGGCGCGTGCGGATCTTGCGCGTGGTCGAGACGCTCCAGTCGTAGCCCTCGACACCGGCGCGCGGGAAGAACTGCGCGCGCAGCGCCGGGTCGGGGATGTCGAGGTCGGTGCCCGAGAGTGCCGCGCCCTCGTTCGAACCGAAGTAGTTGATGATCTGGACGCCGTGCCGCTCCATGAAGCCGCGCACCATCCACTCCGACAACGGCGCCGAGCCGGAACCGATGCGCTTCAGGCGCGAGAAGTCGATGCCTGCGAGCAGGGCCTCGTTCTGCAGCAGCATGTTGAGCACGGCCGGCGGTGCCACCGTGTAGTCGATGCGTTCGTCGCGCACCTGCGCCAGGAAGATGGGCAGCGCGAAGGGCTGGTGCTGCACCACCGTGGCGCCCAGCACCAGCCAGGTCGCGAAGGCCGTGGAGATGCCGGCCATGTTGACCAGCGGAAAGGGATTGAGCAGCCGTGCGTTCTTCCGGATCTGCCCCGCCTCGATGATCGAGGGCGCGATGACCAGCCACTCGTTGTGGCTGCGCGGCACGCCCTTGGGCTGCGCCTCGGTGCCCGAGGTCCAGCAGATGGTGAACACGTCGTTGGCCGTGACCTTCGCCTCGCGCTCCGCTGCAGCGAGCCTTTGCAGTGCGGCGGCATCGGGTGCCAGAGCCAAAGCCTTGCAGACATCCACGCACCCTTCGGGGACGCCGTCGCCGAAGGCCATCACGCCACGCAGCGAGGGATGCGTGTCGCCCAGCGCGAGGAACATGCTCGCCGCCGCATGGCCGGCATCGGGCTTGCCGATGCGTGCGAAGGTGACGGCCGCCACCGCCTGCGTCTTGTCGATGATGTGCGCCAGCTCGTGGTCCCGGTACTGCACCGGCACGGGCGTGATCACCACGCCGAGCCGCGAACAGGCGAGATACACCGCGAACTGCTCGACGCAATTGGGCAGTTGCACCACCACCACGTCGTCGCGCCGCAGGCCTTGCGCGATGAGCAGCAGGCAGAAGCGGTCGACCTGCTCGCCCAGCTCGCGCCAGTGCCAGCGCTGCGGCGCGCCATGCGCGAAGTCCGCGCGGTTGGGCGCATCGACCACGGCCTCGGCCTCGGGTTGCACGGCCAGGTTCTCCAGGAACAGGTCCCAGAGCGTCCGGTCGCTCCACCAGCCACGCGCGGTGTAGGCATCGATCTTGTGCTGCGGCACCAGAATCATCTTTGTCTCCTTCGCGGCGTTCGTGCGCCGTCTACCGATCTTTTTGAAACCCGCTCACCAGCCTCGTTGAAGCCGCTCTGCGCTCACCCAGGTGGCATGGAAGCCGTTGGGCACGCGCTGCGGCAGGCGGATGCGCGCCACCGGTCCCTTGGCGATGTCCTTGGCGTCGAAGACGGTGACGAAGGAGCTCTCGGTCGCGTCGTCCCACATGAAGCCGACGAGGTAGCCGTCGTCCTCTTCCTTCCAGTCGTCCCTGGGCGCGAACGGTGCCTCGCTGAACCACTTGCCCACCCCTTCGTGGTAGGTGGTGCAGGTGTCCTGCTCGAGGTCGTAGCGCACGAAGCCGCAGAAGCGCGGGTCTTCCGCGCGGTTGCTGCGGCCCATCAGCACGTTCCATGAATAGCGGGTCTTGTAGCCCTGCATCCACGAGTTGATGACCGGAAATTCCTGGTTGATGATGTCGTCGATCACGCGCTCGGTGGTCTTGCCGGTGCGCAGGTTGAAGCGCCACTCCATGAACATGAAGTCGTGCTCGAGGTTCGCCAGCATCTTGGGGAAACGCTCGACCTCGACGTTGCCGCGCCAGTCGCGCGGCAGCCGGAACGGCGTGCCCGTCATCACGATCTCGGTGCCGCCCTGGCCGTCGTCCTCCTCCCAGGCGTTCGACACGTGGTACATGTAGGTCGGGCTGGCCTCGAACCAGCGGATCTGCTCGGGCGTGCCGTGCCGCGGGATCACGCCGAAGCGCGAGGGCAGCGTGTGGTGGAACTTCAGCTTGTGGCGCCCGGCCGCGAACGCGTCCATGTCGTAGAACAGCGGCAGGTCGTGCACGATGGTGTAGTTGGGCGTGATCGCCATGTCGTGCGGCAGGCGCGGGCCGGGCAGCTGCACCGGCATGAAGGTCTTGAGCTCGCCGTGGCGGTCCATCACGCCGTAGTGCATGTAGGGCGCCTCCTTGCCGTAGGCGAAGAACAGGAACTCGCCCGTGCGTTCGTCCACCTTCGAATGCGCCGACACGGGCAAGGCCTTCATGCGCTCGTCGAGTTCGAGCTTGCCCACGGTCGACAGGTCGTCCGGGCGCACCCGGTAGACCGAGCCGCCCAGGTACCACATCGACACCAGATGGCCGGCGTAGAACTTCACGTCGGTGTTCGAGGTGTTCTTCACCGGCATGTCGGGCCGGTCCTTGCGCGGCGGGTCCTTGATGCCTTGCCACAGCGCGCCACCGGCGGCCTGCTCTTCCTTCAGGCCGTCGGTCTGGACCCAGCGGTTCTGGTAGTAGACGCGACCCTTGTCGAAGCGCACCGCGTGCAGCATGCCGTCGCCGTCGAACCAGTGGTAGCGGCCTTCGGCCTCGAAGCGGCGGTTCGGCCCGTTGCGCACATACATGCCGTTGAGGTCGGTCGGCACCGCCCCCACGATGTCTGTGAGCTCGCAGTCGAGCTCGGACACGACAGGCTCGAAGCCGCCCTGCAGGACCGGAATTTCAATGGCACCCATGGTATGTCTCCTTCAACGTGTAGGGGCCGGCGAACGTGCGGGACGCCGGGACTGTGTGATGCGAAAGCGCCCGGCCACGAACGCGATGTCGGTCAGGCTGGCATTGCCGGCCGGGTTGAGACCGGTCACGTGGTAGTCGCTGTAGGCTGCCGCGAAGTTGAGCGGCATCGGGCCGGTGAGGTTGATGGTGAGCTGCGCCCCGGCGCGCGCATAGGCATCGACGGCGCGCGTGATGAAGGCCTCGTCGGTGGCGTACAGGAAGGCCGTCAGGCCGCCGAATTCACGCACGTCGGTGGTGGCCTGCCGCAACGCATCGGCCGCGTCGTCGCAGGCGATCACGAAGCTCACGGGGCCGAAGCGCTCTTCGCCGTACAGGTCGCGATCGCGTTTGTCGAGCTTGACCATCAGCGGTGTGCTGGTGCGCGCCTGCGCGAACTCCGGGTGCGCATAGGCGCCGGGCACCAGCAGCAGCTCGCCGCGCCGCGCGCCCTCTTCCTGCAGTTGCGCGAGCAAGGCCAGGGTCTGCGGCGAAGCGATGGCGGCCAGGATCATCGAGGCCTTCTTGCCGTCCTGCGCGATCGCGCCCACGGCATCGGCCAGACGGCGCGCCACCTCGTCGAAGCCCACCACGCCCTGCGGCGTGCGAACGCCATGGCGCGAGATGTAGATGTTCTGCGGGCTGGTGCACATCTGCGCACTGAACATGCACAGCGTGGTGGCCAGGCTGCGCAGCACGGCATCGAGGTCGTCCACCGCATCGATGACCACGGTGTTGCAGCCGGCCGTCTCGGTGAAGCACAGCGCCGGGTGCGCGTTCTGCTCGACCCACTGGCCGAATCGGACGCTGCCGGTGAAGTCGACGATGGCCGTCTTGGGGTGCTTGACCAGCAACTTGCCGAGGGGCTCGGCGCTGGTGTCCAAAGCCATCGTCACGAGGTTGGGGTCGAAGCCGAACTGCGCCAACACCTGGCGGAAGACGCGCACCGTGAGCGCCATCGGCAGCACCGTCGCCGGATGCGGTTTCAGGATGACCGCATTGCCGGTGGCCAGGCTCGCCATCATCGACGGCCAGGCGTTCCAGGTGGGGAAACTCGCGCAGGCAAAGCACACGGCCACGCCGCGCGGGACGATGCGGTAGTGCTTCTCAAGCTCGATGTTCGCGCTGCCGAAGCGACGCGCCCAGTTGGCGCTGGCCGGCACCAGGCGCATGGCCTGTTCGGCGTGCACCAGTGCCTCGATGCCTCGGTCGAGCGCATTCACGCCCGAGCCTGCATAGGACATGTTGAAGCTCTGGCCGGAGGTGTGCATCACCGCATGGGCCATCTCGAAGATGTGGTCGCGGTAGAGCACGTCGATGACTTCCATGAGCACCGCGATGCGCACCTCGATCGTGGCCTCGGACCAGCTGCCGATGGCGACTTCGGCGGCATCGAACAGCGCGTCGACGTCGGCCCGGCGGTAGGTCACGCCCAACGGTTGCTGGGTGTACGGCGAGATCTCCTCGGCGGCGCGCGCAGGCCCCTCTTCGAGGCCGGGTTGCGCCAATGCAAAGGGCCGGCCCAAGTGCGCCTCGAAGGCCGCGCGGCCGCGCGCCTGCGCCTGGGCGCTGTCGGGGTACTGGGCCGGGGTCTCGGGGAACGGGCTCCAGCAATGGCGCTCGCGGCAGGCCTGCTGCGCGCGTTCGAAGACACTGCGGTGACGTTGCACCAGCGTGGCGAGATCCTGTCCGTTCAAGATGGCTTCCTTCATGCGATTTCCCTTTGGTGTTCGGCCCAGTAGCGCTTGCGCAGCGCCTTCTTGTCGGGCTTTCCGAGACCGGTGAGCGGCACCTGGTCGACAAAATCGATGGTCTTGGGCACGCACACCGCGCCCTTGCGTTCGCGCACGTAGGCAATCAATGCCTCCGGCGTGGCCGCATGGCCGGCGCGCAGCACGACCACGGCCTTCACCGCCTCGCCCCACTTGGCGTCGGGCACGCCGATGACCGCGACCGCGGCCACGGCCGGATGCGCGCTGAGCACGTCCTCGATCTCGCGCGGGTAGACGTTGAAGCCGCCCGTGATCACCATGTCCTTCTTGCGATCGACGATGTGGAACAGGCCCTGGCTGTCGCGCCGCGCCATGTCGCCGGTGCGCAGCCAGCCCTCGCGCACCGTGGCGCGGGTCTGCTCGGGCTGCCCGTGGTAGCCGCTCATGAGCAGATCGCCCCGCACGCAGATCTCGCCGACCTCGCCATGCGCGACCGCCTCGCCGTCCTCGTGCATCAGCGCCACGTCGACGCCCGGGAAGGGGCGGCCCGCCGCGGCCAGTTGCAGGTCCGAGGCGTCAGCATGCGCCTGTTGGTCCAGCAGCAGGATGGTGTTGGGCGCCTCGGTCTGGCCATAGGTCTGCACCAGCACCGGGCCGAACAGCTCCAGCGCCTGGCGGATGCGCGAAGGCGATGCGGGCGCCGCGCCATACACCAGCGCGCGCAGGCTGCCGAGGTCATGGCGCCGCGCCTCCTCGTGCGCGTCGAGCAGGGCATACAGCATGGTCGGCACGATGAAGGTGTGCTGGATGTGATGCCGCTCCACGGCGTCGAACCAGCTCGGCACCGTGAAGCCGTGCTGCAGCACGACCGTGCCACCGCGCGCCAGCGTCGGGTAGATCAGCGAGCCCGCGCCGTGCGAGATGGGCGCCGAGCACAAGGTGCGCACGCCGTCGGGCCAGTCGATGCCCGCCAGCCACAGCTGCGTGTTGGTGCGCATCGCGCGGCTGCTGAGCATCACGCCCTTGGCGCGCCCGGTGGTGCCGCCGGTGTAGGCCAGGCGCACGATGTCGCCCGGCGCGCCCAACACCTGCAATGCCGCGCCGACTGATTCATCGGCGCACCAGAAGCCGGGCACGCCGTCGCCCTCGTCGTGCGAGCGCCATTGCAGGCCCGGCGCGCAGTGGGCGCGCAGCCAGTCCATGCGCGCAGCCTGTGCATGCTCCGACACCACGAGCCGGGCCGCACAGTCGGCCAGGATGGCCGCGTGGTCCGACGCGCCCGCGGCGGTATGCAGCGTGACCGAGCGGTAGCCGCCGATGTAGCAGGCCGCCATCAGGCAGAACATCTCGATGCGGTTGCCCGCCAACTGCGCCACCGCGTCGCCACGCTGCAGGCCCAGGGCCTCGAGGCCGGCCAGTGCCTGTGCGATGCGCCTGCCCAGCGCTTCATAGCTGATGGCGCGGTCGCCGTCGATGAAGGCGACACGCGGGCCGAAGCGTGCGATGGCCTCGACCAGCAGGTCGCCGATGCGGCCGGTGTCCGGCGGCATGGCCAAGGACGGCGCGGCCGGCGGCCGAGACGGGTTCTTCATCATGCTTTCTCCAGGATGGTGACCGCCGCGACGGCTTCCTCGCCGTCGTAGAAACCCCCACCGTTCTCGGCCGCGGCCAATCGGGCGCCCTGCACCTGCCGCGCACCGGCTTCGCCGCGCAGCTGCATCACCAGCTCGTGCAGTTGCACCACGCCGGTCGCCGCGATCGGGTGGCCCTTGGACACCAGGCCGCCCGACACATTGACCGGGATGCGCCCGCCCAGGCGGGTCATGCCCCGCTCGCCGAGCGAAGCGCCCTCGCCCAGCCCGCACAGGCCCAGGTTCTCGATGTGGCGGATCTCGGCAAAGGAAGTGGCGTCATGCACTTCGGCGACGTCGATGTCCGAGGGCGAGACACCGGCCGCCTCGAAGGCCGCGATGGCGGCGATGCGGCCGATGTGCCGGTCGAAATCGTCCGGGGCACGCTGCACGCCACTGGCCAGCTTGGTGGCCCGGATGCGCACCGCGCGGGACGGGTCGAACCGCCCCAGGGCCGTGTCGGTACACAGCACCAGCGCGCCGGCGCCGTCGCTCATCGGCGCGCACATGGCGCGCGTGAGCGGCCAGCTCACCATGCGATCGGCCAGCACCTCGTCCACGGTCATCGCATGGCGGTACTGCGCCAGCGGATTGAACTGGGAATGCCAGTGGTTCTTGGCGGCCACGGCGGCCATCTGGCGTTGCGTGGCGCCGTAGGTGAGCATGTAGTGGCGCGCCATGGCGGCATAGCTGTCCATGAACACGCTGCGTTCGCCGTCGTGCAGGGCTTCGGACGGCAGGGGCAGATCGGCCGACAGCGCCTGCTGCCGGGCCAGCTGCTCGCCGGCGAGCGCCAGGTCCATGCTGCCGCGGAAGGCCTCGAACATCTTCTCGCGCTGCAAGGGGTAGTGCATCTTCTCGGCCCCGACCACCAGCGCCACATCGCACTCGCCCGCACGCAGCGCGGCGAAGGCCTGGTTCACGCCGGTGGACGAACTCGCGCAGGCGTTGTCGCAGTTGACGATCGGGATGCCTTCGACGCCCATCGCGCGCAATGCCACCTGACCCCGGATGCCGTGCTGGCCTTCGAGCACGCCTTGGCGGGTGTTGGAGAACCAGGCGGCCTGCACGTCGGCCAGCGCGCAACCGGCGTCTTCGAGGGCCGCGTTGACGGCCGCGGCCGTCAGCTGCTTGATGCTCAGCGCCTCGTGCTTGCCGAGCGGTGTCATGCCTGCGCCCACGATGAAGATGTCTCTCACTCGGAAGTCCTTTGACGGGTCTTTTTCCTGTGGGCCTCACGTCGTTTCTTGCAACGCTGGAGCCCTTGCGATGTCTGAATTGTGATAGTTTCAAGCCGTCAAGACCCCTCAATCTTCCACATATTGGAAATTCAATGAAAAACCAGGCAGGCTCCCAAACCGTATCGCGTGCCATCGAACTGCTGCGCCTGGTGTCGAGCGGCGGACGTGCGGGCATGCGGCTGTCGGCGGTCGTCGACGCCAGCGAATTGAGCCGCCCCACGGCGCACCGCCTGCTCAAGGAACTGATCGACGGCGGCCTGCTGATGCGCTCGGCCGACAAGCGCTACTTTCTCGGCCAGTTCGCCTACGAACTCGGCCTGTCGGCCGCCGCGCACTTCCACCTGCGGGACCTGTGCGCCCCTTTTGTCGAACGCATCGCGAACGAGACCGGCGACACGGTGTTCCTGGTGGTGCGCAGCGGCGCGGACTCCTTCTGCCTCGATCGGCAGACCGGCGCCTATCCCGTGAAGGTGTTCTCGGTCGAAGTCGGCAACCGCCAGCCGCTGGGCGTGGGCGCGGGCGGCCTCGCGCTGCTCAGCTGGCTGCCGGAGAAGGAACGCCAGGCGATGATCGAGCGCAACAGTGCGCGCCTGCCCCAGCACGGCGGACTGACCGCGCCGCACCTGGCCAAGCTGGTGGAGGAAGCGCGCCAGCAGGGCCATTCGCGCATCGTCGACTTCGCGATCGCGGGCGTCACCGGCGTCGGCATGCCGGTGCTCGACACCGCCGGCCAGCCGACCGCCGCACTGAGCGTCACTTCGATCTCGATGCGCATGACGCCACAACACCAGGCCGAGGTGCTGGGCGTGCTGGGGCGAGAAGTGGCACGGCTCAAGACCGCGCTGATGCGGCCCGCGCCGGCCGTGCATTGAGCGCGGCTCAGGCGCTCTTCTGAAACGGCGGCGCAGGACGCAGCTGCAGCGCCCGGTCGCCGCCGGGCACCATCACCAGCGGCAGATCGCCCGCCGGCGTGGCACCGTCCACGAGGGCGCCGGTCACCTGCATCTGGGCCTGCTGCAGCAGCTCGAAAGGCGACAGCACGGTGGCCCCCATGGCACCGGCCTGCTCGAAACGCGCCTCGCACTCGGCGCAATCCAGCGCGGCGAAATGGGTCGAGAGCAATGCATCGAGCAGCGCGCGGTGCTCGATGCGCAGCGCGCGGCTGGCAAAGCGTGCATCCTGCGCGAGCTCGGGGCAGCCCAGTGCATCGCAGACCAGGATGAATTGCGCCTGCGTGGTCACGGCCACCAGGAACCACCCGTCGCGCGCCTTGAAGGCGCCGTTCGGCGAACTGAACAGAGCCGGCGACGCGCCTTCGGCGCGCGCGATCTCCAGCAGGCGCGGCCCCAGGAAACTCGCGGCAGCCTCCATCAGGCTTACCTCAAGCGGCCCGCCCGCGCCGAAGCGCCAGCGGCGGATCAGCGCGCCCAGGACCGCCTGGTAGGCATAGAGCCCGGCCAGCATGTCGATGGCGAAGAAGGGAAAGGTGCGCGGCCCTTCGGAGGCCGTCTCATTGATCCGCATCCAGCCGCAGAAGGCTTGCAGCACACCGTCGACCGCCGGGCGCTGTGCCAGCGGACCGCTCTGCCCGTAGCCCGAGATGAGGCAATGGACCAGTTCGGGCCGCCCTTCGGCCAGCGCCGCATAGGACAGACCCAGCCGGTCGACGACGCCCGGACGGAAGCTCGCGAGCACCACGTCGCTCTCGCTGGCAAGCTGCAACGCGGCGGCGCGGCCCTCGGCCTGGCGCATGTCGAGCGTGCGCGAAGTCTTGCCGCGGTTGAGATACCAGGAGTGCGGGCTGTGGTCGCCCACGCGCTGGCCCAGGGCACGCAGCCAGTCGCCTTCGGGCGGCTCGATCTTGGTCACCTCCGCGCCATTCATCGCGAGCAGCAGGCCGCAGTAGGGGCCTGCCACGCCCTGCGAGAGATCGAGCACCTTGACGCCGGCCAGCGGAAGGGAATTGGGGTTCGAGGACATGCGGGCGATTCTGTGGGCGTCATGCCCCAGGATGGCGGGCCGACGTCCACATAGCGAGAACCCGCTACACAAGCAAGCTGCACCCGACCGACACCCGGATGAACGCGCGCATCGCGCACTGTCCGACGGCCTGCTCGCGCGCAGGTTGCCGGCGCGCTCGGCGGGAAGACTCAGACCGCCAAGGCCGTCGCATCCAGACGTTCACGCAGGCGCACCACCGCCGCATCGAGCACTGCGCTTTCAGGCACCTCGCGGCGCCCGTATTCGGCCATCAGTTCGGCGGCGACCAGGTCCGCGCAGGTGGCCAGCCGGGACACGTCCATCTCGCCCATGCAGAGCCCCTGGTAGCGGATGTAGACCTTGGGGAAATTCACGCTCAGGGCCTGGGCCGCATCGAACACACAGGCCGACAGGGAGCTCAGGCCGCGGTCGACGTAGCAGGCCGGCGGAACGGGTCCGCCGTGTCGCGGCGCGCGGATGCTGTAGGTGTAGGAGCGCTCGTGGCGCTGGATGAACTCGAGAACGGGCTGCATGGGCACTCTCCTGGCAGGGCAACGGCGCGGCCGCGTCGGCGGGGGATGCAGTCTACCCCTCGGACCGGCCGCTGCAAGGGCTTTGCAGAGGGGCGGCGGCGGCCTGCGGGGACTCGCCCTCGCCTTCCTCGCCGGGCAGGCCGGCCAGCAGTTGCTGCGCATCGTCGTCGAAGCCGCCCACGGGCTGCGCCTTGGCGAGCGCCATCCAGACGGCGAAAGGCATGCGCGGCAGCACCCGATGGACCGCCGGGCGGGCCACCACCAGCCGGCCCTGCTCAAGCATCAGCACGCCGCATTCGGCGGGGATCTCCTCGGGCGTGGCGATGGGGCGGTCGCGCGCATCGCGGCCCAGCACGTACCAGCACTCGCCGCCCAGGTCGAGGTAGGCGGCGCGCTTGTCAGGCTTGCGCAGGTCGGCCATGAGGTCGGCGCGGCGCACCTTGATCTCGTGGACGATGGGCTGCGCATAGGCCTCGACGCTGGTGTTGCGGATCGAGAAGACGTCGGGCCGCGCGATGCACCAGCGCGCCGCCTCGCCCTCGGCGGCGCCCGGCACGCGGGCGCGCAGGCTCAGGCCGCGCCAGGCGATGCGGCCGTTGCGCGTCATCTCGCGCGCCACCTGCTCGACCAGCGCCTCGTGCGCCGACAGCGCGGCGCGGTTCACCACCAGGCTGTCGGCGATCAGCGCGATGCCGCGGTCGGTGACGCGCAGGGTCTCGTGGCCCAGCGCCGAACGCTGGCGCGCCAGCAGGCCGGCCGCGAGCAGGTCGACCTCGATGGCGTCGCAGCAGGGCCAACCGGCGGAGCGGTAGACCTCGCGCAGGCGCCGCGCATGCACGCGGCCCAGCACGATGTCGCCGGGCGGCGGCTCGATCACGGGCGGGGTGCGGCCGGGGTCGGTCACGGGGGGCGCGGCCGGCGGCGGGTCGCCCTCGGGCGGGCGCGGCGGCGGTCCGCCGGGCGGCGGCACGTTGAGGGGCGGCACCGGGTCGACGGGCACGTCGGTGCCCTGATGGCGCAGGGTGGTCATGGACATGGGACGAGGTTAGTACCGGACGCCGACCCTGTCGACTCTGGGGCCGCGCCGTAACGGCGCAACACTTCGTAGCGGGCGGTCGGCACCAGGCGGGACCAGACCAGGGCGAAGTCGTTGACGGGCCAGTCGACCGGCGGTATCCGCGGCGGTGGCACCGCCCCCTGCGTGTGGCGGGCGATCGTGACGTGCGGCGTCCATGCGGTGCCGGCGCGCAGGCCCACGCGCTGCAGCGGCCGCCGCAGGTTGTCGTGCAGGGCACGCAGCCCGGCGTTCTCGTCCGGCTGCACGACGGCGACGCCCCAGACCGCCGGCTTGCGCAGCGTCAGCCTCGTTTCCTCCATCGGCACTTCGGCCAGCGCCTCCTTCAATTCGAGGGCGCGGGACAGCGCGACGTCGCCGAGAAAGCCGAGGGTGAGATGGAATCGATCCGCCGGGGTGGGCACCGCCGCACGCGGCATCGGCCACGCCGCTCTTTGGCGATCGAGGGCCCGCTGCGTGATCGCATCCGGCAACAGGCCGATGAACAGGCGAAACGTCGGCTCCAGCGCGAACATCTCGAGCTGATCGGGTGAGATAGGGCGTCGTCTTGGCATGAGAGAACTCCTGAAATCACGGTGGAAGGTTCAATGAAAATCCCGGCTGCGCCGGCCTTCGGCCAGCCGCCCCAGCCAGGGCGTGAGGTCCTTGAAGCGCTGCGCCAGCAGGTGGCGCACCTGCCCGCCGCTGGCGGTGTCGCGCTGCCACACGCCCTGCACCGCGAGCAGCTTGGACTTGAGCAGCGGCTCGCGCTGCTCTTCCACCAGGTCGTTCCAGACGATCACGTTGACGATGCCGGTCTCGTCCTCGAGCGACACGAAGATCGTGCCCTTGGCGGTCTGCGGGCGCTGGCGCATGGTGACGATGCCGCAGGCGCGCACCAGGCGGCCGTGCGGCACGCTGCTCAGTTCCTGCGCGCTCAGCAGCTTGAAGCGCGCCATGCGCGGGCGCAGCAGCGCCAGCGGATGGCGGCGCAGCGTGAGGTCGAGCGCGGCATAGTCGCCCACGATCTCCTCGCCCTCCGAGGCCTCGGGCAGCTGCAGCGGCGTCTCGTGGATGGGCACGCCCTTGAGCAGGGCCGGCGCGCGGTTCGCACCGCCGCGTGTGGCGGTGGCATCCCAGACCTGCTGGCGGCGGTGGCCCGACAGGCCCATCAGCGCATCGGCGGCCGCGAGCGCGGCCATGTCGCGGGTGTCGAGGTCGGCGCGCAGGGCCAGGTCCTCGGTGCTGGTGAAGGGGGCGAAGACACGGGCGGCGAGCAGTCGTTCGGCACCGGCCTTGCTCAGCGCGGCGATGCGCTCCAGTCCCAGGCGCACGGCCGGCTGGCCGGGCTGCCCGAGACGCGCGGCGTACTGCGGGTCGGTGCCGGGCGGCCTGCGCGGCGCATCAGGGGCGCGGGCCTCGAGCGTGCTGCCCAGCTCGCTGACCGTGACGTCGACCGGCCGCACTTCCACCCCATGGCGGCGCGCGTCCTGCACCAGTTGCGAGGCCGAGTAGAAGCCCATGGGCTGCGAGTCCAGCATGGCCGCGAGGAAGCAGGCCGGCTCGTGGTGCTTGAGCCAGCTGCTCACGATCACCAGCAGCGCGAAGCTGGCCGCGTGGCTCTCGGGAAAGCCGTAGTCGCCGAAGCCCTTGACCTGCTCGAAGATGGCTTCGGCAAAAGGCCGGTCGTAGCCGTTGTCGACCATGCCCCCGATCAGCTTGTCCTGGTATTTCTCGATGTGGCCGGTGTGCTTCCAGGCCGCCATCGCGCGGCGCAGGCCGTCGGCCTCGTCGGAGGTGAAGCGGGCCGCGATCATCGCGATCTCCATCACCTGCTCCTGGAAGATCGGCACGCCCAGCGTGCGGCCCAGCGCTTTCTCGAGCGCGGGGTAGCGGTATTCGATGGTTTCGCCGCGCCGCAGCTTCTCGCGGTTCTTCAGGTAGGGATGCACCATGCCGCCCTGGATCGGCCCGGGCCGCACGATGGCCACCTCGACCACCAGGTCGTAGTATTCGCGCGGCTGCAGGCGCGGCAGCATCGACATCTGGGCGCGGCTCTCGATCTGGAACACGCCGATGGTGTCGGCCGCGCAGATCATGTCGTAGACCTTCGGGTCGTCGTTGGGGATCTGGTGCATCTGCACCGCCGTGCCGCGCCAGCCGTTCATGAAGTCGAGGCCGCGGCGGATCGCGCTCAGCATGCCCAGCGCCAGCACGTCGACCTTGAGCATGCCCATGGCCTCGAGGTCGTCCTTCTCCCACTGGATCACGGAGCGCGCCGCCATCGAGGCCTTCTCGACCGGCACCAGCCGCGTGAGCTTGGTCTGGGTGAGCACGAAGCCGCCCACGTGCTGGCTCAGGTGGCGCGGGAAGCCCTTGAGTTCGTGCGTGAGCTCGAGCCAGAAGTCGAGTTTGCGCGGGTTCTCGCGCACGCCGGCGCGCGCCATGGCCTCCTCGAGGTGCTGGGTCAGCACGCTGGTGTCGAACCAGTAGTGGTCCTTGGCGAACTCGTCGATCAGGCGTTCGTCGACGCCCAAGGCCTTGCCCACGTCGCGCAGCGCACTGCGCGAGCGGTAGCAGATGACCACGGCCGCGATGGCGGCACGATCGCGGCCATACTTCTCGTAGATGTACTGGATGACGTCTTCGCGCCGCTGGTGCTCGAAGTCGACGTCGATGTCGGGCGGTTCGTTGCGCTCGCGGCTCAGGAAGCGCTCGAACAGCAGGTGGCCGGTGTCCGGGTCGATGGCCGTGATGCCCAGGCAGTAGCAGACCGCAGAGTTGGCCGAGGAGCCGCGGCCCTGGCAAAGAATGCTCTGGCCCCGGGCAAAAGCCACGATGTCCTCCACGGTCAGGAAGAACATCTCGTAGTGCTTCTCGATGATCAGGTCGAGTTCGTGCTGGACCTGCATGCGCACCTTGTCCGGCACGCCGCGCGGATAGCGGGTGCGCGCCCCCTCCCAGGTCTTGCGCACCAGCGTCTGCGCCGGCGTCTCGCCGTTGCCCAGCAGCTCCAGCGGGTACTGGTAATGGGCCTTGATGGCGTCGGGATCGAAGCGGCAGCGCTCCCTCACGACCAGCGTGTTGGCCACCAGTTCGGCCGGGTACAGCTTCGCCAGCCGGATGCGCGGACGCAGGTACCGCTCGGCATTGCCCTGCAGCGCGAAGCCGCATTCGGCCACCGGCCGGCCCTCGCGGATCGCGGTGATCACGTCCTGCAGCGGCTTGCGCGAGCGCTGGTGCATGTGCACATCGCCGGCCGCGACCAAAGGCACGCCCGTGGCCTCGCCCACCTGCTCGAGCGTCACGAGCCAGAGGTCGTCGTCGAGCTCGTTGAGCAGCTCGACCGCGATCCACAGGTGCTCGCCGTAGAGCACGCGGGCCGCGGCCACGTCGGCGCACATCGCGGCGATGTCCATCGCACCGCCCGGCGCGCGCTGCGGCACCCACAGGATCTCGCAGTGCTGCAGCGAGGCCACCTGGCTGCCTTCCCAGCTCACCTGGTACTCGCCCTTGGGCGCTTCGGTGGTGCGCGCGGCGGTGATGAATTCGCAGAGGTGGCCCCAGCCTTCGAGGTCGTGCGCAATGGCCACCAGCTTGAAGCGTTCGAAGCGGAACTCGCTGCCGAACAGCAGCCGGAAGTCGGGGTTGCGCGGGATCGGCGGCTCGTCGGGGTTCTTTTTCTCCCACTCGTCCAGCACGGCGGGCAGCTCGCGCAACGCGACGTGCGCGCGCACGATGCCCGCGACCGAGCATTCGTCGGTGATGGCCAGCGCCTGGTAGCCCAGGTGGTAGGCCTGGGCCACGAGTTCGTCGGGCCGCGAGGCGCCGCGCTGGAAGCTGAAATTCGTCAGGCAATGCAGCTCGGCATAGCCGGGCAGGCCCTGCGCCGGCACGCCGGGCTGCGACGGCCTCGCCTGCAGCCGCGTGGGCTGGCGCGCCTGCATCTGCTTGTCGGTGAGTTCAGGCATAGATCCCCTGCAGGAACCAGCGCGCTGCATCGGCAGCGGCGAAACCACCCGAGGCGCGTTCGCGAAACACCCACAGCAGGCCGGCCTCGGGGCTCTGGGCCACGAAGTAGTCGCGCAGCGCCAGGTGGCCGCCTGCGTCCTGCGCGCCATCGCCCCACCAGCCGGCCTCGATGCGCTGCGGGCCGACCAGGGACTGCAGCCGGCCCTGATACCAGGGATGGCCGTCGTGCACCTCCAGCGGCAGCGGCTCGCGCAGCAGCCAGGGCGGCAGCAGGCTGTCGGGCTGCTGCCGCCCTGGCTGCTGCGCGGGCGGGGCCACCTTCTGCAAGGCCGGGCGCCAGTCCTGCATGGCCTCGGGCCGGTGGTCGGCCCGTGGCACCGGCACCTGCACCGCCCGCGGACCGAGCCGGGCGCTGAGCCGCTCGACCATCTCGTGCAGCCTGTCGCCCTTGCGGTTGTCCTCGGGCAGGAAGCTGGTGCTGGCGCCGGCCCAGGGCTGGGTGTCGAGCGAGCGCAGGCGCAGCCAGCTCGCGGGCGCGGCCAGCTGGGTGAGCGCCAGCCGCTCGCTCATCAGGCGGCGCAGGTGCGCCATGTCCTGGGTGGGCTCGGCGGTGCGCACCGTGATGCGCTGGTACGGCGGCAGGTCGACGCCGTCGTAGCGCTTGAGGTCCAGCGTCCATTCGAGCTCGAGCGCCAGGGCGCCGCGCTGGCGCGCGCGCAGCCAGATCTGCAGCGCGGCCAGCAGCCGGTTGGCCGACCACATTAGTTCGTGCGCGTTCTC
>Ga0182008_10000253_pt1 | contig 41589 bp, 37 predicted proteins | sample Sormic07211129_1_FD_120482 | JGI IMG/M metagenome (GOLD analysis project Ga0182008, IMG submission 120482) | Rhizosphere microbial communities from Sorghum bicolor, Mead, Nebraska, USA - 072115-129_1 metaG | ecosystem: Host-associated > Plants > Roots > Rhizosphere | place: USA: Nebraska...
CGCCGAGGGCAACGGCCCGGTCAACGCCCTCGACCGCGCCCTGCGCGTGGCCCTGGAGAAGATCTACCCCCAGCTGGCCAAGCTCGACCTCGTCGACTACAAGGTCCGCATCCTGGAGGGCGTGCACGGAACCGAGTCCACCACCCGCGTCCTGATCTCCACGTCCGACGGCGGCGGCGAGTGGTCCACGGTCGGCGTCGCGGAGAACGTCATTGCCGCGTCCTGGCAGGCCCTGGAGGACGCCTACACGTACGGACTGCTGCGGGCCGGGGTGGAGCCCGCGGAGTAACTCCGCCGTCGCGACTCCGTCACCGTGCGGGGGCCTTCGCCCGACGAGGGCTCCCGCAGTCCCTGCACGTCTCACGCCGGACATCCCGCCGGCCGGGCGCCGTACGGCCATGATCGCGCGCCGCCTCGACATCGGTTCACCCCCGCCCGCCCCCTCGGGTACGGTCGCGAGGTCGTTCTCCCAGGGTGAAGGCAGGTTGCTCCATGGCATGTCGTATCGGTGAACTCGTCCTCGGCTGCCGCGACCCCGAACTGCTGGCGCGTTTCTGGTGCGAGGTTCTCGGCTATGTCGTGGTCGACCGCGGTGAGGGCTGGGCGGAGATCGGGACGCCGGAAGGGTTCGGGGGCCCGCAGCCCACGATCTTCTTCAGCCGCAGGGACGAGCCCGAGCCGGGCAAGTCCCGGCTGCACATCGACGTCAACCCCACCGACCGCGACCAGGACGCCGAGCTCGAACGCCTCCTGAAGCTCGGTGCGCGCCCCGCCGACATCGGCCAGACGGGGGAAGAGGAGTGGCATGTGCTGATGGACCCCGAGGGCAATGAGTTCTGCCTGCTGAAGGCCCGCATCAAGCCTCTGTGACCCCTGGGCGGTGTGAGATCGGGGCCGCAGGGTGTCTTGACGGCTCTGTGTGCTCCCAGTTCACTCACGGCGTGAAGTAAGTCATGAGTGGACCACGAGAGCCAAGGGGGAAGCTCCATGCGAAGAACCGCCCTGCTCGCCTCCGCCACACTGCTCGCCGCCCTGATCCCACTGGCGTCCGCGCGGGCGGCCGACGACCCGCCGCCCGTGCCCGTCGACCTCTTCGAAGGCGAGGTCCCCTTCGCCTCCCAGCCCGCCGAGGGCATCTTCACCTGGGGCGGCGACAGCGACGACCCACCCCGACTCGCCCTGACCGCACGGCCGGACGCCCCCGAGGGCGAGAAGGTCCTCACCGGCACCTACGACATCAGCGGCTACGGCGGCTTCACCCACGACTACGCCGCCGACCGGCCCGCCCACGACTGGTCCGCCCACAAGGGCATCCGTTTCTGGTGGGACGGCGAGAACAACGGCAAGAAGGTCGCCTTCGAGATCAAGGACGGCGGCGCGAACGGCGAGGCCTCCGAGCTGTGGACGACCTCCTTCACCGACGACTTCACCGGCTGGAAGCAGATCGAGCTCCCCTTCACCGACTTCCAGTACCGCACCGACTACCAGCCCGTCGGCGGCATCGACCACGTCCTCGGCCTCACCCGGATGTGGGGGTACGCCGTCACGCTCCCCGTCGGTGTGAACGGCCGGTTCGCCATGGACGACGTCGAGTTGTACGGCAAGGCCGACCAGGCGCTGCGGGCGAACATCACCACCCGGGCCGCCGTGTACCCCGTCAAGGAGGGCGGCACCGCCACCGTCGAGGTCACCGTCGCCACCACCGGCTCCGCGCCGCTCGACGACCCGGTGACCGTCGCGTACGAGACCGGCGGCGGCAGCGCCGAACCCGGCAAGGACTACACGCCCGTCACCGGCACCCTCACCTTCCCGGCCGGCACGGCCTCCGGCGCCACGCGCACCATCGAGGTCCGCACGCTCAAGGACAAGGCCCCCGAGTCCGCCGAGACCATCCCCCTCAAGCTGACCGTCACCGGCGCCAAACCGCCCACCGAGAACCCGCAGATCGTCATCGACGCGCACGGACTGCCGTATCTCGACGCGAAGTTGCCCGTGCGCAAGCGCGTCGCCGATCTCCTGTCCCGGATGTCCCTGGCGGAGAAGGCCGGCCAGATGACCCAGGCCGAGCGCGGGGCCGTGGGAGAGGGGGCCGATGTCGCCGCGTACGGCCTCGGCTCGCTGCTCTCCGGCGGCGGCTCCACCCCGACCCCCAACACCCCGGCCGCCTGGGCCGCGATGATCGACGGCTTCCAGCTCCGCACCCGGGCGACCCGCCTCCAGATCCCGCTGATCTACGGCGTGGACGCCGTCCACGGCCACAACAACCTGGTGGGCGCCACGATCATGCCGCACAACATCGGCATCGGGGCGACCAGGGACCCCGGACTCGCCGAGCGGGCGGGCGCGGTGACGGCGTCGGAAGTCCGTGCCACCGGCATCCCCTGGGACTTCGCCCCCTGTCTCTGTGTCTCCCGCGACGAACGCTGGGGCCGCGCCTATGAGTCCTTCGGCGAGGACCCGGCCCTCGTGGAGTCGATGGAGACGGTCATCCAGGGCCTCCAAGGACCGGCCGACGGAAGGGAGTTGAAGGACGACGACAAGGTCCTCGCCACCGCCAAGCACTTCGTCGGCGACGGCGGCACCGAGTACGGCTCCTCCACCACCGGCACCTACACCATCGACCAGGGCGTCACCAAGGTCACCCGGCAGCAGCTGGAGGCCGTCCACCTGGCGCCGTACCGGACCGCCGTGGAGCGGGGCGTCGGCACGGTCATGCCGTCGTACTCCTCGCTGGACATCCTCGGCGACGGCCTGGGCCCGGTGAAGATGCACGCCCGCGGCGACATGATCAACGGCGTCCTCAAGGGCCGTATGGGCTTCGACGGCTTCGTCATCAGCGACTGGGACGCCATCAACCAGCTCCCGGGCGACTACGCGGCCCATGTCACCACCGCCGTGGACGCCGGCGTCGACATGATGATGGTGCCGTACTCCTACAAGGACTTCAGCGCGACGCTCGTCGACCAGGTGAAGGCGGGGAAGATCGACGAGAAGCGGATCGACGACGCCGTGGCGCGCATCCTGACGCAGAAGTTCCGGCTCGGACTCTTCGAGCACCCGTACGCCGACACCACCCACGCCCCGGAGATCGGCTCCCCCGTACACCGGGCCGTCGCCCGGCAGGCCGCCGCCGAGTCGCAGGTGCTGCTGAAGAACAGCGGGGGAGTGCTCCCGCTGCGGAAGAGCCAGAAGGTGTACGTCGCCGGGTCCGACGCCGACGACCTCGGCAACCAGACCGGCGGCTGGACCATCACCTGGCAGGGCGCGTCCGGCACCCACACCAAGGGCACCACCATCCTCGACGCGATGCGCAAGGACGGGGACGTCACCTACTCCAAGGACGCCTCCGCGCCCACGGCCGGCTACGACGTCGGTGTGGTCGTCGTCGGCGAGACCCCCTACGCCGAGGGCGTCGGCGACGTCGGCAACGGCCATGACCTCCAGCTGTCCGCCGCCGACAAGGCGGCCGTCGACAAGGTGTGCGCGGCCATGAAGTGCGCGGTGCTGATCGTCTCCGGGCGCCCCCTGCTGATCGGCGACCGGCTCGACGCGATCGACGCCCTGGTGGCGTCCTGGCTGCCGGGCACGGAGGGCGACGGCGTGGCCGACGTGCTCTACGGCAAGCGGCCCTTCACCGGCCGACTCCCCGTCACCTGGCCCCGGTCGGAGGCCCAGCTGCCGATCAACGTCGGCGACGCCTCGTACGATCCGCAGTTCCCCTACGGCTGGGGTCTGACCACCCTGACCAAGGTCCCGGACGGCGGCGCGACGACCCTGAAGGCGCTCGCGGTGGCCGCCGCGGCGGCGGAGCGGGTCGGGGCGGACAGGACCGGCCGGGAGCTGGTGCTGAAAGCCAGGCTGATCGTCCAGCGGAAGGTGGACACCCGTATCACCCCGGCCGTCGCGAAACCCTTCGCCGACGCCGACCACCTCACGCTGACCGGCCGCTACGGGGCGGCCGTACAGCAGCTGATCGCAGCCTGGAACGCCGCCTGACCAGCGTCCACGAACAACTTTGGGAGGCTTCGGGTAGCTTCGAACCATGAAGCCCGGCGTACGGACCCGAAGCCTCCCGGGGCTGCTGCTGGCCCTGGTCCTGGCCGCCCTGACCGTCCTGGCGACAGGCGCCCCACCGGCCTCCGCCGCCACGAGCGTCTCGACGATCGCGCAGGCGCTGCGCGAGAGTCCCGTCTACGTCGACCCGGCCGCCGCGAGCCGGCTCCCCGCGTCGCAGGCCCACGCCCTCGCGAAGAAGATCAAGGACGCCGACAAGCCCGTCTTCGTCGCGGTCCTCCCCGCCGACCACCCCACCGCCCACCTCTTCTCCGACCTCCGCACCGCCACCGGTATCACCGGCCTCTACGCGATCCGCCTCGGCGACCGCTTCGACGCGCGCGCCGACTCCTCGGTCCTGCCGCGCACGGCCGTGGGGAACCTCGTCGCCAGTGTCCAGGGCGACAAGGACGCGGGAACCCAGCTGACCGACTTCACGGACCGCGCCCTCGGCAACATCGGCGGTTCGGCGCCGTCGAGCTGGGGTTCGTCGTCCGGCGGAGGCGGGGTGTCGCCCGCCGCGCTGATCGCCGTGGGCGCGGTGGTGGTGGCCGGCGGCGGGGGCGCGTACGCGCTCGTCCGACGCAACCGCCGCCGCCGGGCCGAGGAACAGCGGGCCTCCCTGGAGCGGCTGCGGGTCGTGGTCGACGAGGACATCACGGCCTTCGGCGAGGAACTGGACCGTCTCGACTTCCACCCGGCGGAACCCGGCGCCGACGACGCCATGCGCGCGGACTACGAGCGCGCGCTGGACGCCTACGAGCAGGCGAAGTCCGCCATGGCCGCCGCGTCGAAGCCCGAGGACGTACGGGCCGTCACCCAGGCCCTGGAGGACGGCCGCTTCAGCCTCGCCCAGCTCGCCGCCCGCCGCGAGGGACGCCCCCTGCCCGAGCGCCGGCCGCCCTGCTTCTTCGACCCGCGCCACGGCCCGTCCGTCACGGACGCCACCTGGACGCCCCCGGGCGGCGCCCCGCGCGAGGTCCCGGTCTGCGCCGCCGACGCCACCCGTCTCGCCGACGGCCGCGACCCCGTCGTCCGCGAGGTCGACACCGACCACGGCCGCCGCCCCTACTGGGACGCGGGCCCCGCCTACGGCCCCTGGGCCGGCGGCTACTTCGGCGGCGGCCTGCTCCCCGGCCTCCTCGTCGGCACCCTCCTCGGCAGCATGATGGCGACCCCGTCCTACGCGGCCGACTACGGCTCGGGCTACGGGGACTTCGGCCCCGCGGGCGGCTACGACGGCGGCGACACCTCCGGCGCGGACTTCGACCCCGGCGACTTCGGCGGCGGCTTCGGAGACGGCGGGGGAGGGGACTTCGGGGGCGGCGGCGGTGACTTCGGCGGCGGCTTCTGAGCAGCGGCGCGCACGTCCGCGTCCGCCAGCCGCTCCATGATCGCGGCCGCCAACTCCAGCACCCCCCGCTCGGTCGGGCTCAGCGAGGTCAGCGCCTCCGACAGCCAGGCGTCCCGCTCCGCCATGTCCCGCTCCAGCGCCCGATGCCCCGCCTCCGTGAGCGACAGCACGGACTGACGGCGGTCGACCGTGCCCGGCTCGCGGACGATCAGCCCCTCCGCCTCCAGTTCCGCGAAGACCCGGGTCAGTGACTGCGGCCGCTGCCGCTCGCCCGCCGCGACCTCACCGGGGCTGGAGGGGCCGTGCCGGCGCAGATGACCGAGCACCGAGAGCGGGTTGGGACTGAGACTCCCGGCGCCGCGCTCCTGCCGCAGCCGACGGTTGAGCCGCATGAGGCCACGACGGAGGCGGGCGGCTTCGGGGAGCAGAGGATCCATGACGATCAATCGTACTCGTAAGCAACAACTTACTATCTATCTCCCCGCTCTCCCCGTATTATCGGGATAGTGACAGCCAAACTCCTACGCAACGCGTACGAAGCGGCTCTGACGATGACCGCCGTCCTGCTCTGCTGGGCCGTCGCCCTCGCGTTGGAGAGCACCGCCCACCTCCATACCGACGTGCTGGTCCTCGCGGTCGCCCTGACACTCACCCTCTCCTCCACCCAGCGGACCGCGAACACCCGCCGCAGGCTGACCGGACTGGCCCTGCTCCCCGTCACCGCCGGAGCCTCGATCTTCCTCGGCCGGCTCCTCGCCTCCCACTACGCGATCGGCGCCGCCGTCTACACGGCCGGCATGGCCCTCGCCATCTGGATCCGCCGCTACGGCCCCACCGCCACGAAGGTCGGCACGCTGATGGCGCTCCCGCTGGTGGCCCTGCTCGTCGTCCCCGGCCCCGCCCTGCCGCCCGAGATGCAGAGCGGACTGGTCACCTGGGGCTGGTCGGCGCTGGTCGGGGCCCTGGCGTGCACGTGCGTGTGGCTGGTGCAGGCGCTGGGCGACCGCTTCGGCCCATGGCGGGCGGAGACGGCCGACGCACCCGACCCGCCCCCGCGCCCGTCCCGGCTCCACCCCCGCCCCAGCACCCGTATGGCCCTGCAGATGGCGGCCGGTATCGCCGCCGCCTTCGCCCTCGGCCATCTCCTCTTCGACGACCACTGGCCCTGGGTGGTCCTCACCGCCTATGTCGCGGCGAGCGGCAACCGCGGCCGAACGGACGTACTGCGCAAGGGAGTCGAACGCCTCGCCGGGGCCACGATCGGCACCCTCCTCGCCACCGGAGTGGCCGCGGCGGGCGCCACCGGCCACACCGCCGTGGCCCTGATGTTCACCGTCCTCACGGTCGCCCTGTGGCTGCGCCCCCTCAGCTACGCCTACTGGGCGGCCGGCATGACCTGCGCCCTCTCCCTCCTCCTCGGCTACTTCGGCCAGAACGCCCAGCACCTGCTGCCGACCCGGCTGGAGGGCATCGCCGTGGGCGCGGCACTGTCGGTCGCGTCGGCATGGTGGCTGCTGCCGGTACCGCGGCGACGGACGGTGGCCGCGCGAGCCGTCGTACGGCCGAATGAGCCCTCACAACAGGCCATGTGACCGATCCCGATCGGACCGCCCGAGCACCTGACCGGACCCCATCCAGGACAGCCTCCGACCTACTCCCTCCCTACGGTGCCGACATGACCACACCAGCCCCCGAGGGACCCCAGGCCTTCGTCACCCCCGAAGACCTCGACGCCTGGCTCGCCGCACGGCCCGCCCCGCATCCCGGCTTGTGGGTGAAGGTCGCGAAGAAGGGGTCGGGGATCGTCTCGGTCACCTGGCTCGAAGCGAACGACGTCGCCCTGTGCCACGGCTGGATCACCGGCCGGCGCGAGGCACTCGACGCCTCCTGCTTCCTGTAGAAGATCACCCCGCGCAGGCCGGGCAGCCTCTGGTCGATGGTCAATGTGCGCCGCGTGGCCGAGCTGACCGCCGAGGGCCGTATGCGTCCCGCCGGCCTCGCGGAGGTGGCCGCCGCCCAGGCGGACGGGCGCTGGGCGGCCGCGTACCCCTCGCAGCGGGAGGCCGACGTCCCCGAGGACCTGGCGTCCGCGCTGGAGCGCGTCCCCGAGGCCAAGGCGGCCTTCGACGCCCTCGGCGGCACAGCCCGCTACCAGGTGATCTTCGCCCTGCTCACGGCGCGTACGCCCAAGGGGAGGGCGGCCCGGTTGGCGGCCGCCCTCGCCCGACTCAGCCCGCCACCGCAGCCTTCGCGAGCTTCATCAGTCCGTTGAAGTCGATCGCTCCGGGATCTCCATGATCGTTTTCGGGGACATGGGTGTGCCCGCACACCCCCTTGAAGTCGTTCCACTCCCGCCCGCTCATCCGCTGGCCGCCCGCGCTTCCGAACGACTCCGGATACTGCGGCCACGACGTCGGGCCGCGCAAAGGCACCTCGTGCTCCGTGTGCATCCACGCCAGGAACCGCGCGAGGCCCACCAGCGCCCACGCGGGCGCCTCGGGCCAGAAGACGTGCGCCTTGCCCGCCGTCGTCCAGCGGGTGTGCGTGGCGTGATCGCAGGTGCCGACCAGCTCGGTCTGGCAGACGTTCAGCGTGTTGGTCTCCACGCCGCCCGGAAGGTTGCGCAGGGCGCGCGAGGAGACGTCGATGTCGAAGTGCTGGTACCAGACGAGCTTCCGGGCGGTGAGGTCCGGGACCGCCGTGAGGTTCGGCGCGATGAGGCCGCCCTGGTAGTCCGGCAGGGTGTGCCCCTCGGTGGTGTGCAGGACGACGACGTTGACCTCCATCGCGTCGCCCGGGTACCGGTTCTGGTACCAGTGGGTGCGGTCGGCTCCCGGATAGTGCTGTGGTCCTGACTTCCTGGTCATGTGTCCCCCTGGGTCCGTACTCCCACGGGCATGACCGAGCGCCCGCCCTTCTGATACAGGGGCGGGCGCTCTCGGGACCGGTGACGTCAGGCGTTCTTGATCGCCGAGATGTCGAAGTTCAGCTTGATCTTGTCGGAGACCAGGACGCCACCCGTCTCCAGCGTCGCGTTCCAGGTCAGGCCCCACTCGGAGCGCAGGATCTCCGCCTTGCCCTCGAAGCCGACGCGCTCGTTGCCGAAGGGGTCCTTCGCGGCGCCGTTGAACTCGAGGTCGATGGTGATCGGCCGGGTGGTGCCGAGGATCTCCAGGTCGCCGGTGATCCGGTAGTCCTCGCCGCCCAGGGACTCCGCCTTGGTGGAGCGGAACGTCATGGTCGGGAACTCCTCGATCTTGAAGAAGTCCGCGCTCTTGAGGTGACCGTCACGGTCGGGGGACCCGGTGTCGATGCTGTCCATCTTGATGTCGATGGAGGCGGTCGACGCGGACGGGTCGGCGCCGTCGAGGTGCAGCGAGCCGCTGAAGTCGAGGAACTTGCCCTTCACGTTGGTCACCATGGCGTGGCGCACGGTGAAGCCGATCGTGGAGTGGGCCGCGTCGATCGTGTAGTCACCGGTCAGGGCGGTCAGGTCGGGGTTCGCCATGACATGCTCCTTCAGATTGGGAGAGGATGTTGAATCTTGAACTACTCAGCACGGACGACCGTAGACCTATTCCTTACAAGTTTCAACATCATCCGCCAGGTGTTGGCGAGCCAACTCCGAGGTGCTGGATGCACAGGGCATGAACCCACACGTGAGGGGTCCCGTGAGACTCACCCGTAGAGCGGTCTTACTCGCCGCCGCACTCCTGGCCACGCCCGCCCCCGCCGCCCGCGCCGCGCCCGCGGACCCGTACGACACCCTCCGCCGCCGCTGGCTCGACCTCGCCCTCGGCACCGGCTACGACCCCACCGCCGAGCCGTACGCCTCCCGCCTCGCCCGGACCGGCGCACTGGCCCGCGCCTTCCAGGCCGCCATGGCCCCCACCCCCACCTCCCTCTGGCCCGGCTACCCCTACGACCCGCCCTCCGGCATCACCCAGAGCTACAGCCGCCTGTGGACGATGACCCAGGCCTACGTCCAGCAGGGCACCGGCTCCACCGCCGACCCGACCCTCCTCGCGGACGTCCTGCGCGGCCTCGACCACCTCTCCGCCACGGTCTACAACCCCGCCACCACCCGCTACGGCAACTGGTGGGAATGGCAGATCGGCAGCCCCCGCCTCCTCATGGACATCACGGCGGCCCTCCACGACGAACTCGCCGACGCCCGGCGGGAGGCCGCCTGCGCCGCCGTGGACCACTTCATCCCCGACACGATGCTCACCGACTACTCCGGCACCTCCACCGGCGCCAACCGCGTCGACCTGTGCCGCTCGGTCGCACTGCGCGGCATCCTGGGCCGGGCGGACGACCGGATCACCCTCGCCCGCGACGCCCTCTCGCCGGTCTTCCCGTACGTCACCCAGGGGGACGGCCTCCACGCCGACGGCTCCTTCGTCCAGCACACCTGGGTCGCCTACTCGGGGACGTACGGCCAGGTCCTGCTCGACGGCCTCGGCCGCCTCTTCGCGCTCCTCGCGGGCTCCGCCTGGGAGGTGACGGACCCGAACCGGCAGATCGTCCTCGACAGCGTCGAGCGCGCCTACGCGCCCCTGATCCACGACGGGTTGGTGATGGACAGCGTCAACGGCCGCGCGATCAGCCGGGGTTACCTGAAATCCGACGACCTTCACGTCCTGCGCGGCGACCACTTCCACGGCCAGGGTCTCATCGCCGCGATCGCGGTGCTGGCGGACGGCGCGGGCGAGGCGGAGCGGGACCGCTGGCACGCGTACCTCAAAGGCTGGATCGAACGGGACACGGTGACACCGGTCCTGACGGCCCCTCAGTTCGAGGTGGCTGATCTGGCGCGCCTCCACGCGGTGGCCGACGCGCCCGTACCGGCCGCCCCCGAACCCGTCGCCCACCACCTGTTCCCGGCGATGGACCGCGCCGTGCACCGCCGTCCCGCCTTCACCGCGAACATCTCCATGTGCAGCGACCGCATCACGTACTACGAGTGCGGCAACGGCGAGAACCCGCGCGGCTGGCACACCGGCGCCGGAATGCTCTCCTGGTGGCCCGCGGGGCGCGGCGACCAGTACACGGACTGGTTCTGGCCGACGGTCGACTGGTACCGCCTGCCCGGTACGACGGTCTCCACCCGCCGACTCGCCGACCGCGCCGGCGGCGAATGGGGCGCCCCCAAGCCGGATGTCCGCTGGGTCGGCGGCACCACCGACGGCGAGTACGCGGCCGTCGGCCAGGACCTCAGGGGCCTCGGCTCGACGCTGCGGGCCCGCAAGTCGTGGTTCTGCGCGGCGGACGCGGTCATCTGCCTGGGCGCCGGAATCACCTGCACGGACGGTGTCCCGGTGGAGACGGTGGTGGACAACCGGAACCTCGGCGAGGGCGGCACGCAGGAGTTCGTACGGGGCGGGGACTGGGCCCATCTGGAGGAGCACGGCGGCTGGATCGTCCCGGGCGGCGGTCTGCATGCCCTCCGCGAGGACCGCACCGGCGCCTGGTCCGACATCAACACCACCAGTACGGACGAACGGCGCACCCGGCGCTGGCAGACCCTCTGGCTCGACCACGGAACGGATCCCACGGACGCCGGATACGTCTACCTCCTCATGCCCGGCGCCTCCCGGCGCGCGGTCGCCGCCCGCGCCGCCGACCGCCACTGGCTGTCGCTCCTCGCCAACGACACCGCCCGCCAGGCCGTCCGTGTCCCCTCCCTCGGCCTGACCGCCGCCAACTTCTGGCGGCCCGGCGACGCGGGCCCGCTGGGCGTCTCCGCGCCCGCGAGCGTCCTTGTCCGCCACCACGGACGCACCGCTACCCTCTGTGCGAGCGAGCCGCCCCGCACGGGGGAGCCCTTCGAGATCGTCTGGGACCACCCCGTGCGCGCGGTGATCCGGGCCGACGCATCGGTCGAGGTGCTGTCGACGGGACGCCGCCTGGCCCTCCGGATTACCCCAGGCGTGTCATGTGCGACTCACAGATGTGAGCTGGCTCTCGGCTGACGGCTTTGTAAGGCCCCTACAAGCCCCACGCCCTCTGAGCAGTCAGAAGGCCTGCATCCCGCTCGGGTTCTGTTCAGTGGTACCAGGAAAACGGGCCGGAGACTGTGAGGAGTCGACGGCTCGCTTTCCTCGGTGTCCTTCGTAAGGTCGCTACATGACCGTTTTGGATGAGGCGCCGGGTGAGTCGACGGGCGAGCCGACGGACGCGCGCGGGCGAGTGGCCGAGCTGCACGAGATCCGTGCGCAGGCGCTGGCCGGACCGAGCGAGAAGGCGACCGAGGCGCAGCACGCCAAGGGCAAGCTGACCGCCCGGGAGCGCATCGAGCTGCTGCTGGACGCGGGTTCCTTCCAGGAGGTCGAGCAGCTGCGCCGGCACCGGGCGACCGGCTTCGGCCTGGAGGCCAAGAAGCCGCACACCGACGGTGTCATCACCGGCTGGGGCACGGTGGAGGGCCGTACGGTCTTCGTCTACGCCCATGACTTCCGCATCTTCGGCGGCGCGCTGGGCGAGGCCCACGCCACGAAGATCCACAAGATCATGGACATGGCCATCGCGGCAGGCGCCCCGCTGGTCTCCCTGAACGACGGCGCGGGCGCCCGCATCCAGGAGGGCGTCTCCGCCCTCGCCGGTTACGGCGGCATCTTCCAGCGCAACACCAAGGCGTCCGGTGTCATCCCGCAGATCTCGGTGATGCTCGGCCCCTGCGCGGGCGGCGCGGCCTACAGCCCAGCCCTCACCGACTTCGTGTTCATGGTCCGCGAGACCTCGCAGATGTTCATCACCGGGCCGGACGTGGTCAAGGCGGTGACGGGCGAGGAGATCACCCAGAACGGCCTGGGTGGCGCGGACGTGCACGCCGAGACCTCCGGGGTCTGCCACTTCGCCTACGACGACGAAGAGACCTGCATCGCCGAAGTCCGGTACCTGCTCAGCCTGTTGCCGCAGAACAACCGTGAGAACCCGCCGCGCGTGGAGACCACGGACGCGGCGGAGCGCCGTAGCGACGTCCTGCTCGACCTGGTCCCGGCGGACGGCAACCGTCCGTACGACATGGCGAAGGTCATCGAGGAGATCGTCGACGACGGCGAGTACCTGGAGGTCCACGAGCGCTGGGCGCGCAACATCATCTGCGCGCTGGCCCGGCTCGACGGTCAGGTGGTCGGCATCGTGGCGAACCAGCCGCAGACCCTCGCGGGCGTGCTGGACATCGAGGCATCGGAAAAAGCTGCGCGCTTTGTCCAGATGTGTGACGCTTTTAACATCCCGATCGTCACTTTCCTGGACGTCCCCGGGTTCCTTCCCGGTGTCGACCAGGAGCACGGCGGAATCATCCGCCACGGCGCGAAGCTGCTGTACGCCTACTGCAACGCGACCGTCCCGCGGATCTCCCTGATCCTGCGCAAGGCCTACGGAGGTGCGTACATCGTCATGGACAGCCAGTCCATCGGTGCCGACCTCACCTACGCCTGGCCGACGAACGAGATCGCCGTGATGGGCGCCGAAGGTGCCGCCAACGTCATCTTCCGCCGGCAGATCGCCGACGCCGAGGACCCCGAGGCCATGCGGGCCCGCATGGTCAAGGAGTACAAGTCCGAGCTGATGCACCCGTACTACGCGGCCGAGCGCGGCCTGGTCGACGACGTCATCGACCCGACCGAGACCCGCGAGATCCTCATCCGCTCCCTGGCGATGCTCCAGACCAAGCACGCCGACCTGCCCTCCCGCAAGCACGGCAACCCTCCGCAGTAACCCAGCGGACCCTCCGCGACACCCTCGCGGAAACCTCTCTCACGGAGACTGAGACCTATGAGCACCCCTGACATCCGCGTCGAGAAGGGCCACGCCGAGCCCGAGGAAGTCGCCGCCATCACCGCGGTCCTCCTCGCCCGCGCCGCCGCCCAGCCCACCCCCGAGCAGGCCCACGGACGCCGCCCGAAGGCCGGCTGGCGCCGCCTGGAGCGCGAGGGCGGCTTCCGCGCCCCGCACAGCTGGCACTGAGCCCCACAGCGCCCGTACGGCCCCGTTCTCCCCTTCCGGGAGGGCGGGGCCGTCGGCATGACGGGGCACGGCAGGCGGGACATGCTGCGGGGTGCCGCCGGAGACTGACGCGAAAGGGCCCCCTCCGACGGGAGGGGGCCCTTTCGCGGTCCGGGGATGTCCGTGCTACCGCAGGCGGGCCATCAGGGCGTGCTCGACCAGCGTGATCAGCGCGCTCTTGGCGTCCGCGCGGTGGCGGGCGTCGGTGGTGATGATCGGGGTGTCGGGGCCGATCTGCAGGGCCTCGCGGACCTCGTCCGGGTTGTACGGCTGGTTGCCGTCGAAGCCGTTGAGGGCGATGACGAACGGCAGACCCGAGTTCTCGAAGTAGTCGACCGCGGGGAAGCAGTCGGCGAGACGGCGGGTGTCCACCAGCACGATCGCGCCGATCGCACCGCGGACCAGGTCGTCCCACATGAACCAGAAGCGGTCCTGGCCCGGCGTACCGAAGAGGTACAGGATCAGGTCCTGGTCCAGGGTGATGCGGCCGAAGTCCATGGCGACCGTGGTGGTCGTCTTGTCTCCGGTGTGGGTGAGGTCGTCGATGCCCGCCGAAGCGGATGTCATCACGGCCTCTGTGCGCAGCGGGTTGATCTCCGAAACGGCCCCGACGAACGTGGTCTTGCCCACGCCGAAGCCACCCGCCACCACGATCTTCGCCGAGGTGGTAGAGCGGGAAGGACCGCCGCTAGAGCTTGCGAAGTCCACTGAGCACCCTTTCGAGCAGTGTCACGTCTGGCTGGCCGCCGGCGTTCTCGTCGCCGCCGGGCTGATGAATGGCGACCAGTCCCGCCTCCGCCAAGTCGGCGACGAGGATCCTGGCCACGCCGAGAGGGATCGTCAGGAGGGCCGAGATCTCGGCCACCGACTTGATCTCCCGGCAGAGGTTGCAGATCCGCTGATGCTCGGGCAGCTGGCCCTGCATCTGGTGCGGCTGCGCGGTGGTGTGCACCAGCGCCTCGATGGCGAGCTGGTAGCGCGGGCGCGTCCGTCCGCCGGTCATGGCGTACGGGCGCACCAGGGGGTTGTTCGACGCCCCTGCGGGCGCCGGTTCGGGAGAGCGTCGCTGCGGCTGCACGGGCTGGATCCGTGGAGCAGGCGGCTGGTCGTACGGCGACGGACCGGGGCCCTGGGGCGCGTACGGGTGCTGCTGCCGCTGGCTCGGCGTGGAGGGGAAGTTGTAACGGTTCGGGTTCTGGGCACCGTCGCCCTGGCCCTGGGCAGGGCCGTACGACCAGTTGCCCGAATTCGAACCGCCTGGGGGTGTTGCCACTCTCTCTCCTCCTCCGACCGTGCCGGGCACCCATCCCTGTGGAGCCGCGTCCCGAAACCTTACGGCCCCGGGACGCCAAAACGCACCGTCTGTCTGTCAGTTGAGCAGGCTGCCCTGGAGCTCCGCACGAAGATCGGGCGTCAGGACCGAACCGGCTCGGTCCACCAGAAGAGCCATCTCGTACCCGATGAGGCCGATGTCCGCCTCGGGATGAGCGAGTACCGCGAGGGAGGAACCGTCGGATACGGACATGATGAAGAGGAATCCCCGCTCCATCTCCACAACCGTCTGGTTCACCGCGCCACCCTCGAAGATCCGGGAGGCGCCCGCCGTCAGTGACGTCAGACCGGAGGCGACCGCCGCGAGCTGGTCGGCGCGGTCACGCGGAAACCCTTCGGACATCGCCAGAAGGAGTCCGTCGGCGGAGACCACCACGGTGTGGGACACCCCCGGGGTGTTGTCCACGAAGTTGGTGATCAACCAGTTCAGGTTCTGTGCCGCCTGGCTCATCGGGCTCACACTAACGCTCCTGGTTGTAGGTGCTGTCAGAACCGAAGCCCTGACCGTTCGTTTCACTGCTGCCTGCGCTGCGCCCTCGTTGGACGCCCCGGCGCAGGTTGCTCAGCCTGCCCCGGACGTCCTCCGGAGCGCGGGAGACCGACGGGCCTCCCTGGGGGGTGCTTGCGGCGGCTCCCTCGACCAGGTTGGCCTTGGGCACCCGCCGCGGCAGGCCGGAGGAGGTGACCCCGCCCGCCTTGGGCTTCCGGAGCGCGGAGGCCTGCTGCCAGCGCTCGTCGTTCGCCGAACGCCAGTCGCCGCCGGAACCGTTTCCGTTTCCGTTGCCGTTGCTCTCCGGTACGGCGGCCGGAGCCGGCGCTTCCTGGCTCACGTGCTGCCGTGTGCCGTTCGAGCCGCTCGTACCGCCCGCGAAGGATCCGCGGCGGGGGAGCCCGGCGTCGGTCAGCGCGTGCGCGGCGGAAGGGGCCGGTCCCGGACGGTCGAAGCCTACGCGGTCACGCTCACTCACGTCAGCGGCCTGCGCGGGTTCCGCTTCCGGAGCGTACTGGTCCGCGTAACCGTTCTGGTAGCTGTCCTGCTGCGGCCAGTCGTCCTGCTGACGGCGCTCCTGGAAGGCCGTGAAGGACTCCGGAGCCGAGGCGTGCAGCGGCGACTGCTCCTCCTGGACCGGCTCCGCATACGCGGGCTCGGGGTAGCCGCCGTTCGACGAGAAGGTGTCGTTCTGCGGCAGTGAGCCGTTCTGCGCGAAATACGGCTCGTCGTACGACGGCTGCGGGGCCGCCTCCTCGTACGAGGTGCGCTGCTGCTCCTCGTACGGGGCCTGCTGCGGCTCCTCGTACGCCGGGCGGGGGTCGAAGGAGCCGGTGTGCTGCTCCTGGAAGCCGTTGTCGTACGACGGCTGCGCGTCGAAGGCGTCGGCGTACGGCGAGGCCTCGGCGCCCTGCTCCTGCGGCTGGCCCTGGTCGTACTGGGCCTCCAGGGCCGCCCGGCGCTCCTCGCGCATCAGGGAGCGGCCGACCGGGTCCAGCTCGCGGATGTCGTCGGGGACGTCGACGTAGCGGGTGTCGTCGAAGCCGAGCTCGGCGGCCGTGCGCATCGGCATGCCGTTGTTGAAGTCCTCACCCTGGAACTGCTGCTCCGGGATGATCTGCGAGACGGTGAAATCGTCGCGGTTGAGCTGCTGCTCGCCGCCGCCACCGTGGGTGATCGCGTCCGGCAGCATGACCAGCGAGGTGGTGCCCGCCTGCTCGCCCGAGGGGCGCAGCTGAACGCGGATGCCGTGCCGGTCGGAGAGCCGGCCGACCACGAACAGGCCCATGCGCTGCGAGATCGCGGCGTCCACGGTGGGCGGGTTCGCCAGCTTGTGGTTGATGTCCGCGAAGTCCTCGGCGGTGAGGCCGATGCCCTTGTCGTGGATCTCGATCATCACCCGGCCGTCGGGGAGACGGGTCGCGGTGACGCGGACCTTGGTCTGCGGGGAGGAGAACGTGGTGGCGTTCTCCAGCAGCTCGGCCAGCAGGTGCACGAGGTCGGTGACGGCCCGGCCGTGGATCTCGGCCTCGGGGACGCCGGACAGCTCGACGCGCTCGTACTGCTCCACCTCGGAGGAGGCGGCGCGCAGCACGTCGACCAGCGGGACCGGCTGGTCCCAGCGGCGGCCGGGCTCCTCGCCGGCGAGGACCAGGAGGTTCTCGCCGTTGCGGCGCATACGGGTCGCCAGGTGGTCCAGACGGAAGAGGTTCTCCAGCTGGTCCGGGTCGGCCTCGTTGTTCTCCAGGTCGGTGATCAGGGTCAGCTGGCCCTCGATCAGCGACTGGTTGCGGCGCGAGAGGTTGGTGAAGATCGCGTTGATGTTGCCACGGAGCAGGGCCTGCTCGGAGGCGAGCCGGACCGCCTCGCGGTGGACCTGGTCGAAGGCGCGGGCGACCTCGCCGATCTCGTCCTTGGTGTGGATCGGGATCGGGGCCACCCGGGTGTCGACCCGGCCGGGGTCGGTGCGGGAGAGCTGGTCGACCAGCATCGGCAGGCGCTGCTCGGCGATGCCGAAGGCCGCGTTGCGCAGCTGGCGCATGGAGCGGGACATCTGCCGGGCGACCGCGCCGGCCAGGATGAACGCGAGCAGCAGGGCCACGATGACGACGGCACCGGTGATCAGCGCGTCACGCTTGGCGTTGTCGGCGATGTCCGAGGCCTCGTTCACCGCGGTCGCGGCCTTGTCGGACTCGATCTTGCGGTAGGCGTCGTACTTCAGGGTGGTGGCGCCCCACCAGTTCGGCAGGCTGACGCCCTTGGCGGCGAGGGCCTGGCGCGCGGCCGGGTCCGTGGTCTGCAGCTGCGACATGGCCTTGACCATGTCGGTCGGGTCGTCGGACGGCGGCGGTACATAGACCTTGTTCTGGGCCGCCGCCTGCGCGGCCGCCTGCTTGACCATCGCCGCGGCCTCGGACTTGAGCTTCGCCACGGCCGTCTGCAGCGTGGCCACGTCCTCGGCGGTGCCGCCGTACTGGTACTCCTGGATGCCGATGCCCTCCAGGTAGGCATAAGAGGTGAGGGCTGTGCGCTGCTGCTGCAGGCTCGTGGTGCTGGTGCCCGGCTTGATCAGAAGGTGGGTGCCGATGGAGCGCTCCAGGGACACCGCGCCCTTGGCCAGGGCGATGGCGTAGACCGAACGGCCGTAGCTGGTGATGTTGCCGGTACCGAGGCCGAGTTCGTTGGTGAACGACAGGAGCGGCTGCTCGACGCTGGTGTAGGACTCCTCGGTCTGCACGCCCGTCACCTTGGAGGTGTAGGCGACGGCGCGGATCTGCGCGAGTTGCGGCTCCACCTTCCGGTAGCTGGCCAGGCGGCGTTTCAGGTTGGCCCGGTCCGGCATCTTCAGGGCGGCCTTGTCGAACGCGTCCGCGGCCTGGTCCGTCGCCTTGCGGGCGGTGACGACCGTCTTGTCGTTGGGGCCCTTGCCTTCCAGCAGCGGTTCGGCGCTCACGTCGCGCTCGAGGAGGATCGCGTTGCTGAGCGTCAGCGCGGCCTGCACCAGGCGCGCGGTGTTCTCCGCGTCCTGGGCGTTCTGCCAGGTGTCGATGGAGTTCTTCACCTGGAAGCCGCCCATCACGAGGCCGACGGCCACGGGTATGAGCAGGATCGCGTTCAGCCGGGTCGGCACCCGCCAGTTGCGGGGCGAGAAACGGCCGCCGCTGGAGGCGGGCGCGGCCGTCGGCTCGGATCCGGGCACAGGGGCGGGCGCCGCTCCGCGCGGCGGCGGGGTGAAGTTGCCCCGCGCCGACGGCTCGGGACCGTTCTTGCTTCGCCTCACTCGACCAACAACCTCTCGGCGGCGGGCACCAACGTTGTGCCGCAGTGTCTCAGAGCCCAGTGCGTCACTGAGTACGCAGTACTACTGAGTACGTCTTTGACTATTGGGCAGTTCAGGCATTCCAGCACGACGAACAGCGCTCTTCCAAACAGTGGAAAGCACTGATTCCGTGTGATGTAAGCCCCAGATAAAACGGTCATAAAGAGCGAGCCCCGTCAAAAGACGGGGCTTTTGTGTGCGCAGCGACACCAGTTGGCAACGAGCCGTGGCCGTACCAGCCGATTCCTCTGCCGAAACGTTATGAACACCGGGGCCGACCGTGTCAAAGACCATAGTCGGCTCCGGTGCGTCTACGACAACTGCCGTATTGCATGGCTGACTTCAATACTACCTATCGCAGCCGCGCCATGAGCGCGTGCTCGACCAGCGTGATCAGCGCGCTCTTGGCGTCGGCCCGATGGCGGGCGTCGGTCGTGATGATGGGGGTGTCGGGGCCTATCTGCAGGGCCTCGCGCACCTCCTCGGGCTGGTACGGCTGGTGCCCGTCGAAGCCGTTGAGGGCCACGACGAACGGCAGACCGCTGTTCTCGAAGTAGTCGACCGCGGGGAAGCAGTCCGCCAGGCGCCGGGTGTCCACGAGCACCACCGCGCCGATCGCACCGCGGACCAGGTCGTCCCACATGAACCAGAAGCGGTCCTGCCCCGGCGTACCGAAGAGGTACAGGATCAGGTCCTGGTCGAGCGTGATACGGCCGAAGTCCATCGCCACCGTGGTGGTGGTCTTGTCCCCGGTGTGGGTGAGGTCGTCGATGCCCGCGGACGCGGAGGTCATCACGGCCTCGGTGCGCAGCGGGTTGATCTCGGAGACGGCACCCACGAACGTGGTCTTGCCGACACCGAAGCCACCCGCCACCACGATCTTCGCGGAGGTGGTCGCCCGCCCTCCGTCAGAGCTTGCGAAGTCCACTGAGCACCCTTTCGAGCAGTGTCACGTCCGGCGCACCGGTCGTCTCGTCGCCACCAGGCTGGTGGATGGCGACAAGCCCGGCCTCGGCCAGGTCCGCGACAAGAATGCGGGCCACGCCCAGCGGCATGGCCAGAAGCGCCGACACCTCGGCCACCGACTTGACCTCACGGCAGAGGTGGCAGATGCGCTGGTGCTCGGGGAGCAGCCCCATGAGTGCTGCCGGGTCGGCCGTGGTGCTGATCAGTGCCTCTATGGCGAGCTGATAGCGCGGCCGGGTCCGGCCACCGGTCATCGCATACGGACGAACCAGTGGCTGGTCGCCCTCATCCTCGTACGGCTCCGCGTACGGATCATGAGAGGCGGTGGGCGGGGTCATGAATCCTCCGGGCGGGACAGCAAGTCGGTCGGGCAAGCCGTCTGACGGGGCCGGTGGGGGGACTGCGGCGGCCTGACGGTGATTTGGTGAGGCGGGTGGTGCCGTGAGGGTCAGTGGAGCAGACTGCCTTGCAATTCGGCGCGGAGGTCCGGCGTGAGCACTGCGCCCGCGCGGTCGACCAGCAGCGCCATCTCGTAGCCCACCAGGCCGATGTCGCACTCGGGGTGTGCGAGCACGGCCAGGGACGAGCCGTCCGATACGGACATCAGGAACAGGAAGCCCCGCTCCATCTCGACGACCGTCTGCGCCACGTCGCCGCCCTCGAAGATCCGGGAGGCCCCGGCCGTCAGCGAGGTGAGGCCGGACGCGACGGCGGCGAGCTGGTCGGCGCGGTCCCGCGGGAAGCCTTCGGACATCGCAAGAAGGAGACCGTCGGCGGACACGACGACGGTGTGGGACACCCCGGGGGTGTTGTCCACGAAGTTGGTGATCAACCAGTTGAGGTTCTGTGCCGCTTGGCTCATCTGGCTCAACTATCGCTCCTGCTGGTGAGTGGGGCTGGGCAAACTGCCCGTCTGGCCGTTGGCCTGACGACCCTGTGCGATGCCCCGACGGAGATTGGTCAGCCGGCCGCGTACGTCGTCAGGCGCACGCGAGACCTGCGGACCGGCTTGGTGCTGTTGCTGCTGAGCCGTGCCCGGGACGAGGTTCGCCCGGGGCACCCGGCGCGGCAGGCCGGAGGTGGTGACGCCGCCCGCGGCCGGCTGCCTGACGCGCTCCGCCTGCCGGACGAGGTCGTCGTTCGGAGAGGTGCGCCAGGACGAGGTCTGGGTCGCGGGACGCTGGGGTGCGGCAGCCGGGGGCTGCTGCGGGGCCGGAGCGGAGCCGTTGCCGCTGCCGTTGCTCGGCCGGCCGTTCGGCCCGCCGTGGAACCAGTTGGTCTCGAGCGTGTCGTACAGCGGGGTACGACCGTCACCCGGGCCGGACGCCGGCGGCAGTGCCTCGGGCTCCGGACGGGCGGCGGGCCGGTGCTGCGGACGCGGCGGGACCGGCGGACGCGGGGCGCCGAAGTCGGCGCCGTTCTGCGGGCGCTCGAACTGCCCGGTGCCGTTCTGGTTCGGACGGCCCGGCAGGGAGTGCTGCCCGGTGGAGCTGCCGTCGTAGCCCGGAGCGGCGAACTGGCCGGTCGAGCCGGAGTCGAACGCCGACGGGCTCGCGAACTGCCGGTGTTCGCAGGGTTGTTGGGGTTGTTCGGGTTGTTCGGGTTGTTGCGGCCGTTCGGTCCGAACTGGCCGTTCGGCGCGCCGAAGACGTCCGAGCGGACGAACTGACCCGGGTTCTGCGACCCGTTGGCACTCGGCTGAGGGACACCGAAGTCCGGGTAGGGGAACTCGCCGGTGTCCTGCGGCGAGCGGCCGAACCGACCGGTGCTCTGCGCGGGGTCCAGACCCGGACGCGGGAACTGCCCGGTGTTCTGCGGCGACTGCTCGCCCGGCCGGCCGAACTGGCCCGGCTGCTGCGGGGCGCCGAAGTCGGGCCGCGGGAACTCGGACGTGGAGCCGGGGCCCTGACGGTCGTTGCCGCGGGGAATCGCGGGCATCTCGGAGGTCGCGTCGATCCGCGGCATCCGGGAGGTCTCGTCATGGCCGCGCGGAGTGTCCAGCGAGGCGCGCGGCACCGGCGGCTGCGCGTTCTCGTCGCTCCAACTCGGCGTACGGGGCTGCTGGTTGCCGCCCGGCAGCTCGGCCCGCGGACCACCGCGGCCCGGCAGCTGCGCCCGACGACCGCGACGGCCGCCCTGCTCACTTCCGGAGTTGTCGCCCGCGGACTGCGGCGGTACGGCGCCACGAGCGCCGCCGAAGCTGTCCTGGCCCGGGCCACCCACACCGGCGGCCTGCAGACCCTGCGGCGCACCCGGCGCCTGGCCGCCGAAACCGGCACCGGCGCCCGCGGGAGCCGGCCGGCCCTGCTGACCCTGACCGCCCTGCGGTCCACGCGCACCCGGACGGCCGTTGCCGGCGCCCGGCAGCGCGGCCCGCGGCCCCTGACCGGCCCCGAGGAGACCGCCACCCGAGGGCGCGCCGGCCCCGAGCGCGCCGCCCGGAGCTCCACCGGGCGCACCCGCGCCGAGGGCGGAACCGCCCGGCGCACCGGCGCCCGCGGCCTGCCGACGAGCCGCGGCCACACCGGCTGCGGCCTGCGCGGCGGCCGGACCGCCGGCACCGCCGACGCCCTGACCGGGCTTGCCCGGAGCCTTCTTGCCGCCCTGGGCGACATCCACGGGCAGCATGACCAGCGCGGTCGTACCACCGGAGTCGGACGGGCGCAGCTGGATGCGGATGCCGTGGCGCTGCGACAGCCGGCCGACCACGAACAGACCCATGCGGCGGGAGACCGACACGTCCACGGTGGGCGGCGAGGCGAGCCGCTCGTTGATCGCCGCGAGGTCCTCGGGGGAGAGGCCGATACCGGTGTCGTGGATCTCGATCAGCACCCGGCCGTCGGGCAGGGCGTGACCGGTGACCTTGACCTTGGTCTGCGGCGAGGAGAAGGAGGTCGCGTTCTCGAGCAGCTCGGCGAGCAGGTGCACGAGGTCGTTGACCACGCGGCCGGCCACTTCGGTGGTCGGCACGGCGGCCAGCTCGATGCGCTCGTACTGCTCCACCTCGGAGGCGGCGGCGCGGAGCACGTCGACCAGCGGGACCGGACGGGTCCAGCGGCGGCCGGGCTCTTCACCGGCGAGGACCAGGAGGTTCTCGCCGTTACGGCGCATGCGGGTCGCGAGGTGGTCGAGCTTGAACAGCGAGGACAGCTGGTCCGGGTCGGCCTCGCGGGACTCCAGTTCGGAGATGAGCGAGAGCTGACGCTGGATGAGGCCCTGGGAGCGGCGCGAGAGGTTGGTGAACATCGCGTTGACGTTGCCCCGCAGCAGGGCCTGCTCGGCGGCGAGGCGGACCGCCTCGCGGTGCACGTCGTCGAAGGCCGCGGCCACCTGGCCGATCTCGTCCCGGGAGTGCACACCGACCGACTCGACGGAGGTGTCGATGTCCTGCGGGTCCGACTCCGACAGCTGCTTGACCAGCTCGGGCAGCCGGTCCTGGGCGACCTTGTTGGCGGTCTCCTGCAGGCGGCGCAGCGAGCGGATCATGGAGCGGGCGATGACGAAGGCGCCGACGAGGGAGACGCCGAGCACGAGCAGGATCAGCGCACCGGAGATGATCGCCTCGCGCTCGGAGGCGGAGCGCAGCTCGCGGGCCTTCTGCTCCATGTCCTCGAGCAGCGTGTGCTCGATCTTCTTCATCTGCTCGATCTTGGTCGAGCTGTCGTCCACCCAGTCCTGGTACGACCGCTTCGGCAGGTCGGCGAGGCCGCCCTGGGAGGCGAGGGCACGGCTGGCGTACTTGTCGCTGGCCGTGATCGTCGGGTTGTTGTCCTCGATCGGCTTGAGGAGCTCGGTCGCCTTGGCGGTGCCGTAGATGCCCTTGAAGCTGCGGATCTCGGACTTCTGGCTCTCCAGCGCCGACTGGGCGTAGAGTCGGTCGTTCGAGGAGAGGTCGCCGATCTGGGCGTTGTTCGCCGGCAGGGCCGCCGCGAGGACCGCGCGCTGCATGGAGGCGTACTCCTTGGCCGTGGAGAAGGCGGCCAGGGAGCGCGTGCGCTGGATCATCTCGGGGTTGCTGGTGGCCTCGGCCATGTCCTGCGAGAGGTCCAGCAGGTGGGTGATGAGGCGGTGGTAGGCCTCGACCGTCTGGGTCGAGTTGCCCTTGGCCTCGTACGCGGTGGAGCGGATCTGGGTCAGCAGTTCGAGGTCGCTGACCACACCGACCAGGCTCTCGCGGACACCCTGGAGGGAACCGTGCTTCTGGGAGGTGTCGATCTCCTCGGCGGCGTCGATGAAGTTGGTCTTGGCCCGGTCCGTCTTGTCCCGGTAGCCCTTGACCGTGTAGTCGCTCGCCTTGGAGCCGTGCGCCAGCGGGCCGGCGGACTGGTCGCGCTCCTCCTGGAGCGCGGCGGCCAGTTCCGTGGCCTGCTTGGTCATCTCCGTCAGCAGCTTCATGTTGTCGAGCTGCTGGATGTCGTCCATGTTGTCGCTGATGCGCAGCGCGCCCAGCGAGGTGGCCGCCACGACGGGGAGCGCGAGGAGCGACACGAGGCGCGTGGAGATGCGCCAGTTGCGCAGCGCCACGCGCGAGCCGGGGCCGGTCTGTCCCTTGGGGGGCTTGACCGGCGGAGCGGGGGTCGGCGATCCGGGGGACGCGGACGCGCCGGGGCGCTCACCGCCGTTCCCGCTCGGGGCCGGACCCGGGTTCTGGGCGTGCTGGGGCGCGGAACTGCCCTTCATGGGGCCTGTCCCGCCTTGCGGCTCCGGCTCCGCCGAAGCGCTGCCATTCCTCTTGAAACGTCCCTGCACTAGCGTCGCAACCTCTGGACTAGGCGCCCCTCCGCGTGAACGGAAAGACACGGTGTCGGCGTTCTGGGGAGCGCCCTGAATGCGCACCCCGATGGGTCGTGAGTGACCGGCGCTGGCTCCCCCTTCTCGCCGCCGCTCGGCGCTGCTTCGCGCCCCCTGTGCGCCGGCTCGATCCCGCGGCGGTCCGTGGCATTCCAGCACAGTGCAGGATCTCCAACAAGGCTCATGGGCCGAGCCGTGACCTACGTGACACCATGTGAGCGGCGGATCACCGGATGTGGAGCGGGAACTCCCCGATTACGGACGAATGCCCGCGAGTCGCACGGGATCGGGCAGTGTCCCAGTCGCCATGATCAGGAGCGGAATGATGGCTTCAGGTGGGCAATGTCCGTTTCGTTGGGGGGACTTGCGGGTCTGAATTGACCGGTTTGCCCTTGGTGTCGTGAGAAAACTCACACGCTGATCAAGGGGTCTTCGTGGGCTGCGCAGGGAATTGCATGTTTAGCCTGACGCTTTACACCACGTAGGTGACTGTCAACGCCCTGACTGTCAACTCCCGCCCCCGACTGAGGACAAGGTCGAGTACAACCGTGAAGACGACCATGATGTTCCGCAACATAGCCAACCCCCGCCGCACCACGCTGGCCCACCTCGAGGACGCCGACGCGCTGCAGGTCCAGGAGCAGCCGGAGCACACCCTCGATCTTCCCACCCAGACCGCCAACCCCAGGCGCACCGTCCTCGTGGAGGCTCCCGCCACGGCCTCCGTCCCCGAGTAGTACGCGCGCCGGCGGCTGATCATTCAAGCCGCCTCGTACATGATCCCCCGGAACATCCGCGGATGATCCCCCGGGGTGCCCACACGCGGTAATGCGCAAGTCGGCGGCCCCCTCGCGCGTTAGCCTGGAGCGTCAGACTCCAGTCGGCTCAAGTGAGGGGCGCAGGATCCCGTGCGCATCGCCAGGTTCTCCATTGACGGGAACGTCGCCTTCGGCGCGGTCGAGGGCGACAAGCCGGACGAGCTCGTCCTCGACATCATCAAGGGCATCCCGTTCGCGGACTTCGAGCTCTCCGGCACGAAGGTCCCGGTGAGCAAGGTGAGGCTGCTGCCCCCGGTGCTCCCCAGCAAGGTGGTTGCCTTCGGCCGCAACTACGCGGAGCACGCGCGCGAGCTGGGCAACGAGGTGCCGGACGCGCCGTTCGCCTTCTTCAAGCCGTCCACCTCGGTGATCGGCCCCGGTGACGAGATCCAGTACCCGTCCTTCTCCGAGGAAGTGCACCACGAGGCCGAACTGGCCGTGGTCATCGGCCGGATGTGCCGCGAGGTCCCGCGTGAGCGCGTGGCCGACGTGATCTTCGGCTACACCTGCGCCAACGACGTCTCCGCCCGCGATGTGCAGCGGCGCGAGAAGCAGTGGGCCCGGGCCAAGGGCTTCGACACCTCCTGCCCGCTCGGCCCCTGGGTGGAGACCGGCCTGGACCTGAAGACCGCCTCGGACCTGACCGTCCAGCTGACGGTCAACGGCGAACAACGCCAGCTCGGCCGCACCAGCGAGATGATCCACCCCATCGAGGACCTGATCGTCAACATCTCCGAGGCCATGACGCTGCTCCCCGGCGACGTGATCCTCACGGGCACCCCGGCAGGCGTCGGACCGCTCACCGTCGGCGACGAGGTCGCCGTCACCATCGAAGGCATCGGCACTCTCACCAACAAGGTTGTCAAGCGTGGCTAGCGCACCTGTCCGCGTACGTTTCTGTCCCTCGCCCACCGGTAACCCCCATGTGGGCCTGGTCCGCACCGCCCTGTTCAACTGGGCCTTCGCCCGCCACCACCAGGGCACGCTCGTCTTCCGCATCGAGGACACCGACGCGGCCCGCGACTCCGAGGAGTCGTACGAGCAGCTGCTCGACGCGATGCGCTGGCTGGGCTTCGACTGGGACGAGGGACCCGAGGTCGGCGGCCCCCACGCGCCCTACCGCCAGTCCCAGCGCATGGACATCTACGCGGATGTCGCCGCCAGGCTCCTCGCCGCCGGCCACGCCTACCACTGCTACTGCTCCCAGGCGGAGCTGGACACCCGCCGCGAGGCGGCCCGGGCGGCCGGAAAGCCCTCGGGCTACGACGGCCACTGCCGCGACCTCACCGACGCGCAGGTCGAGGAGTACAAGGCCCAGGGCCGCACCCCGATCGTCCGCTTCCGTATGCCCGACGAGACGATCACCTTCACGGACCTGGTCCGCGGCGAGCTGACGTTCACGCCGGAGAACGTGCCGGACTACGGGATCGTACGAGCCAACGGCGCGCCCCTGTACACCCTGGTCAACCCGGTGGACGACGCGCTGATGGAGATCACCCACGTCCTGCGCGGCGAGGACCTGCTCTCCTCCACCCCCCGCCAGATCGCCCTCTACAAGGCGCTGATCGAGCTGGGCGTCGCCCGGCGGATCCCCGAGTTCGGGCACCTTCCCTACGTCATGGGCGAGGGCAACAAGAAGCTCTCCAAGCGTGACCCGGAGTCCTCGCTCAACCTCTACCGCGAGCGCGGCTTCCTGCCGGAGGGCCTGCTCAACTACCTCTCCCTGCTCGGGTGGTCGCTCAGCGCCGACAAGGACGTCTTCACCGTCGACGAGATGGTGGCGGCCTTCGACGTCACCGACGTACAGCCCAACCCGGCCCGCTTCGACCTGAAGAAGTGCGAGGCGATCAACGGCGACCACATCCGGCTGCTGGACGTCAAGGAGTTCACGGAGCGCTGCACTCCCTGGCTCCGGGCGCCGTTCGCCCCCTGGCCCCCGGAGGCCTTCGACGAGTCGAAGTGGCAGGCGATCGCCCCGCACGCCCAGACCCGCCTCAAGGTCCTCTCCGAGATCACCGAGAACGTCGACTTCCTGTTCCTGCCGGAGCCGGTGACCGACGAGGCGAGTTGGGCGAAGGCCATGAAGGAGGGCTCCGACGCCCTCCTGCGCACGGCCCGCGAGAAGCTGGAGTCGGCCGACTGGACGTCCGCGGACTCCCTCAAGGAGGCCGTCCTGGCGGCGGGTGAGGCCCACGGCCTCAAGCTTGGCAAGGCCCAGGCCCCGGTCCGGGTGGCGGTCACCGGCCGCACGGTCGGCCTGCCCCTCTTCGAGTCCCTGGAGGTCCTGGGCAAGGAGAAGACCCTGGCCCGCATCGACGCGGCCCTGGCGAAGCTGGCGGCGTAACGCACACAGGCATGCGGAGGGGCGGCACCCGATACACGGGCGCCGCCCCTTCGGCGTCGTTGTCAGTGGGGCGCACTAGTGTTCCGGTTCCCTCGCCGTCAAGATCCGGAAGGCGCCGTCATGCCGATGTCTCCTCGCGACTACACCTGGCTGTTCACACCGGGCAGCGCGTTCTCCCACCCGTCAGGGACGACCGGCGTGATCCATGTGGCCGACGGCGGGACGCTCGGCCTGCCCACCGGACAGGTCGTCGCCTGCGACCCGTTCGTCTGTCTGGGGAGCGGGGACATCGAGCCGTTCACGGTCACCGTCGAACCGGGCCGCTACCGGGTCGAGGCGGCCATCGCCACCCTCACCCGCCCCGACGAGCCCCCGGCCGGGCGTCCTCACCTGCGGGTGGCGGCGGCCCGGTTGGTCATCCGTGACGAACCCGCCGTGACCTGGGAGTTGGCCCTGCGCCCCGAGCAGGATCCCGCGGACCTCAAGGAGGACGAGTTCTACGGCTACGGCGTCGACGCCGGCACCGGCTGTTTCTACGACGCCTCCGCCGAGAACGCCTTCCCCGAGGCCGAGGAGGAGGAAGGGCCGCTGTGGGAGGCGTTCGAGAACAGCGACTGGTCGGCGGGGCCGCACCTGGTCACCTCCCTCGACGGCGGTCACACGCTCGCGGCGTTCATCTCCGGCTGGGGCGACGGCTTCTACCCCACGTGGATCGGCCGTACCGCCGACGGTGAGGTGACCTGCTTCCTGACCGACTTCTTCGTCGCCCCCGACCGGGTCTGACAATCCCCGATCGGCCCCCGCGGCCCCGACCACGGCGTTACCGTCGGATCATGAGCATCCGAGCCGTGGTCTGGGACGTCGACGACACCCTCTTCGACTACAGCGGAGCCGACCGCGCGGCCATGCGGGAGTACCTGGTGGCCGACGGGCTGCTCGACGAGGACGGGGCCGTGGCCAACGCGCTGGAGCGGTGGCGGGTGGCCACCGAGGTGCACTGGGCGCGGTTCTCGGCCGGGGAGGTCTCCTTCGAGGGGCAGCGGCGGGACCGGGTGCGGCTGTTCCTCGGCCGCGACCTCACCGACGACGAGGCCGACGACTGGTTCCGGCGCTACAAGACGTACTACGAGGCCGCCTGGGCCCTCTTCCCGGACGTCCTGCCCGTGCTGGACGCCCTCGCCGCCAGCCACCGGCACGCCGTGCTCTCCAACTCCAGCCTCACCGTCCAGGACCGCAAACTCCGCGCACTCGGCGTCCACGACCGCTTCGAGGCCATCCTGTGCGCCGCCGAACTCGGCGTCTCCAAGCCCGAGGCCGGCGCCTTCCTCGCCGCCTGCGAGGCCCTGGGCCTGGCCCCGCACGAGGTGGCGTACGTCGGCGACCACCCGGAGATCGACGGCCGCGGCGCCGCCGACGCCGGTCTGCTGTCGGTGTGGATCGACCGCGGCGGCCTGCACACCAGGTACGCCGTACCCGCAGGCCCGCACCGGATCGCCTCCCTCGCCGAACTCCCCGCCCTGCTCGGCGCGGATACCCGTTTTGGAGCCCCGTCCACCTTCGGGTAATGTTCTTCCTGCGCCGCCGGGGAGCGGGCCGAAAGGCCGGAAACCGGGGGAGCGAACTAGAACAAGATCCCCACAGGGGCTTGCGTTCCAGTGGCCTATGGTGTAATTGGCAGCACGACTGATTCTGGTTCAGTTAGTCTTGGTTCGAGTCCAGGTAGGCCAGCTCGCGGAGCTCATCCGCACCCGCCCCCGTTGTGTAGCGGCCTAGCACGCTGCCCTCTCAAGGCAGTAGCGCCGGTTCGAATCCGGTCGGGGGTACGGATCTCGATCAACTCGGGATCGCTAGGGCCCCCGTTGTGTAGCGGCCTAGCACGCCGCCCTCTCAAGGCGGTAGCGCCGGTTCGAATCCGGTCGGGGGTACAAACTGGTCTAAACCACATTGGTCTATGGTGTAATTGGCAGCACGACTGATTCTGGTTCAGTTAGTCTTGGTTCGAGTCCAGGTAGACCAGCTCGGATCTGCGGCGGTGCAGTTCAGACGCTCGTAAGATCCTCGCCCCCGTTGTGTAGCGGCCTAGCACGCCGCCCTCTCAAGGCGGTAGCGCCGGTTCGAATCCGGTCGGGGTACATCGGCCGAAGGCCCTCCAGTGTCGAGCTGGAGGGCCTTTCGCATGTCCGGCTCACTCGTCGAAGCCGTACCGCCGGGCCGTCTCCTCCTCCTGGGCCAGTCGGTGCAGCGACTGCAGGATCGGCTCGTTGATGATCGCGCCCAGGATCGCGAACTCGATCCGCTCCTCCTCCGAGGAATGCGTCTCCATGTTGTCCAGGTCGAGAACGGCCGTCCGGTGCATCAACTCGGCGTACGGCGCCATCAGTTCGGCTCCCCAGCCGTAGCCGAGCCGGCGGAACGCGGCCACCGACACCACCAGTGAGCGGTACGCGGGGGAGATGGTCGCGAGCCGCTGGGCGTTCTCCCAGCCGAGCCGGTCGAGGAGCGCCTCCACCTCCCGGTGCGCGGCCCGGACGAACTCGTCGTCCTCGTCCGGCTCGGGCACCTGCGGCAGCGCCCACAGGGCCGCCCCCAGGCGGATGGTGCGGGGCAGGGAGTCGTCGTCGACATGTCCCAGCACCTCCCGGACCGTCGCCACCGGTACCCGGCCGACCTGGATCATCGCGCGGACCAGCTTCAGCCGGCGCAGATGCTCGTCGTCGTACTCGGCCGTCGTCGTGTTGATCTGCCGTCCGGGCGGCAGCAGGCCCTCGCGCAGGTAGTACTTGATCGTCGCGGTGGACACCCCGCTGCGTCTGCTCAGTTCGGCGAGCCGCATGTCTTGCGCCCTCTCTCGGATACCGGCACTATCCAAGCATTGCCGCTCGGATAGCGCTGCTCGCCAACAAGGGGGAACGTGTCATGGTGTCCCGTACGACAGCCGACGCGAAGGGCGATGTCGTCGTCCTGCTGATCGGTATGCGCGTCAACCGCTTCTGGGCCGTCCATCTGTGGCTGCCGGTGATGCTCGCGATGTTCCGCATGCTGCGGGAGCTGGCGAAGGATCCCGCGCGGGGGCTGCTCAGCCGCGTCCTGCTGACGGCGTCGCCCCGGACGTACTACGTCGTCCAGTACTGGGAGTCCAAGGAGAAGCTGTACGCCTACGCGACCGCGCCGGACGCGTTCCACCACACGGCGTGGGCCAGGCTCAACCGCAAGGAGCGCGAGGGGAAACTGCGCGGGCAGGTGGGGATCTGGCACGAGGCGTATGTCGTGCCGGAGGGGTCGTACGAGGCGATCTACGGGGACATGCCGGCGTTCGGCCTCGCGGCGGCGCACGGGCAGATCCCGCTGGAGAGGCGGGGCCGCTACGCGAAGGACCGCTTCGCGCACCGCTCGCGGCAGGAGCCGGCGGCCGAGAAGACCGGCTGACCGGGACGGGGGAGCGGGGAGGGTCTGCCGCGGCGTCGGGGCGGGCCCTCCCTGTCGACGTTCCCGGACGGTCCCGGACGGTCCCGGACGGTCCCGGGCGGTCAGGGACGTCAGCCGGAGCGGCGCAGGGCCTCGGAGAGGCGTGCGGCGGCGTCGATGACGGCCTGGGCGTGCATACGGCCCGGGTGGCGCGTCAGGCGCTCGATGGGGCCGGAGACCGACACGGCGGCCACCACGCGGTTGGACGGGCCGCGTACGGGCGCCGAGACGGACGCGACGCCCGGCTCGCGCTCGCCGATGGACTGGGCCCAGCCGCGGCGCCGTACGCCCGACAGGGCCGTCGCCGTGAAGCGGGCGCCCTGGAGGCCGCGGTGCAGGCGCTCGGGCTCCTCCCAGGCCATCAGGATCTGGGCCGAGGAGCCGGCCTTCATGGTGAGGGTCGAGCCGACCGGGACGGTGTCCCGCAGGCCGGACAGGCGCTCCGCCGCGGCCACGCAGATGCGCATGTCGCCCTGGCGGCGGTAGAGCTGGGCGCTCTCGCCCGTGACATCCCGCAGATGCGTGAGCACCGGGCCCGCCGTCGCGAGGAGGCGGTCCTCGCCGGCGGCGGCGGCCAGTTCGGCCAGGCGGGGGCCGAGAATGAAACGGCCCTGCATGTCGCGTGCCACCATGCGGTGGTGTTCCAGAGCCACGGCCAGTCGGTGGGCCGTGGGTCGTGCCAGCCCGGTCGCCGCGACCAGACCCGCGAGGGTGGCCGGACCGGACTCCAGGGCGCTCAGGACAAGGGCTGCCTTGTCCAGAACGCCGACGCCGCTACTGTTGTCCATGCAACGATACTCACGTCTCACTCTGTGAAACGCAAGTTCCTTTTTTCGTGAGACGCGCAACCCTTGTAGGCACAACGGCCCGGTGACCGTACGGGCCTGGTGACGGGTGCCCGTGAACTGGGGCCGGGTGCCGTCTCCTCAAGATCTCTAGTTGGGCCGGTGGACGATCTCGCCGGCCGGAGGGAAAGCGATGGGTAGGACACTCGCGGAGAAGGTCTGGGACGACCACGTCGTCCGGCGCGCCGAGGGCGAGCCCGACCTCCTCTTCATCGATCTGCACCTGCTGCACGAGGTGACCAGCCCGCAGGCCTTCGACGGTCTGCGCAAGAGCGGCCGCCGGGTGCGCCGGCTCGACCTGACCATCGCCACCGAGGACCACAACACCCCGACCCTCGACATCGACAAGCCCATCGCGGACCCGGTCTCCCGGATCCAGCTGGAGACGCTGCGCAACAACGCCGCCGAGTTCGGTGTGCGGCTGCACCCCCTGGGCGACGTCGAGCAGGGTGTCGTCCACGTCGTCGGCCCTCAGCTGGGTCTGACCCAGCCCGGTACGACGGTCGTCTGCGGTGACTCGCACACCTCTACCCACGGCGCCTTCGGCGCGCTGGCGTTCGGCATCGGCACCTCCCAGGTGGAGCATGTGCTGGCCACCCAGACGCTGCCGCTGGCCCGCCCGAAGACCATGGCGATCACGGTCGAGGGCGAACTGCCCGAGGGCGTCACCGCCAAGGACCTGATCCTGGCGATCATCGCCAAGATCGGTACCGGCGGCGGTCAGGGCTACATCCTGGAGTACCGCGGCTCCGCCATCGAGAAGCTCTCGATGGAGGCCCGCATGACCATCTGCAACATGTCGATCGAGGCCGGCGCCCGCGCGGGCATGATCGCCCCCGACGAGACGACCTTCGAGTACATCAAGGGCCGCGCCCACGCCCCCGAGGGCGAGGACTGGGACGCCGCCCTCGCGTACTGGAAGACGCTGAGGACGGACGACGACGCCGAGTTCGACGCCGAGGTCGTCATCGACGCCGCGTCGCTCTCGCCGTTCGTCACCTGGGGCACCAACCCCGGCCAGGGCGCGCCGCTTTCGGCGGACGTCCCCGATCCCGCTTCGTACGAAGACGCTTCGGAGCGCCTGGCCGCCGAAAAGGCCCTGGAGTACATGGGGTTGGAGGCCGGGCAGCCGCTGCGCTCCATCAAGGTGGACACCGTCTTCGTAGGCTCGTGCACCAACGGCCGGATCGAGGACCTGCGGGCCGCGGCCGCCATCGTCGAGGGCCGCAAAATCGCCGACGGCGTACGGATGCTGGTCGTCCCCGGCTCCGCGCGGGTGGGTCTGCAGGCCGTCTCCGAGGGCCTGGACGTCGTCTTCAAGGAGGCCGGCGCCGAGTGGCGGCACGCGGGCTGCTCGATGTGCCTCGGCATGAACCCGGACCAGCTGGCCCCGGGCGAGCGCTCCGCGTCCACCTCCAACCGCAACTTCGAGGGCCGGCAGGGCAAGGGCGGCCGTACGCACCTGGTCTCGCCGCAGGTCGCCGCCGCGACCGCCGTGCTGGGCCACCTGGCCTCGCCCGCCGACCTGACCGACGTAACCGCCGCCGCGCCCGCTGGAGTCTGAGAGTCATGGAAGCATTCACCACGCACACCGGCCGGGCCGTTCCGCTGCGCCGCTCGAACGTCGACACCGACCAGATCATCCCTGCTCACTGGCTCAAGAAGGTGACCCGGGACGGTTTCGAGGACGGGCTGTTCGAGGCCTGGCGCAAGGACGAGAACTTCGTCCTCAACCGGCCCGAGCGCAAGGGCGCGACCGTTCTGGTCGCCGGTCCCGACTTCGGCACCGGCTCCTCCCGTGAGCACGCGGTGTGGGCGCTGCAGAACTACGGCTTCAAGGCCGTCATCTCCTCCCGCTTCGCCGATATCTTCCGCGGCAACTCGCTGAAGAACGGCCTGCTCACCGTGGTCCTGGACCAGAAGATCGTGGAGGCGCTGCAGGAGCTGTCGGAGAACGACCCCGAGGCCGAGATCACCGTCGACCTGGAGAAGCGCGAGGTGCGCGCCGAGGGCGTCACCGCCTCCTTCGAGCTGGACGAGAACTCCCGCTGGCGGCTGCTCAACGGGCTGGACGACATCTCCATCACGCTCCAGAACGAGGCCGACATCTCCGCCTACGAGGCCAAGCGGCCGTCCTACAAGCCGAAGACGCTCCAGGTCTGATCCGGAGCATCTGAACAAGACGAGTTTCGGCCACCCGGTACCCCCGATCAGCCCCGATCGGGGGTACCGCCATGTCTGCACCCGAACGGCCCCACCCGGGTACTGGACTTCATTCAACTTCCCACGTTAGAACGGGGGTTGCCGGGGTACGCGTGGCATGAAGTCGCGACCTCCGCAAGTGCCCGGAAGGCCGTTTGAGGGCTCAGTTGCAACCCCCGCAGGCGACAACTCGCCCCAGATGGCACAATCTGTGCATGGAACACGACGGCCAACTCGAGCTCTATGCGGCAGTCGCGGACCGACTCAAGGAAGCGCACGCAACAGTGCGCGCACTGCAAGTCCCGGAGGGCGTACGGATGGCGCTGACCCGGAAGCTGCTGGTCATTACGGCCGCGGCCAAGCACGATCTCGCCGACGCGGCAAGGCGACTGGAGGCGTTCACCGCGGACCTCGATGCGGGGCGAATCCCCGAAGAGGACCACTGAAGGCAGCCGGGACAGCCGAGTTCGTTGCGGCGCACGGGTGATTAGCCCGTTTCGTGTTTGATTTGCGGTATATATCTGCCTAACGTGCGAAAAAGCTTGAACACTTTCGTTCTGGCGATGTCTCCGAAGGGGAAGACGTGAACAAGGCGCAGCTCGTAGAAGCGATTGCCGACAAGCTGGGCGGCCGCCAGCAGGCCGCCGAGGCTGTCGACGCGGTCCTGGACGCCATCGTCCGTGCGACCGTCGCGGGGGACCGTGTCTCGGTCACCGGCTTCGGTTCGTTCGAGAAGGTCGACCGTCCGGCCCGCTACGCCCGCAACCCCCAGACGGGCGAGCGGGTTCGGGTCAAGAAGACCTCCGTGCCGCGCTTCCGCGCAGGCCAGGGCTTCAAGGACCTGGTGAGCGGGTCGAAGAAGCTCCCGCGCGGCGGCGAGGTCGCCGTCAAGAAGGCGCCCAAGGGCAGCCTGACCGGCGGGGCCACGGCGACGGTGAAGAAGGCCGCCGCGAAGAAGGCCACCACCAAGGCGGCCGCGGCGAAGAAGACCACGGCCACCGCCAAGAAGACGACGGCCAAGAAGACCACGGCCACCGCCAAGAAGACGACCGCGAAGAAGACCACGGCCAAGAAGACCACGGGCGCGGCCAAGACCGCCGCGGCGAAGAAGACCACCGCCAAGAAGGCGACGGCCAAGAAGGCCCCGGCGAAGAAGGCGACCGCCAAGAAGGCCCCCGCCAAGAAGTCGACGGCTCGCACCACCGCCAAGAAGACCGCCGCCCGCACGAGGTAAGGGCGCAGGGTCACTCACGCACCGGGCCGGACTCCCCGTGGAGTCCGGCCCGCGGCGTGTTCAGAACGTCTGCAGGGTCACCAGGGTGATCCGGCCGTCGGTGGTCTCGATCCGCACCCGCTGCCCGGGCCGCAGCAGCCGCAGACCGCCCGCGTCGAACGCCGGCGCGTCGAAGGGCATCGGTGTGCCGTCGTCGAGCAGCACCTGCCCGCTGCGGGTCTCGGGGTCGTACGTGTATGCGGTGGCTTGCATGCCGGTCAGGTTAGTGGCTTCGGGGGCAGCCGTCGTGCCCGGTCGCCCCCGCGCGGCGGAGCCGCACCGGGACAAGGCCCCGCGCCCTAGGGAGCCGTGGCTCCGAGCGCCGCCACGACCAGCTTCGTGTGGTGCCCCACGCCCAGCGCCAGCGCCGCGCGTAGGTCCTCGCCGGTGTCCACGTCCTGTCGTACGGAATCCACCTCGGTGAGGGTCAGTTCCGCGGCTCCCGAGGCGCGATGGCGGGCACGGGAATCCGGGCCGAATGCCGGGAGCAATTCCCGGCCGGGGGCCGCGGTCAGCAAGGTGGTGCCGATTGCGGCCGCATCGGCGAGAAAAGCACGCGGGAATTCCGCCGCCGCGTCCAGAACTCGCGCCAATTCCAGCGGGCGCAGGGCCGGGAGATCGGCGTTCAGGGCCGCCACGGGGGTTTGTGGGCGCGCGGCGCGTACGGTGTCCGCCGCGTATGCCAGTGCCGCGTTCAGACCGCCGCGCGGTTCGTCGGTGACGATCCGCGCGCCCAGCGCCGCCAGCTCGCGGCCGGCCAGCGCGTCGTCCGTGACCACCGCCACATCCTTGACCGACGGGCTGGCCAGGGCCGCCGCCACGGTGTCCTGGGCGAAGGCGAGGGCGAGGGCCGGGCGCACCCCGTCCGCGGCGGTGTCCGCGAGCCTGCTCTTGGCGCGCGCCAGGGGTTTCAGGGGTATGACCAACGTCCACTGCACGAGCGTTCCGTCCCTCTCTTGTCGCGGCCATTGTCACTCAGCCGTCACCTGGGCCATCTGGCGGTCGCGCCGTCGAGGCGTACGGTGTTCTCGACAGACCGGCGGCCTGGGGCGACACTTGTGCGGCCCCCCAGGCCCTAGAGGAAGGTGTCCGCGTGCCCCGCCGCAGAATCGGCTTCTGGTACCGCCTCGCAGCGGTGATCGCCAAACCGCCGCTCGTGGTTCTGATCAAGCGGGACTGGCGCGGAATGGAGAACATTCCGGCCGAGGGCGGATTTATCACCGCGGTGAACCACAATTCCCACGCCGATCCCTTCGCGTACGCGCACTATCAGTACAACACCGGGCGGGTTCCGCGATTCCTGGCGAAGAGCGGTCTTTTCAAGAAGGGATTCGTCGGCGCCGTGATGCGCGGCACCGGACAGATCCCCGTCTACCGCGAGACCACGGACGCGCTCAGCGCCTTCCGGGCCGCGATCGACGCCGTGGAGCGCGGTGAGTGCGTGGCCTTCTACCCCGAGGGCACCATCACCCGGGACCCGAACCAGTGGCCCATGACGGCCAAGACGGGTGCCGCGCGCGTCGCGCTGACCACCAAGTGCCCGGTGATCCCCGTCGCCCAGTGGGGCGCCAACGAACTGCTGCCGCCGTACGCCAAGAAGCCCAACCTCCGCCCGCGCAAGACCCATCACGTGCTCGCCGGCCCGCCCGTCGACCTCGCCCGCTTCTACGACAAGGAGATGACCCCGGACCTGCTGAAGGAGGCCACCGAGGTCATCATGGCCGCCATCACCCGCCAGCTGGAGGAGATCCGCGGCGAGAAGGCGCCCGAGACGCCGTACGACCCGCGCAGGGAGCGGATCGAGCAGCGGCGCAGGACCCAGGCGCAGGAACAGGCGCAGGCACAGCAGGCGCAGGAACAGGCGCAGGCGCGGCAGGCGCAGGAACAGGCTCAGGCGCGGCAGGCAGAGGAAGAGGGGCAGGGCACGTGAGCAAGCCCGTCAAGGCGGCGGTCCTCAGCGCCGGTTCATGGGGCACGGCGTTCGCGGTCGTACTGGCGGACGCGGGGTGCGAGGTCACCCTGTGGGCACGCCGGGCGGAGGTGGCCGAGGCCATCAACTCCGGCCGTACCAACCCCGATTACCTGCCCGGCGTCGAACTCCCGGAGAACGTCCGGGCCACCACCGATGCGGCCGAGGCCGCCGCGGGCGCCGACTTCACGGTCCTGTCCGTGCCGTCCCAGACGCTGCGCGGCAACCTCGCCGAGTGGACGCCGCTGCTCGCGCCCGACACGATCCTCGTCTCGCTGATGAAGGGGGTCGAGCTCGGCTCCGCCATGCGGATGAGCGAGGTCATCGAGGACGTCGCCAAGGTCGGCCCGGACCGTATCGCCGTCGTCACCGGACCCAACCTGGCGCGCGAGATCGCCTCGCGGATGCCGGCCGCCGCGGTGGTCGCCTGCACTGACGAGTCGGTCGCCCGAAGGCTCCAGTCCGCCTGCCACACGCCGTACTTCAGGCCGTACACGGAGACGGACGTGGTCGGCTGCGAGCTGGGCGGCGCGGTCAAGAACGTCATCGGGCTCGCCGTCGGCATCGCGGACGGCATGGGTCTCGGCGACAACGCCAAGGGCTCGCTCATCACCCGCGGACTCGCCGAGACCGCGCGGCTCGGGGTGGCCCTCGGTGCCAACCCCCTCACCTTCGCGGGCCTCGCGGGCCTCGGCGACCTGGTGGCGACCTGCTCCTCGCCGCTGTCCCGCAACCACACCTTCGGCACCAACCTCGGCAAGGGCATGACCCTGCAGGAGACCATCGCGGTCACCAAGCAGACCGCCGAGGGCGTCAAGTCGTGCGAGTCCGTGCTGGATCTGGCCCGCCGGCACGGCGTCGACATGCCGATCACCGAGACGGTCGTCGCCATCGTCCACGAGGGCAAGCCGCCGGTGGTCGCCGTCAAGGAACTCATGTCGCGCAGCGCGAAGCCCGAACGACGCTGAGCGACAACGCCGTTTTTTTGCCTCGTTCGCCGCAGGGGCGCACGCTGTCTCAGCGCCCTACCACCGGGTACCCTCAACCCGATATGAGCACCGAGAACCTTCCCCAGAGCCCTGAGCAGCCGTCCCGCAAGCCGCGCGTGGCCGTCGTGTTCGGCGGGCGCAGCTCCGAACACGGGATCTCCGTGGTCACCGCCGGCGCCGTCCTGCGGGCCGTCGACCGGACCAAGTACGACGTCCTGCCGATCGGTATCACCCGCGAGGGCCGCTGGGCCCTGACCGCCGACGAACCGGAGCGCATGGCGATCTCCGACCGCCGTACGCCCGAGGTCGAGGACGTCGCCGAGTCCGGCGAGGGCGCCGTGGTGCTCCCCGTGGACCCCGGCAACCGCGAAGTCGTCGTCAGCGAACCGGGATCGGTGCCCAAGGCGCTCGGCGAGGTCGACGTGGTCTTCCCCGTCCTGCACGGCCCGTACGGCGAGGACGGCACCCTGCAGGGCCTCCTGGAGCTCTCGGGTGTGCCGTACGTGGGTTCCGGTGTGCTCGCCTCGGCCGTCGGCCAGGACAAGGAGTACATGAAGCGGGTGTTCACCTCGTTCGGGCTCAAGGTCGGCCCCTACCTGGTGATCCGGCCGCGCGAGTGGGAGCGTGACGAGTCGGCGGCCCGCAAGAGGATCGTCGACTTCGCCGGCGAGCACGGCTGGCCGCTGTTCGTGAAGCCCGCGCGCGCCGGTTCGTCGATCGGCATCACCAAGGTCGACGACATCTCGGGGCTCGGCGAGGCGATCGCCGAGGCCCAGCGCCACGACCCGAAGATCCTGGTCGAGGCGGCGCTGCGGGGCCGTGAGATCGAGTGCGGCGTCCTGGAGTTCGAGGACGGGCCGCGCGCCTCGGTGCCGTCCGAGATCCCGCCGCCGGACGCGCACGCGTACTACGACTTCGAGGCCAAGTACATCGACTCGACGCCCGGGATCGTGCCGGCGCCCCTGACGCCCGAGGAGACGGCGGAGGTCCAGCGCCTCGCCGTGGACGCCTTCGAGGCGGCCTCCTGCGAGGGCCTGGTCCGCGCGGACTTCTTCCTCACCGAGGACGGCGAGTTCGTGATCAACGAGATCAACACCATGCCCGGCATGACCCCGATCTCGATGTACCCCCAGATGTGGCAGGCGTCGGGCGTCAGCTACCCCGAGCTGGTGGACCACCTGATCCAGGCGGCCCTGCGCAGGTCGACGGGGCTTCGTTAGCCAGTCGGTCGGCCAGTCGGTCGGCCAGTCGGTCGGCCAGTCGGTCGGCTAGTCGGCGATCCCCGCCGGGATCGCCTTCCCGACAGGCTTCGCGAGATCCACGAGCGGAGCCGTTCCGTCCCCCGTACGGCTCTTGGGGATCGTCACCTCCACATACGCCTTGCGCAGGGTGGTGGTGAAACGGAACGACCCGTCGCCCTGCTTCTCCAGCAGCCAGCCCACCCCGTCGACCTCCACGCCGTCGGCCTCCGAATCGCTCATCCTCGCGGGCCGTTCGACACCGCAGCGCAGTATGATCGCCGGGTTCCCCCAGCCCGCGGTCAGCGCGGACGCGGGCGTGGGATCCCGGCGATCCTGACCGTCGATCCTGGACGGCAGCGCCTTGTCCAGGTCCTTGCACAGCTTCGAGACCTTCGCACCCGGCGAGGGAACCGCCGCCGACACGGTGTCGTCTGCTGAGGAGCAGCCCACAGCGGTGATCAGCAGGGCGAGTACGGCGAGACCGGCAGGCCGGTGACGGAAGAAGTTCACCGGCCAAGGGTAGACGGGGGCTACAGATGCACCACCGGGCAGGTCAGGGTGCGCGTGATGCCGTCCACCTGCTGGACCTTCGCGACCACCAGGCGGCCGAGGTCGTCCACGGTGTCGGCCTGGGCGCGCACAATCACGTCATAGGGTCCTGTCACGTCCTCGGCCTGGATCACCCCAGGAATCTTGCTGATCGTCTCGGCGACGGTCGACGCTTTGCCGACCTCCGTCTGGATCAGGATGTACGCCTGTACCACGGAACCTCCAGGGCGGCCACGAGGATCATGTGGGGAAAAGGAACGCCACGGTATCGCGTCGCCGCGCGCCACGGGGAGACCCGGGGCCCCCGCGGCGGGGTGCGGGGGCGACACAGGTTGACGGACACCTCGACCGTATCGAGGACACTGGTGACGCGCGACTGGGAACGGCAAGGGACAGAAGGGGAGCAAGGGTAATGAAGGGCACTGTTGGTGAGCTCGGGGAGTTCGGGCTCATCAGGGAGCTCACCTCCCGTCTCACCACCACCTCGGCGGTCCGGGTCGGCCCCGGCGACGATGCCGCCGTGGTCGCCGCGCCCGACCGCCGGGTCGTGGCCTCGACCGACATCCTCCTGGAGGGCCGGCACTTCCGCCGCGACTGGTCCACGGCCTACGACGTCGGCCGCAAGGCCGCCGCGCAGAACCTCGCGGACATCGCCGCCATGGGCGCCGTGCCGACCGCCCTGCTGCTCGGCCTCGTCGTCCCCGCCGAACTCCCGGTGACCTGGCCGAGCGAACTGATGGACGGGCTGCGCGACGAGTGCCAGGTGGCCGGCGCGTCCGTGGTCGGCGGCGATGTCGTACGAGGCGACACGATCATGGTGTCGATCACCGCGCTCGGCGATCTGCGCAACCAGGAGCCGATCACCCGGGCCGGCGCCCAGCCCGGCGACCTCGTCGCCGTCACCGGCTGGCTGGGCTGGTCGGCCGCCGGATACGCGGTGCTCTCCCGCGGCTTCCGCTCCCCGCGCGCCTTCGTGGAGGCGCACCGGCGCCCCGAGCCGCCGTACCACGCGGGTCCGGCGGCGGCCGGTCTCGGCGCCACCGCCATGTGCGACGTAAGCGACGGGCTGATCGCCGACCTCGGGCACATCGCCGAGGCCAGCAAGGTCCGGATCGACATCCGCTCCGGCGCGGTCGACATCCCGTCCCAGATGAACGACATCGGGCAGGCCGTCGGCGTCGACCCCATGCAGTGGGTGCTGACCGGGGGAGAGGACCACGCGATCGTGGCGACCTTCCCGCCGGACGTGAAGCTGCCGGCCCGCTGGAAGGTGATCGGCGAGGTGCTCAACCCGTCGGCGCTCCCCCAGGTGACGGTCGACGGGGCGCCGTGGACCAGCAAGGGCGGCTGGGACCACTTCGGGGACATCGAGTCGTGAACGCCGTGCCGGGGGTGCTGACGGTCGCGGGCTCCGACTCCGGCGGAGGGGCCGGGATCCAGGCCGACTTGAAGACCATGCTCGCCCTCGGCGTGCACGGCATGAGTGTGATCACGGCCGTCACGGCCCAGAACTCCCTGGGTGTGCAGGGGGTTTGGCCGCTTCCGGTGGAGGCGGTGCGGGCCCAGTACCGGAGCG
>Ga0182008_10000254_pt1 | contig 41536 bp, 36 predicted proteins | sample Sormic07211129_1_FD_120482 | JGI IMG/M metagenome (GOLD analysis project Ga0182008, IMG submission 120482) | Rhizosphere microbial communities from Sorghum bicolor, Mead, Nebraska, USA - 072115-129_1 metaG | ecosystem: Host-associated > Plants > Roots > Rhizosphere | place: USA: Nebraska...
CGGCCGACCAAGCGACCCGCACCGCCGCATTCACAAAGGCCGGGCGCATGGATATCGCGATCGCCGTGGACGGGCCGCGCCCACTGATCGAATTGAAACAGCTGCCGCCGACGTTTCGCGACGTGCACATCAGCAAGGACCAGATGGCATCGCTGCTGGGCATCGCAACCGACCGTCTGCACCCGTCGCTTCCGCTCGAGGTGGTGTCCACAGGCCTGAGCCACCTGGTCACGCCTGTCGTACACATCGAGGCACTGCGCGAACTCAAGCCGAAGAGCGAAGCCCTGGCCAGCCTCAGCAGGGCACTCGGCGTGGACACGATCCCGGTCGTGGCGTTGGACGGCCTGCCGGCTGCAGTGATAGCGAGATCCCGCGACCTGTGCCCCGGCATAGGCAATGCCGAGGAGCCCGCATCTGGCACGACCAATGGCGCGCTGGCTTGCTACATGGCAAAGCATGGGCTACGCAACGCCTCTAGCCCGATAGGACGCGCAGAGCAAGGTGTCGAGATGGGGCGCCCTAGCGTGATCGAAAGCGAACTTCTCTTCGATTCCCATGGCTCGGTTATGGGCGTGTCGGTCCGGGGCCAGGCCCTGCTTTCGTTGACCGGCTCACTGCGCCTGCCCCCGATGAGCTCGCCGCAGGCCCGCTGTGACGACCAAATCGCCATGTCCTAACCTCTTGCAGCTCTGTCGTGCCATCGCTCAAGGCAGGAATTGCCAACGGCACGATGAAGCTATGACTGACGTGCAAGACAAGCCCGGGCCTTGCATGATCTGACCCACGATTGCCAGATGCGCAACTCTCCCCGAATCAATTGGGCTTGGGCCTGAGCCGATCGACGATGGAGCAGACGCGCGCACGGTTGAATGCGATCGCACCTTGGCGTAGGCCCAGGGCGATGCACGCGCCGCCATTCGCGTCGCACGCAAGGTGCGCATCGGCATGGACGTGGCGCCGCCCGCTGTCAAGGACGAGCAGCTGAACGTGGCTGGCTTGGGCACGGAGGTGACGCAGATGCCGGCGCATGGCCTGGGCGATCACGCCCGAGCGGCAGAAAGTTGATCGACTTCACCGCGCCGTATTCAGCAGGCTTCATCGGCATCGTGCGGTCCAGGACCGTATCACTCAAAGGTGCCGCTGATCTGGTGAGCAAGAAGGTCACCGTGACGCGGGGCATCACCTATGACATGCAGGTCACGGCCATGGCATCCAAGGGCACGGAGATCGTGCGTTTCGACGCTGAGGCGAACTCGCTCACAGTATGCGCCCGGCAGATTTCGCCGCCTCCATGTGCAGCCACGACAGGAAGGCCTTCACCGGCGGCCGGCCGGCGTGGCTGGGCGGGTAGACCGCGAAATGCGCCTTGACCTTGATGGCCTTGTCCATGCCGAAGGGCGCGATCAGCTTCCTGTCCGCGAGATGCCCGGCGGCGTTCATGGCGCTTTCCAGCGCAACGCCCAAGCCTTGTGTGGCCGCATCCAGTGACATCTGGGCGCGGTCGAACCGCACGGCGAACCTGTCTGGCGCGCGCGCGCCAGTCACGGAGCGAAACCAGTCCGACCATTGCACGATGCTCACGTTGCTCTGGATCAGCGGCAGCTCTAGCAATTGTTCGATGTGCTTGAGCCGATGCTCCTTTACGAAGAACGGGCTGGCCAAGGGCACGATGCGCTCCTCGAACAGCGGCTCCACTTCCAGCTCGGGCCACTTCGGAGTGCCGTAGCGAATGTCCATGTCGGCATGGCCGAGCGCGAAATCGCTGTGGGTGTGCGCGGCCGATAGATTGAGCGAGATGTCGGGGAAGGCCAGCGCGAATCCCCGCAGGCGCGGCATCAGCCACAGGCTGGCGATGCTCGGCGCGGAATGCACGTACAGGCTGTTGCTCGTGCCATGCCGAAGGTCTTCGGTGGCCGACACGATAGCGGCCAACGCGCCTGAAACGCGGTCCCGGTAGCCCTCGCCAGCCGTGCTCAGCCACACGCCGTGCGCGCTCCGTTCGAACAGCCGCACGCCCACGTGCGCTTCCAGCTTTGCGACCTGATGGCTGACAGCAGACGGCGTGAGGTGCAGTTCGGTGGCTGCCAGCGAAAAACTGCGCCGCCGGGCCACCGCATCGAAGGCAAGCAGTTGGGTGCTAGGAGGAAGGGACATGGGAGCAACCCGCAGGTTGAATGACGATTCGTCATCATAGGCTGATGACATATCGCTTGCCGTCATTCAGCAGTTTGAAGACCATTCGCCGCACCAACCGGAGATCACTGAAATGCTGCTGAAAAACAAAGTCGCCGTTATCACTGGAGGCGCTGGATTGAATGGCCTTGGATTCGCCACGGCCCTCAATATGGTCTCCCAGGGCGCCCGCGTAGCCCTGCTCGACCTGGCCCGCGCCGAACCCCAGGCTGCCGCGGCCCGCCTCGGCGACGGCCACCTGGGCCTCGTGGCCGACGTGACCGACAAGGCCTCGTGCGAAGCCGCCGCCGCCGCCGTGCTGACCGCCTTCGGCCGCATCGACGTGCTGGTCAACAACGCCGGCATCACCCAACCCGTTAAAACACTGGAGATCACCGGCGCCGACTACGATCGCATCCTGGACGTGAGCCTGCGCGGCACACTGTACATGTCGCAGGCCGTGCTGCCGGCCATGCGCGGCGCCAGGAGCGGCTCCATCGTCTGCATCTCGTCCGTTTCGGCACAGCGTGGCGGGGGCATCTTCGGCGGGCCGCACTACTCGGCCGCCAAGGCCGGCGTGTTGGGTCTGGCCCGTGCCATGGCACGCGAGTTCGGCATCGACGGCATCCGCGTCAACAGCATCACGCCCGGCCTGGTGGAGACCGACATCACGCAGGGCAAGCTCAGCGACGCGCAGAAGGCGCAGATCGCCGAGACCATCCCGCTGGCCCGCTTGGGCCGCCCGACCGACATCGCCGGCGCCTGCGTGTTCCTGGCGAGCGACCTCTCGGCCTACTGCACCGGCATCACGCTCGACGTGAACGGCGGCATGTTGATCCACTGATCCCTTGCTGCACCGCCCCCCACCGCATCCAACGGAGACAACACCATGCAACGCAAGACCTTCACCCACACCCTGCTGGCCCTGGCCGCCTGCGCCCTGATCACCCCGCTAGCCGCACAGGCTCAGGCCGTCAAGCTGACGCTGGGCCACGGCGCCGCGCCCGGCAACCCGCGCCACGAGGCCGCCGTCAAGTTCGCCGAAGTGGCCAAGGCACAGAGCGGTGGTCGCATCGAGGTCAGCGTGGCCCCGTCGGCCCAGCTCGGCGACGACGCTGCCATGGTCACGGCCCTGCGCACGGGCGCGCTGGACATTTCGGCCAACTCGCAGGGCGCCGTGTCTTCTGCCGTGCCGGAGTACGCCGCCTTCGGCATGCCCTTCCTCTTCACCACATCAGCTGACGCCTTCAAGCTGCTGGACGGCCCGCTGGGCAAGGAGCTGGCCGAGAAGTCGCTGACCAAGGGCATGGTGGTGCTGGGCTACTGGGACAACGGCATCCGCCACATGACCAATGGCAAGCACCCCATCACCAAGGTGGAAGACATGAAGGGCCTGAAGATGCGCACGCCGCCCGATGCGGTGCTGGTGGACATCATGCAGTCGCTCGGCGCCGACGCGCAGCAGGTCAAGTTCGCCGAGCTGTACGTAGCGCTGCAGCAGGGCGTGGTCGACGGGCAGGAAAACCCGCTCGTCAACTTCCATGCCAGCAAGCTGTACGAGGTTCAGAAGCACCTAGCGCTGACCAGCCACATGTTTCAGATGACGCCCCTGCTCATGAGCAAGCGTAGCTGGGGCCGCCTGGCCGAAGCCGATCGCAAGGCGCTGCAGGAGGCCGCCACTCAGGCCACGGCCCTGCAGCGGAAGCTCTCGCAGGAGGCCGACGACAAGCTGCTGGCTGAGCTGAAGACCAAGGGCGTGCAGGTGACGACCGTGGACAAGGCCGCCTTCGCCAAGGCCACCGCACCAGTGGACGCCAAGTGGCGCGCTGGCCCCATCGGCGCCTACGTCGGCAAGGTCACCGCCGCAGCGCGCGGGCTCTGAGCGGCCACCCGTTCAAGGAGCCCGCCATGAACCCCATCGAACGCGGCATTGCCGCGCTGTGCCAGGTCGTGCTGTGGATCAGCACGTCCGTGATCTTCGTGATCCTGGTGACCAACACCGTGCTGCGTTACGCCACCGGCGCCAGCCTGCAGTGGGCCAACGAGGTGCCTGAGTTCCTGTTCCCCTGGTTGGTGATGTCCGGCGTGGTGCTGGCCGCGCTGCAGGGCGCACACATCGCCACTACCTTCCTGATGGACACGGTGTCGGTCGCTGCGCGGCGCATCGTGGCCACGCTGTCCTGGCTGGTCGTGGCGGGGCTCTACGCCACGTTGTCGGTGGCCACCTTCAGCATGCTGGGCATAGTGCACGACGAGAAGTCGCCGATCCTGCAACTGCCCGGTTCGCTGACCTACGGCTGCGTGATGGCGGGCATGGTGCTGCTGGCGCTGTTGGCCCTGCAATCGGCCTGGACCACCTGGGCCACGACGCCGCAAATGGCAACACCCGATGCCGAACCAGCCGTGCCGGTCGCGCACTGGTAAGGAGAACACCATGAGTGCCTTGATCCTTCTCGTCTTCATGGGCGCGGCCACCATCGCCATGCCCATCGCCCATGCGCTGCTGGTGGCCGCCATGGCCGCAGCCGCCACCTCCGACCGCGTGCCGCTGGACCTCCTTGTGCAGCAGATGGTGGCGCAGGTGCAGAGCTTTCCGCTGATCGCGATCCCGTTCTTCATGCTGACGGGCTCGCTGATGATGGGCGGCAAGCTGGGCGCCGCGTTGGTCGGTGTGCTGTCCACGCTGATCGGCCGATTCCACGGCGGGCCGGCCCAGGTGGGCGTGCTGTCGTCTACGCTGTTCGGCGGCGTTTCGGGCTCGGCCGTGGCCGACGCTTCGGCCATTGGCTCGCTGATGATCCCGTGGCACAAGCGGCTGGGTTATCCGGCGGCATTCTCGGCGGCTACGCTGGCCTCGGCTGCGACCATCGACATCCTGATCCCACCGTCGATTCCGTTGATCCTGTACGCGCTGTCGTCCAATGCCTCCATCGCGGCACTGTTCGTGGCCGGCATCCTGCCGGGGCTGCTGCTGTGCGCGGGCTTCATGTTCATGTGCTGGTGGGTCGGAAAGCGCCGCAACTTCCCGCGCGACACCTCGCGCATCGACATGGCGGCGTTCCGCGTGCACCTGCTGTACGCGGCCCCTGCCATTCTGCTGCCGGCGCTGATCGTGCTATTCCTGCGCTTCGGCATCGCCACGCCGACCGAGGTGGCCGTGCTGTCTACGTTCTATGCCGGCGCGGTCTCGGCGCTGGTCTACCGCGACCTGGGGTGGAGGCGGCTGCACCAGGCCGTGGTGCACGCCGGGCTGGCCACGGGCGTGGTGCTGCTGGTGATCATGGCCTCCGCCGCGATCGGCTGGCTGCTGACCTTCGACCAAATGCCCCAGGGCATCGTGCAATGGGTCAGCGCCAACGTGAGCAGCGCCTGGCTGGTGATCCTGCTGATGAACCTGATGATGTTGTTCGTCGGCATGTTCATCGACCTGCCGGCCGCCGTGCTGCTGCTGACGCCCGTCTTCGTGCCACTGGCCAACGCCATCGGCATGGACCTGGTGCAGCTCGGCGTGATGATGGTCGTGAACCTGGCCATCGGCCTGTACACGCCGCCGGTGGGCACCACGCTGTTCATCACCAGTGCGCTGGCCAAGGTCAAGGTGGGACAGACGGTGCGTGAGCTGGGGCCGTTCTACCTCGTCGCCTTCGGCGTGCTGGCCCTAGTCTCTTATGTGCCGGCCACCATCCTGCGCTGACATCCTCCCTTTTCCAAGAAAGCTTGCGATGAACACAAACACCGACACGCATGCGCAGTTGGCGCAGTTGGCGCAGTGCGCCTACCGCATCCGCCGCTACGCCCTGCGCATGGGCGAAGTGCAGGGCCAGGGCTACATCGGCCAGGCCCTGGGCTGGGCCGACGTGCTGGCCGTGGCCTATGGCCATGCCATGAACATCCGGCCCGAAGACCCGCTGTGGGAAGCGCGCGACCGCTTCCTGCTCTCGCACGGCCACTACGCCATTGCGCACTACGCCGCGCTGATTGAGGCCGGCGTCATTGCCGAAGGCGAACTGGAAACCTACGGCAGCGACGACAGCCGTCTGCCCATGTCCGGCATGGCCAGCTACACGCCAGGCATGGAGATCTCCGGTGGCTCGCTGGGCCAGGGCCTGATCATCGGCGTGGGCATGGCGCTGGCCCTCAAGCACAAGAACAACCCTGCCTTCGTCTACAACTCCATGAGCGACGGTGAGTTGGACGAGGGCTCGACCTGGGAGGCCGCGATGTCGGCTGCGCACCACGGCCTAGGCAACCTGATCTGCTTGGTCGACATCAACAACCAGCAGGCCGACGGCCCCTCCGGCAAAGTGCTGGGCTTCGAGCCGCTGGCCGACAAGTGGGTCGCCTTCGGCTGGCATGTGCAGCGCGTCAAGGGGAACGATTTGGCGGCCGTGCGGGCCGCGTTCGATATGGCCCGAGTGCTCAAGCAACCCAAGCCACGCGTGATCCTTTTCGACACGCTGATGGGCAAGGGCGTGCCCTTCCTGGAGACGCGCGAGAAGAACCACTTCATCCGTGTCGACCCGCCCGAATGGCAGCAGGCGCTGGCCATCCTCGACCAATCGCAAGCCGAAGGAGCCTGAACATGAACACCGTTGCAGAAAAGACGCCGCGCCTGACCACCTCGGCCATGATCGCCTCCATCGCCAGCGAGGGGCAGCGCGTCAAAGCCGCCCCGTTCGGTAAGGCGCTGGTCGAATACGCCGCCGCACACCCCGAGGTTGTCGGCATGACGGCCGACCTGGCCAAGTACACCGACCTGCACCTGTTCGCGCAAGCCTACCCGGAGCGCTTCTTCCAGATGGGCATGGCCGAGCAACTGCTGATGGGCGCCGCCGGCGGCATGGCCAAGGAAGGGCTGGTGCCCTTTGCTACAACCTACGCCGTGTTCGGCACGCGCCGCGCCTACGACTTCATCCACCAGGTGATCGCGGAAGAGAACCTGAATGTGAAGATCTGCTGCGCGCTGCCGGGCCTGACCACCGGCTACGGTCCCAGCCACCAGGCCACCGAAGACCTGGCCATGATGCGCGGCGTGCCCAAGCTGATCATCGTCGACCCCTGCGATGCGCTAGACATCGAACAGGCCGTGCCGCAGATCGCGGCGCACCAGGGGCCGGTCTACATGCGCCTGCTGCGCGGCAACGTACCGCTGGTGCTCGACGAATACGACTACAAGTTCGAACTGGGCAAGGCCAAGCTGCTACGCGACGGCAACGACGTGCTGGTGATCTCTGCTGGCTTCATGACCATGCGCGCACTGGAGGTGGCCGACACGTTGCGTGCCGACGGCGTGGACGTGGCGGTGCTGCACTGCCCAACCATCAAGCCGCTGGACGAAGCCACCATCCTGGCCGAGGTGCAGCGCAAGCCGCGGCTGGTGATCGTGGCTGAGAACCACTCGGTCATCGGCGGATTGGGGGAAGCCGTGGCCAGTTCGCTCCTGCGCCACCGCGTTCACCCCGCCCGATTCGAGCTGGCGGGCCTGCCGGACGCATTCCTGGACGCGGGTGCATTGCCCACGCTGCATGACCGCTATGGCATCAGCAGGCAAGCATTCGCGGCGCGCGTGCGTGCCTGGCTGGATTGAGAGAAGAAGCACGACTCTTCCATTGCCAGGTGTCTGATCGACGTTTGGCGGTGCATGCGCCGAAAGAAAAACAAGGAGTTCAGCTTTGCCTACGCCTTCAGCGCGATGGACACGTACTTGATCAGGTCTGGACAGACTTTCTCGAAGAAGATTGTCTACCTCTCTCTTTTCACTTTCTTGATTGCAGGACAAGTTATGGCGGCGACAGAGTCACTCGCTGAGTTGGATGTTGGTGAATATGCGGAGCTTGCCAAGCGTCCCAACCCCAAGCACCTCGTCCTTCAATATGTCCCCGCGCTTGCAGCACTACTGGCTCGTGCCGAACAGCTCAAAGCCGCCCCACTGACGCAAGCTGAAGTTGAGAAGATAAGGGACCATGCATCCGTGATGGTGGCGAACAATAGGGCCGCGAAGGCGGTTGCTGAGAAGCGGGGGTACAAAGATATTCACCCCGAATCGGCCTGGGAAGAGTGGAAGGTGCTTCGCACTCAGCTCCCGCGCTGATTGCCGGCGTCGAGTCGGCCCTTCGAGCGGCTGCTTTCCGCTGGTCGCAGCGTCTCAAAAGGATCCCATTCGGCCTCGACGAGGCTCCGGCAGGATGCGGCCAGAACCGGACATACAGAGCAGCAGCTCGGTGAATCACCCGACCACGTCATGACCGTTGCAAAACCACCGCTCGATGCGCAAGCCGCAGCATCCCCGTTACTCGTTGTCCGCCCACGCGCCGAGCGAGTGGCGCGACTTGCGAAAATGGCAAGACCCAAGCTCGTTGCCAGAGCGAACGAGTTTTTAAAGACGTGCGATGGTTCTGATGCAACTTTCAACGGGTATACGGAAACGCGCAGTCGGTTCATCCTCGCCGTTCGCCCGACAGGTCGATCTTCGGAATCGTTCGGTATCTCGTTCGTCACATGCCTCTACCTTGCCGGCCCACCCTTTTGGAGCAATGCACAGCTGCGATGCAAGGCTGTCGAAGACTCGGACGGCGCGCTTTTGTATGAAATCGCCGACCAGGCGGTCGGCTTCACTGTGAGGTGTGACGCGATCGTTGTGCCGGCATACGACCTGACTTTTGCACATGAGTGGTCTAGACAACTCGCCGGCTGACATCGGCCATCAGCGAACCTTCAAAAACTAGTGCCATGCGAGTCATCGTCTCATCGCTTGAAGATAAAAAATTTCTGAGATCGGAGCCTGCCGATGTGGCGGCCGGCTTAGCGCGTCTCGGCGTTGCCGAGGACTCTCAGATTGGCTCGTTCTATCTTCGATACGAGGGGCCATTGTCGAGTGAGAACACGGGCTTCTTATTGCTAGATGTACTCGGTGCACGACCTCAAGAATCCATCGAGGCTGCCACGGCCGTGGTCCGTGGCAAATATGGCTGGCCTGAGCGATACGTGGTGTTGACTAGTTTTTTGGGTGGCGGCGTGATGGTCTACGACCTTTTGACCGAACAGGTCTACGACGTCGACTTCGAAGGCGGCGACGCTCTGCTCAAGAACGATCAACTCGAGCCTCGCTACCCGTCGTTCCTAGAGTTTCTGCGTTTCTACTTTGGCGAGGCATCAGCTAACGTCTGACGAGGCCTGCATGCGGCCAACAGCGGACCTAAGAGCATGGCGGAGGCGAGTCGAGGACACCTTCACACGGCCGTATGAAAAAAATCACTGCTGCGATATTGATCATTGTCACGAGCCTGACAGTCGCCGGACAAAAAATCCCTAACGCGGAAAGCCTCGCTCGACGATTGCTAACCTTCCATGAGCCCGTCGGCGGCGGTTGGGAACTAATTCGCGACACAGAGTTCAGGATGTCATATCGCCGAACAGCGGCGCTAGGTCACGTTCCTTCCAACGCAAGTATCGCCATTTTTAATGGCGATACCCTGGCAGGGAACTTAGAAGATGAGGCTCGTCGCGTTATCGAGCTAACAACTGCTGAGAAGCGCCAGGTGCTAGCAAATATCAAGGTCGTAACCGTTACGGATCGACCTAGCGCGTGCATCGGCTTCAAACTGGTCCGAAAGCGTGACCTTCCCCTGGAGATTGGCCGCTGGCAAGAACGTGTGCTGGTTTGCAGACCTCCTGCATGGGAAAGTCAAGGATTCATCGCGAGCTTCAGTTATGGCCGAAGCGAGCCAGATGATCTCGTTGAAGCTGAGGCCGACACCTTCCTCCGAGGAATTCAGTACAGGCCGGCGCGGCCGTAAAGTTCTGTCTGAGAGACTGCTTCGGAGCAGGGTGTACGGCAGCTTCGGGCGGCGGATTCAACCGGTCGATGCAACACATTCGCTGAACATTTCAGCAGGTGTATGGAAGCCGAGCGTCTTGCGCGGCCTCTCGTTCAATTGTCTCGCGATCGCGTTGAGTTGAAGCTGTGAGAACCCTGAGATGTCCATGCCCTTCGGCATGTACTGCCTGAGCAACCCATTGGTGTTCTCGTTGCTGCCGCGCTGCCAGGGGCTCTGGGGATCACAGAAGTAGACCTGGATGTCGGTGGCCATCGTGAATCGCTTGTGACCGTGCATCTCCGTGCCTCGATCCCAGGTCAATGATTTGTAGAGCTCCTGCGGCAACTTGCGCGCGTTCTTTATCAGCGCGTTGACCACCGATTGCGAGTCCTTGCCTTCGAGCTTCACCAACATCACGTATCGCGTTTGCCGCTCGACCAACGTGGCGATCTGGCTGTTGCCGCTGCCGAACACCAAATCACCTTCCCAATGACCAGGCACCGCCCGATCCTCGACAGATGCGGGTCGCTCGCTGATCGACACTGCATCAGCAATCTGCCCATGGATCGCAGTCTTCTGCGTATAGGAACGAGAGCGTCGCATGCCGCGCGTGCGTCTAAGGTGCTCCAGCAGCTCCTTCTTCAATGCACCACGCGCTTGAATGAAAAGACTGCGGTAGATGGTCTCGTGTGACACATGAAGGCTCGGGTCGTTCGGATAAGTATGCTTGAGCCAGCCGGCGATCTGCTCCGGCGACCACAGCATTCGAAGCAGATCCGCCACGATGCCAGCCAGCGCTCGGTTCTTGACCAGCTTGCATCGCTTGGGCCGTAAGGCACGATTCCATGCAGCTTCGTCGGCGACGCTCGCCCGATAGCCGCCTTGCCCTGCGTTGCGTCCGATCTCGCGGCTGATGGTCGACGGTGCCCTGCCAAGTCGGGCGGCCACTGAACGCATCGATTCACCGACCATCAGGGCGCGGGAGATCTCTTCTCTCTCTGCCAGGGTCAACGCATTGGCGCAGCGTCGCCGCTGCGGCGGTCGAATTCCACCAGTCTTCGAGAAGATGTTCTGGATAGAAGTGTGGGGTCGGTCAAACAGCTTGCCAATCTGGTGAAGGGTCCAACCTTCCCTCCACCGCTCCCACATCAATGCCTTCTGGGTACTCGTGTAGTAGGTCCGTGTCCGGTACTTCATCTGCAACACTCCTTCTGCCTAAGCAGTTGTAAGTGTGTTGCATCGACCGGTTGAATCCGCCGCCCATACCGGCTGTAGAGATTTCTCCGAAGCGGACATGCCTCGAAGCGGCCGCTGCCCACAGTGCGGCATCGTCCACGAAGAGCTTGGATCTCAGCGGGCTCTCAAGCCCGACTGCTTTGCTGACTCTTGAGGGGCGTGCTTTATTTCGGCGTCAAAGACGCGTTGAAAGTCCGGATCGTTGTATCCAAGTCCTGCGAACGGCGAGGCTTTGTGGGGCTCATTCGCCGCAACCTTATTTCCGCCCAGAGCGGCGCCGCCAAGCAACGCTCACGTCTCCTCGTGACGTTCGAGCACGCGGGCAACGCCGGAATCGATCTGTAGAATTCGGCCGGATGGAATGTCGGCCGAGTTGGCCGGTGATGCAGCCAAGTGTGTAGGCGACATCTTGAATGCAACTCGCGAGAACGTGCGCATGAAATTGAGTTGGTCATATCGGTTGCCGAAAGAGCGCCAGATCGGCACCAGAGCCCCTGTCGCCTCTGCCGATACGGTGCTCGTCGCCTTTCACTACGACAAGGCGGATTTTTTCGAGAGCACGCTCGTTGCATTCGAGCGCATGACCGGTGAGGAGCGCTGGCGCACCACCATCCCCCATGTGATCAATGAGCCTGTGCTGGCACAAGATGGCTCCGTGTACGTCAGCAGCTTCTCCGGAACGGTCCACGCCTTCGACCGCAACGGAAAGAAACTTTGGGACTGCCGATGCGGTGATCGCAACATGGGCAAGCCCTGCCTCGTCGCAGGCGATCGCCTCGCAGTCGCGGAAACGGGTGGCGGTGCGTCGAAGACGTGGGGCCTCGATCTGCGCACGGGCTCGATCGCCTGGGCTTTCGAGAACCATGGGCACAGCTATGGCCTTGCCACGAACAACGGCCGCCTCGTCCATGCCACGGTGCTCGCAGAGGGCGCAGGGGTTCGCCTGCATTGCGTAGAGATGTCAAGCGGCCATTCGCTCTGGTCCGCCGACAGCGCAGAGTGGCTGTTTCAGCCGATTGTGCAAGACCAGGCCGTCCTTATCGGTGCGAGGGGATCTCTGCGAGCCTATTCATTGCAGTCGGGCGATCTGCTGGCACGGTTGGACCTTGAGGATCAGGAGGCGATCGATGGTCAGATGCTGAGCGCGGGCGATCGCATCTACTTCGGCACAGATTCCGGACGTGTTGGTTGCGCTTCGTTGCAGAGCGAACGATCTTTCTTCAAGGTCAAGCACTCGCTCCAGAGCGTGTGGTTCGCTGCCTTCGAAGGCAGCATTCGTGGACGGCCGACCATGACCGGGAACGCCGTGGCTGTGCTCTCGCAGGAAGAGGGCATTGTCCTTCTCGATCCGGCCGCAGGGAATCGGATCTCCGCACTCAAGATGAGCAAGGGCAACGGTGGTGGTCTGCTGTACCACCGCGATTGGCTTTACGGATCGTTGGGGGCGGAAGTCCGAGCTTTTGGTCCTGGGTGAGGCTAATGTTCGCGCCTAGGTTGCCCGCGTCGCATTCGGCCCGAGTCGGGCGCTAGCACGAGCTTCGTTAGCTTTTGGCGCACAGACCGGGCCGCCCCACGCCGCCGACGGGTGCTTGCGCAGCTTGCCGCAACAACGGCCCCAGAGCACCCTGCGGACCGTCATCGTCGTCTGGCCTGCATCGACCTCTGTAGCTTGGGCAGCGTGGCTGCGTGCCAGGCGCGCGACATTGGCATATCGCTGCCGCATCGCTGGACGCTTCTTACTTGACGACGCTAGCGTCCAGCCGCATCAAGCATCTGCTCTGTCCTACTGTGTATTCCTACGTACCCGAAGATTCGGATCGACGCCAGGTTGCAATAAATTCACGGCTGCCATTGACCGCGCGTGAGTAGAGCCACCGTGGGGTCAACTTTTCGTGCGGCATTTCCCAAATAGGTTTGTGCGCGTGCACATGCTCGTTGCCGATGAAGATGTACTCGTCACACAATTCGATGATTGATGCTTCGTCAACGCCAGTCACGCTGCCTCCAGCATGCGGTCGATCTGGGTCAAAACGATGCGTAACCCAGCATGCAATGACGACATTGGGGCGGTACTTGGCGACTGCGGCGGCCGCATTCAGCTTCTCTACGTTTTCCCCGTAGGGCACCGTAGGCTGACCGATTTGCGCATAGTAGGCCTTGAGCTCTGGATCCTCTTGCTGACGGTTATCTGTGGCGGGGATGGACAGGGCCTTCGCGAGGAGGACGTGCCCAGCGCCAATCTCGATGGCGACCCTGCCTTCGATGCGAGATCGCAGGAAATCACAGAGCTCATCAGTCGGGAAGCTGTAGACGCCTTGGCGCACGCCAAAAAGCAAGCGTTCCTGCGCGGTTGTTCCCTCGAGCGTGCGGGCGGAGACAATCCGGAGGCGCCCGCGGTCATCGACCAGGCGACTCGAGATGTCCCGTACCTTTGTCAGGTCGATAGCAAAAGCGTCCATGCGCAGATTTTGAACTACAGCGGTGGAACGATCTTCCCAAGCAAGGATGCGCCCCGCCGTCTCACCAGCATGACTACGCTGGCTGCTTACGCCACACGCAAGCGCATGCCAAGTGCTGTCGAGGGTGGCGCGTCACAAGACGACGGGTATCGTTTCACGGGACTCCTGCACAGGCTTCACCCTGGCTTCACTTGCGTCACGCACACTGGCTCTCGACAGCGGTTCGGCGCTGGTAGAGGTAAGGAGAAGAAGGAATTTGCTCAGGGAAACGCCTCGATGCCGACCGCTGTCACTCTTTAATGGCCCTTGGCCAAGGCAAGCGTGGATGAAAGCGGAATGATGCGGAGGCACCGTGTTGAGTGTTGGCTTGCGCGCGACATCGCGTGCGTAGTCGGGGTAAGAAAGATAAGCAGCAGCGGCAGAATCTACTCATGACCACAAACCAAGAATGGACCGATGAGGCATTGAGTGCGATGGCGATTGAGTGGCGCAGGAAGGCGCTCGCGGGAGGCGTCATAGAAGCTCCGGACCAACCGGCGGCTTGTCTCTTCCTTGGCGAGATCGCGCGCGTGAGTGGGATTGCTCCAGGCCGATGCGCACGCCGTGCTTACCTGGCTCAGCAAGACCAGGGGCCGTTTGCTGCGAAGTAAAAATTTATCAGGGATCTCTGGCGGTTCGTCCGCATTGCCCATATCAAGCTGAGACCTCGCTCTCGGCGAGGCCGTCGCATACGGACAGAGTGAAGACGGCAAGAAGGCACGGCCTACAGCCGCCGCACATCAGTACGGGCTGGCACATGGTGTGGCACGCAGGACGCAATCGCATGCCCCTTGGGCACAGAGCTTGTTCTTGACGGCTACCGATGTGCCTGCTTTTCAAACAGGGGCCGTGAAGAATTCGCCGATGCCAGCAAGCGCTGCACCTTCGGGTCGAACAGAGCGGCCCGTGCGAACGCCACGTTGCGGCCCAGGCGTTCGACGCTCGACGCTCGACGCTCGACGCTCGACGCTCGCAGTGGCGAGGATGCGCCCCGCCTGAGTTGCCGCCATCATGTTGACGGTCAGGCTGATCGTCGCGCACGTGCGTCCGGGCGGCAGCGGCGACAGCACTGCCATGGCCATGGAGAGGTCGAGCATGCTGGCGAGCGAGTCGCCGGCCACCACGCCGTTGCCTTGGGTGCTGGAGGCCGGCGCCTCAAGGCGCAGCCGCAGTTCGCCCTGCTTGACGCTGACAAGCACGGCCGCGCCGGGTTTGCATCCAGCACCAGCTCGCGCTGACCTGCGGCCGCTTGCGTAACCCTGGCGGCGATCTGCGCGCGCGTGGGATTGTCCCGCACGCCTGCTTGCGGCCCACCCGGGTCCGCAGCACTCACATGAAGGGCTGGCGTGGAGTCGGCCACCACAGACCTTCCTGCTTTTGACCCATGGTCGTGCGCAGCACGCCGATCCCGCCGGCCTCGAGTTCGACCACATCACCGGGCTGCAATTGGCGATTGAGTTCCAGAGCCGAGCCACCGCCCATGGTGCCGGAGCCGATCACGTCGCCTGGCTCGATGCGCTCGCCCAGCGACACGTAGGCGATCAACTCTGCCGGCGTCCACAACTTGTTGCCGCTGTTGCCGCGCGCCCAGGTCTCGCCGTTCACGCGCACCTCCATGGGAATGGCGTCCAGGTCGGCGAACTCATCCAATGTCGTGACCCACGGGCCGATGGCATGCGCGAAGTCCTTGCTCTTGGTCGCGCCCATGCCGATGGCGAGTTCATTGTGTTGCAGGTCGCGGCCGCTGAAATCGTTGTAGAGCGTGATGCCGAAGATGTACGGCGTCGCCTCTTCCGGGCGAAGGTTGGAACCCTGGCGGCCAATGACATAGCCCAGTTCCAGCTCGTAGTCCATGTGCTGGATGTAGCCTGGCCAGGGCACCGTGGCGCCGTTGCCGATCACCATCACGGGCGAATTCTTCGCGAAGCCCGGAATCTGAAGAATCGCGTCGGGTACTTGCCGCTTCATGCGCTCGTGCCATCCTTTGATGTGGCCGGTGAAAGCGAGACCGTCACGCAGCACCGTCGGGTCGGATGCGGCAAGCCAGCTGACATCTGCAATGGGCAGCGAGGCGTCGTCACCGAACCGCCCCCCGATGACGACAGCGGCCGCCTCGGCCAGGTTGGCACCGGCGCCCAGCGCCTGCGTCAGACTGCCTGGAAAGCGTGCCTGCGCCAACCGTATGGCGCCCGCGTCGGTGGCATGAAAGCTGGCTTTTGCATGCAGCGCGGCGGCGCGCGCCAGATCGATGACGCGGCCCTTCTCGGGCTCAACCACGACTAGCCGGGCCACCGGACCGTCAGGGCTTTCTCTGGAAATACGACCGAACTTCATGGAACAGATCCTTTCTGTGCAATTGGCACATCGGTTGGGAAACAGGAAACACGAAACAGGACGCGACGGAGGCGCCGTCACTGAGCCTTGAAGCCGGTGCGCTGCACCACTGCGCGCCATTGGGCCGACTCCTCCCGCCGGCGCTCGGCCAGCCACACGGCGTCGCGCACATCCAGCGACAAGCCCAGCGGCGTGAGGGCGGCCTTGACATCGTCCCGCCCGACCGCTTGCAACACCGCCCTGCCCAGGGCGGCGACAAGATCGGGAGAAGCGCCCGCAGGGGCGTACAGCGCGAACCACTCCTGGCCCACGACGCCCGGGTAGCCCACTTCGGAAAAGGTCGGAATGTGCGGATAGAAGGGATTGCGTTGAGCGCCGGAAGTGGCGAGCACACGCAAACGGCCGCTTTTGATCAGCTCGGAAAACAGCGGCACTGACGCCATGCCGGCGCTCAGCGTGCCGCCAATGACCTCCTGTGCGATCTGCGGAGGCGCACGGTAGGGGACGTGCTCCACCTGGATACCAGCGACCGTGCCGAACAGCGTAGCCACAAAGTGCGGCGAGCTGCCACTGCCCGGATTGCCGATGCTGGCCTTGCCAGGGTTGCGCTTGCACCAAGCCACGAACTCCTGCAGCGTCTGCGCCGGATGGTCGGCGGCCACCACCAACGCGAAGTCGATCACGCAGATACTGCAAACCGGCACGAAGTCGCGCTCAGGGTCGTAAGGCAGCCGGGCATAGGTCAGCGGATACAGCGACAACGCAGCCACAGGCGTGATGGCGAGCTGTTGGGCCACGGCGGAATGCTGCTTGAGCGCGGCCAGCGCCAACTGGCCTCCTGCGCCCCCCTTGTTCTCGACGATGGTGGTGCGACCCAGCGCCTGCGTCAGCGGACGGCTGATCACACGCGCAACCAGGTCGGGCACGGAGCCCGCGGCAAAGCCCACCAGCAGGTTCAGCGGCTGCGCCTCGCTGGCGCGCGCAGCTCCCATCGAGGCCAGGCCAGCAGCAGCCAAGGCCTGCAGAGCGGTACGTCTTTCCATGTCTGTCTCCTAATGCCCGAGAGGGCTGGTTTTCTTCAAATGCCGATCTATTATCGATACTCATCGTCTCGAATTAATGTTAACGAGACGTGACGACCAATGTCAACAGGACAGTCGGCCTCCAGGGAAATCACCTACCCTACTGACAGGTAGCGACATTGACTCACGCCCCACTTCATGAAACGCTTCGTATCGTTTTATAAATTACCTCATCCAGCACATGTCCACCGCTCATCCCGACGCTCAAAACCCGTTTCGTGCCGTGCGCCGCTTCGTCACCGGCGAAGACGCCGAAGGCCGCTCCTACTTCGCCTTCGATGGTCCCACGCCGAACCAGGTGACCGAGCCTGGAGTGCCCAGCGCGCAAGTGCCCTGGGCCACCGGTGAAGCCATCGCCGCCGGCGCGGACCCGGCGCCTGCTGGCCATCCGTTCGGCTTCCATTCCCCGCGCGGCACGGTTTTCCGGATTGCCGACTTTCCGCCCGACGCACAGTACGACCACGCCCGGCTGGCGCGCTTCATCGATGACAACGGCGTGCATGCCAGCGGCCCGGCCGATCCGTCTCGCCATTTCTGGTTCCACAAGACGCAGACGCTGGACTACGCGATCTGCCTGGAGGGCGAGATCTACGCCATGCTCGACAAAGAGGAGCGACTGATGCGCCCCGGCGACGTGCTGGTGCAGCGCGCCACCAACCACAGCTGGTCCAACCGCTCCGACAAGCCCTGCCGTATGGCCTTCGTGCTGATCGACCTCGCGCTCGAAGGCAAGCACAAGCCCTGAGCGCCCGAGCCCCCACGCCAAAAAGAGAGACACACCATGAGCAAGGTCATCATCACTTGCGCCGTCACTGGCGGCGCGCATACGCCCTCGATGTCGGAGCACCTCCCCATCACCCCTCAGGAGATCGCCGCGCAGTCCATCGCCGCCGTCGAGGCGGGTGCGGCCATCATCCACTTGCATGCGCGCGATCCCGCCACTGGCAAGCCCACCGGCAGCCCCGAGGTGTTCCGGCAGTTCGTTGGCGAGATCAAGGCCGCCACCAACGCCGTGATCAACATCTCGACCGGCGGCGGCGGGCCTTCGATGCCGATCGCCGAGCGGGCCGCCGCGGGTCGCGACCTCAAGCCCGAGATGTGCTCGCTCAACATGGGCTCGATCAACCTGGTGCTGTCGGAGATGGCTGGGCGCGACCGCGACTGGAAATTCGACTGGGAGAAGCCCTTCCTCGAATCGACCCGGGGCATGATCTTTCGCAACACCTACGAAGACATCGAGTGGATTCTGGAGAACGTGGGCCGCACCGGCGGCACGCGCTTCGAATTCGAGTGCTACGACACCAGCCACCTGTACACGCTGGCCCATTTTCTGGAGCGCGGGCTGGTCAAGCCGCCTCTGTTCGTGCAGAGCGTCTTCGGCCTGCGCGGCGCACAGGGCGCGCACCCGGAAGACGTGCTGCACCAGAAGCGCACCGCCGACCGCCTGTTCGGCAGCGATTACCGCTGGTCCCTGCTGGCGGCCGGCAAGAACCAGATGCCCCTCGCCACGATGTCGGCCATTCTGGGCGGCAACGTGCGCGTGGGCCTGGAAGACAGTCTCTACATCGGTCGCGGCGAGCTCGCCGAGTCCAACGCACAGCAGGTGGCCAAGGCTCGGCGCATCCTGACCGAGCTGGGCCTGGAGATCGCCACGCCCGACGAGGCGCGCCAGCTTCTGGATCTCAAGGGCTCCGGGAATGTCGGGTTCTGAGGCGACCCCGGCGGCTGCAGACGGCGGGCTGGCCGTGGCGCCTCTTCTGCAGCCAATGAAGCTGAATCACCTGATGCTGGCCAATCGCATGGTGATGGGCCCGATGGCGGTGACGGCGCCGGACCGCGAGGGCCGCGTCACGGACCAGACCCTGGCCTTCTTCGAGGCCCGGGCGCGCGGCGGCGTGGGCATGATCATCGTCGGAGGCGCCATCGGAACCCAGCGCGGCTGGGACGAAGCGCCGTTCAGGCCCATCCTGCGCATGGACAGGGACGAGTTCCTGCCTGGGCTGCGCCGACTGGGCGACGCCATGCACGCTCTGGGCGTGCCGCTCATCGCCGAGGTTTCGACGGCCTTCGGCCGCATGGGCGTGCCCACCGCCGATCGACCGTTGATCTCGGCCAGCCCACTGAACGTAGTCATTCCTGAGTCCCGCTTTCCGCGCGGCCTGCACGTGCCGGGTGGCCGCACGACGCCCATGCCCCAGGAGGCCAGCGTGGCCGAAATCCAGGCCTATGAGCGCGAGACCGTCGAGTCCTCGCTGCGCATGCAGCGGGCCGGCTGGGACGGCGTCGAACTGCCGGCGCACATGAGCTATTTCCTGGCCTCGTTCCTGGCGCCTCGCACCAATTGGCGTGCTGACGCCTACGGCGGCTCGGTGCTCAATCGCGCCCGCATGCTCGCCAACATGGTGCGGGCGATCCGTGAACGCGCCGGACCGCGTTTCGTCATCGGCCTGCGCCTCGTCTCCAGCGATCAGGTCGAGGGCGGCCAGTCGTCCGAAGGCTATGCGGCCATTGCGCGCGAAGTCGAGGCCGCGGGCCTGGACTATGTCGCGCTCTCACAGGGCTGCTACGAAACCATGAACGTCGGCCTGTCGGTGCGCGACGGAACGATCATCGAGGATGGCGACGCGGCCGCCTTTCGCCAGGCCGTGTCGGTGCCACTACTGCTGCCAGGGCTGCACGACCCCGTCCAGGCCGCCCGCGCGATCGCTCAGGGGCATGGCGACCTTGTCATGCTGGCACGGCCGCTGCTCGCAGACCCCGAGTACCCGCGCAAAGTCGTCCAGGGGCGCGTGGCCGACATCGTGCGCTGCGAACGCGACAACCTCTGCATCCGGCGCCTGATGTTCAACATGCCGGTGCGTTGCTCCGTCAACCCCCGGATGGGGCTTGAAAGCAAAGCGCCTGGCAGCCTCGGCGACCCCAAGCGCCTGTTGGCCGCCCCCCTCGAATACGCGGTGCTCGCTCTCACGGGCTCCAAAACCCTCATGGGCTTGGCAGGCAAGCTGCTGCGGGCCAGGGCAACGCCCCCAGGCCCCGGTCCGCAGGAAGCCGTGCCGCCAAAAAACCGGACATGATCGCCAACAAGGGGCGGGAATCCCGGGCGATGGCCGCAGAGCGCCAACAGCGAAAGGTAACATCGACCTTCAGGCCTTGTTTCCGGGAGATCCATTGACATCGAGAGCCACAATCCCTTCCCGCGATGGGCGAGAAGCGAGGCCCCGCAAGCTCACCGTCGCAGCTGCGAAGGCCACGCGCACAGTTGCCGCCGCGGAGCCGCCGGAAGACCGTCGGCGCTCGCCCGGACGCACCCGCAGCGACACATCCCGCACCGCCATCCTGCGCAGCACCTTGAAACTGCTGGAAAGCAACACGCTTCAGCAGGTGTCGATCGAAGCGATTGCGCGCGAAGCGGGCGTCGGCAAGGCGACGATCTATCGCTGGTGGACGTCGAAGGCTTCCGTCGTGATCGATGCCTTCATGCAGTACCACGTGGCGCACACGCCCATGCCCAAGAAAATCTCGGCACATGAGGCACTCAATCGGCACTTGCACTCCCTGATCGAAGAGTATGGCGGCCGCTCGGGCCGTCTGGTGGCGCAAATTCTGGCCGAGGGTCAGGGCGACCCGACGGTGCTGCGGGAGTTCCGAGAACGTTTCTTCTACGGCCGGCAGGCCGTGGTGCGAGAAGTCATCGAGCAGGCGTGCCGTACGGGTGAGTTCCGGGCCGACCTGGACGCGGAAACGGCCATGGACATGCTTTATTCGCCCATCTACTTCCGCCTGCTCATTGACCACCTGCCGCTGGACAAGGCCTTCGCCGATGCACATGCGGCCACCATGCTGAACTTGTTGAGCGCGCCTACCGCCGAGGTCGTCGGCAAGGGCGCCGTAAAGGCAGCATCCGGTCCGCCTGGAAAAAACACCCAGCCCGAAGCAGGTGCCGCGGCTAAGCGGTATCGGCGCGGCTGACCTAAGCATTCGCCGGGTCCAGCCGGGTGTCACCTTGACCGGCACGGACCTGCTCCACCAAAGCCTGCACCATGCAACGCAGTTCCAGCGCGGAACGCGCCGCGCCGTAGACATACCGGTCCGGCCGCACCACGGCGGCCACGGCGCCGCATCCATTGAGCCAGGCCGCTAGTAGCCCATCGCGCTCCTCGACGACAGCCAGCCCCTCTTCCTCGCACGTACCGGGTGCGGCAATGCGCAACCGGCACCCATCCAGGGCCTGCCAACGCGCATCGAGTTCGTCGCTCCAGGCCGGCCCCTCCTGCGCATCACCCCCGCCGTTCAGCAAGAGGATCGCCCACCTCGACCCCAGCACGTCGTCAAGGCGCTGCCATGCGCCGCCGCCTTGGCGCACCCAGGGCTGCACGAATAGAGCCCCGGCGCCTGGCGCCGGCGCGCCCGCGGCGTCGCGGGCGATCAGGCCGGCCTCCAGCCCGGGAATGAAGCGCTGGCGCACCGTCTCGGCACGGCCTGACGCAAGTTCCTGCACCATACGCACATCGCGTTCACGCGCCGCTTCGGGATTCAGCTCGCCGATGATCAACCCGAAGGTCTTGGCATGCTCGACCACCGTGCGCACATGGCGCTTGCGTTCGTCGGTGTAACTGTCCAGCAGGTGGTCGGCGGCTTGCCCGCGCATCACCGCGTCCAGCTTCCAGGCGAGGTTGAAGGCATCGCGCACACCCGCACACAGGCCCTGCCCCAGGAAGGGCGGCATCTGGTGCGCTGCATCGCCGGCCAGAAACACACGTCCCTGCCGCCACTGCTCGACCACCAGCGCGTGGAAGCGGTAGACCGCCGTGCGGCAGTGCTCGAGGCCGTTCGTGTCCACGAACTCACTCAGCACGCGCCAGACCGCATCGTGGTCCTGAAAGGTCTGAGGCGTCTCCTGCGGCAGCATCTTGATCTCCCAACGCCGCAGCGCGCCGGGGCCCACCATGTAGGTGCCGGGACGCGAGGGCCGGCAGTACTGCACCGCGCGCGACGGCAGGTCCAGCGGGCCGCGCAGCCAGGCATCGACGATCAGCCACCACTCGTCAAAAGCCAAGTCCTCGACTATCGGCTGCATCTGCTTGCGCACGGTGCTGCTCGCACCATCAGCGGCAACGAGATAGCGCGCCTTTAATGTGAAGGCTGCCTCATCGGCCAAGCGCTGCACGCGAGCCTCGACACCCTGAGCGTCCTGCGCGACATGCGTCACGCGGTGCGCCAGCAGCGTGCGAACCTGGCCGACACGCTCCACCGCTCGGCGCAGCGCGGCTTCCAGCTCGGGCTGCAGGAACATGAAGTTGGGCATCCAGCCCAGCGGGTCTGGCGGCGGCGCCGGATAGAAGCGCTTGATGATCTGGCCGTCCATGCCCAGGTAGTCGGTGCCTGGATGGGGAATGGCCTGCGCTGCAACTTCGTCGGCGATGCCGAGCTCCTGGAAGATGCGCAGCACCTCTTGGTCGGCAGTGATCGCGCGCGGCTTGTCGTAGATCGCCGCCGCCTGCTCGACCACCACGACGCGCCAGCCGCGCTTTGCCAGCAAGGCCGCCATCGTCGCGCCGCTGGGACCGTAGCCGGCCACCAGCACATCCGCGTCGAAGGCCTGGTTCTCGTTGCTCGTCGCCTTTCTCATCTCAATCCGCCTTGATGCCACGTGACCTGATCATCGGATCCCAACGAGCCTGTTCGGCGTGTACATGAGCCTGCAGTGTGGGGCCGTCGCTGGGCGTTACTTCCATGCCCAGTTCTTCGAGCTTGCTGCGCACCGGCGCCTGCGACAACGCGGCGCCCAGTTCGCGCGACAGGCGCTGCAACGCGCCTGCTGGCGTCTTCTTCGGCACCACCAGCCCCTGCCAGGCGTAGACACCTTCGCTCACCAGTCCCAGTTCTGCGAGCGTGGGCACCTCCGGCAACTGCGGAAGCCGGCGCTCGGACGTGACCGCCAGCGCCTGCAGCTTCTGGCTGCGCACATAGGGCAGCGACAGTGACGGCGCAAGCACCGCCACCGGCACCATGCCGCCCAACAGGTCTTGCAGCGCAGGCGCATCGCCGCGGTAGGGCACGTGCACCGCGCTCAGTCCGGCCCGGGACAACAGCAGTTCCATCGCCAGGTGGTGCGGTGTGCCGACCCCTGCGGAGGCGTAGCTGGCTTGTCCGCGCCGCGCCGCGGCCGTGAACTGCTCCAGCGCACCGATGCCGCTGTTTGGGTGCGTGGCGATCACCAGGGGAAAGCGCGCCATCAGCCCCACAGGCGCGAAGTCGCGCAGCGGTTCGTAGCGCACCTGCGGATACAACACCCGATTGAAGACCATGATCGCGACGTCGCCTGTTAGCAGGGTGTGGCCGTCCGACGCCGAAGCCGCCACGTGCTCAGCCGCCAGCGTGCCGCCCGCGCCGGTCTTGTTCTCGACATAGACGGTCTGCCCCATCTGCGCCGACAGCTGCGCGCCGACGGTGCGCGCAAGCACATCGGTGCCGCCACCCGCGGGAAAGCCCACGACCCAGCGCAAGGGCTTTTGCGGGTAGTCCTCGGACTTGGCCCAAGTGGCGGGCGCTGCCATGGCTAGGCCCACGCCCAGGTTGAATTGCCGACGCCGCAAGGGGGGCCGTGGTGAAACGTTCATGCTCATGTCTGCTCCGAGTGGATGCAGCCCCGCCGGTGCGCGACTGCCTCTGGGTGCTATGGGATGGGATTCAGTTCGTCCGTTCGTAGCCGCTCTGCCCGCCAAACAACCTGGCGCGCTGCGACCAGTCGCGCGTCTCGTTCCACAATGCCAGGACCTGGGCCGCTTCTTTCTCGAACACGCGGTAGCGCGACGGATCGCAAGTGCGTGCGGTCAGCTCCAGCCGGTGACCCGAAGGGTCGAAGAAATAGATCGACGTGATGAAATCATCGTGGTTGGTCGGGCCCACGACCTCCAGCCCTTTGGCCTCCAAGGCTTTCTTCGCCGCCAGCACCGTGTCGGTACCGTCCACCTCGAATGCAAAGTGCTGCACCCATGACGGCGTCGCGAGGTCGCGGCCTGAGGGCTCACCCGCGTCGCGCGGGCACTCGAAGAAGGCGATGTTGCTGCCGTCCTCCATCTCGAAGAAGATGTGGATGTGTGGGCTGTACTTACCTGTGGAGGGTACGTGGTCCTCGCCCATGGCATGCGAAAACTTCAGGCCCAGCACCTCAGTGTAGAACCTGACGGTTTCAGCGGCGTCCTTGCAGCGGTAGGCCGCGTGATGGAGCTTCTTGCAGAGCATGGTGTGATCTCCTGAAGGGTGCACAAGGGGAACGGTGAGCAGGTCATTCCTGCCAGATCGGCGTGAAGAAGGGAGCCGGTGCGAGGATTCGCGATTCCTGGCTGACCAGCATCGGAAGCATCTCGCGGACGTAGGCCTTGAAGCCCTCGTCGGCCAGCAGCACGGCGCGGCGCTGTTCGCGCTCAACGAGATCGGTGTAAGCCCACAAGTGCACCACCTGATTGAGGACGCCGATCTCACTGCGGTAGTAGCCCACCATCCGGCCGAGGATGCGGCGCTGGATGGCAAGCGCCTCGGCTTCGTAAAGGCTCAGATACGCGTTTATCTGACCCGGATGCAGCGTGTACGTGCGTTGTTCGACAAGCATGGCGACCTCGTTGCGGGATCAAGCGGGTTCGATGCATTGGTCGATCGCACCGAAGATGCTGCGGCCTTGGCCATCCAGAATTTCGATACGCACCGCATCGCCAAAGCCCAGCCAAGGTGTGTTGGCCTTGCCGGTGGCCAGCTCCTCGTCGGCGCGCGCCTCGGCGATGCAGGCGTAGCCGGTTTCTGCATCCTGGTTGGAGACGGCACCAGCGCCGATGATCGTGCCGGCCGCCAGGGAGCGTGTGCGCGCCGCGTGCGCAATCAGGCGCGGATAGCTGAAGAACATGTCGCGCCCGGCGTTGGCGCGGCCCATGGGACGGCCGTTGACGAAAGACAGGATCGGCAAGCTCAGCTTGTCGCCGTCCCAGGCACTACCCAGTTCATCGGGCGTCACCGCCACCGGTGAGAAGGCGCTCGTCGGCTTGGCCTGCAGAAAGCCGAAGCCCTTGGGCAGCTCGGTGCGCGTCAGGGTGCGCAGGGTGTAGTCGTTGAGCAGCATCACCAGTTGGATGTGCGAGGCCGCCTGCGCCTCGCTCACGCCCATGGGCACGTCGTCCACCACCACCGCCACCTCGGCTTCGTAGTCCAGGCCAAGGGCCGGATCGGGCACACGCATGGGATCGCGCGGACCGTCAAAGCGGTCCGACAGCCCCTGGTACATCAGCGGATCGGTCTTGTAGTTGGGCGGCATGTCGGCCCCGCGTGCCTTGCGCGCCTTTTCCATGTGGTGCAGGTAGACCGAGCCGTCCAGGAACTGGTAGGCGCGCGGCAGCGGGCTAGCGGCCTGCACCGGGTCGAAATCGAAGGCATCAGCACGTTGCCCAGCCTCCAGCGCCCGAGCCACTTCGGCCAGCCGCGGCGCGACCTCGCGCCAGCGCTCCAGCGCCTGCTGCAACGTGGGAGCGATCTCCGGCACGCGCACGGCATGCGCCAGCGCGCAGTCCACGACGACCAGGGCACCGTCGCGGCTGTCGTTCTTGATGCTTGCAAGTTTCATGAATTTCCTAGGTTGAGGCGGTTGCTCATGGCCGAGAATTCTGTAAGCAGCCCTTCATTCGTTCCCCTACTTTTCCGTTCAATGGAATCCTCTTTGACGCTCGAACATGCCGGCCCGCTCAAGCGCGCCATGGCGCTGCTGCGCGCGCTGGCCACCGCCGGGCCGCGCGGACTGCCGCTGTCGCGCCTGGCATCGGCGTCGGGTTTGGCACCGTCCACCGTGCACCGGTTGCTGAGCCAGTTGGTGGAGGAAGGGGCTGCGCGCCAGATCGAAGCCACTCGCTGTTATGCGCTCGGGCCGGTGGTATTCGAGCTGGGCCTTGCGGCGGCGCAGCAGTTCGACATGCGCGCGGCCTGCAGGCCGGCGGTGGAGCGGCTGGCGCTGGAGGCCGGCGACACGGTCTACGTCGTGATTCGCAGCGGCGATGAGGCGGTGTGCATCGAGCGCCACGAAGGCCCCTCGCCGATCCGCGTGCTGACGCTGCAGATCGGCAGCCGGCGCCCGCTGGGGCTGGGTGCAGGCGGTCTGGCGATCCTGGCCGCACTGCCTGACGAGGAGCGCCATGCGATCCTGGACAAGGTGGCCGGACGCATCGCCGTCGACTATGACTTTCCCGAAAAGGCGCTGCGCGAGTCCATGGCCGCAGCACGGCGGCAGGGCTACGCGCTCATCCGCAACCGCATCACGCCCGGCGTCACGGCCATCGGCATGCCCTTTCGCAACACGCTGGGGCGCGTGGTGGGCACGGTGAGCATCGCAGCCATCAACGCGCGCATGACACCCGCGCGCGTGGCCCTGCTACGCCCGCAGATCGAGCAGGCCATCCGGGGCATCGAGGTCGCGCTCGCGCGTGGCTGAGGCGGGCGGACACCGAGCCGACCCGCGCTACCGAAGCGTGCCACTGAAGCACGCGAACCAGGCACATCGCTGACGCGCGCCCGAAACGCGCGGCTGAACAGGCACGGCCAGACCCCTGCGCAGCGTTGCTTTCGCCCTTGCGCAAGCCGACATCTGCACCACTCGCACCACGGTGCAAACCCTCATATCAAAACGATACGCATCGTATAGATTAAAGGCATGGACGCGCTTGACCCGTTGCACCAGCAGCCAGACGGGCGAGCGAACCCAATTCAGAAGAACCTACAGGAGACTTCATGAGCCACATACATCGGATCGTGATCATTGGCGGCGGCATCGCAGGGATGACGCTGGCGCACGGCCTGGCCCGCGCAGGCCACGCGGTGCGCGTCATCGAGGCCGGCCAACGCACGGAGCAGCTCGGCACTGGCATCATGCTGCTGGGCAACACCCTGCGCGCGCTGGACCAGGTAGGGCTGGCGCAGGATTGCATTGCGCGCGGCTTCGCGTGGGACTCCATCACCAATCGGGACGCCACGGGTCGCACGCTGCACCAGCAAAACGCCGGGCGCGTCTACCGCTCCGACGCACCTGCCGCCATCGGCATCATGCGTCCGGTGCTGGCGAAGGTGCTGACCGAGCACGCCGAAGCCAACGGCGCGCAGCTGGACTTCGGCACCACGGTGGAGGACTTCGAGTCTGACGCCGACGGCGTGAGCTACCGACTGTCCACCGGCGAAACTGGACGCTGCGACTTGCTCGTAGGCGCCGACGGGGTCTATTCCAAGGTGCGCACGCGCGCCTTCGGTAGCCAGTACCAGCCCAAGTTTGCCGGCCAGGGCGTGTGGCGCTACACGGTCGAGCGACCAGCCGGACTGGAAGGCATGGTGTTCTGGCATGGCGAAGGGCACCAGACCGTTGGAACGCTGCCGCTGTCCGAAGAGCTGTGCTATTTCTTCTCACTGGAGAACTCGGCGCAGCACGTGCGCTTTCCGACCGAGCGACTGGGCGAGCTTCTGCGCGAGCGCCTGGCGCCCTTCACGGCACCGGAGATCGCGGAAGTGGCCGCGCGCATTGATGGCACGCGCCACGTCAGCTTCCGGCCGCTCGACATCCTGCTCATGCCCCAGCCCTGGTATCGCGGCCGCGTGGCCCTGGTGGGCGACGCCGCGCATGCCATGACGCCGCAGATGACTTCCGGTGGCGGCATGGCCATCGAGGACGCAGTCGCACTGGCGCAAGAGCTCAGCCAGCATGCCTGCGTGCCTGAAGCGCTGGCCGCCTACTGCGAGCGGCGTGCGCCCAGAGTCAAGCGCCTCTACGAGATCTCGCTGGAGATCTGCGTGAACGAGCAGGCGGGCGGCGACGGCGGACGCGGCATGGAACTGCTCATGGAAGGTCACGCCCTGCTCGCTCAACCGTTTTAAGGACATCTCCGCATCATGACCGCCCCCGTATTCATCTCGAGCAGTGCCGCCCAGCAAGTCTTTCGCTGGAAGGATGCGATCGAAGCGCTTCAGGCGGCCTATGCACGCCCCAATGACGCCGCTGCAACCCCCGCGCGCAGCATTGCCGCCTCCGACAAAGCTTGGCTGCGAACACTGCCGGCCGCGCCAGCGGGCGGCCGCTACTACGGTGCCAAGCTCATGGGCGCTGCCGCAGGCGTGGTGTCGCCGAGCGTCGAGTACGTCATCGTGCTGTTCGATCGGCACACCAGCCGCATCGCAGCCTTCATCGACGGCAACCTCGTCACCGGCTTGCGCACCGCCGCCACATCGGCCGCGGCATTGGACCGGTTGGCGCCTCCGGGTCCGGCCCGTCTGGCGGTGCTCGGCAGCGGCCTGGAGGCGTCGATGCATACGCGTGCGTTCGCCAGCATTCGCCCACTCACCGAAGTTGTGGTCTTCAGCCCCACACCGGAACGCCGTGTCGCCTTCGCGGAGGCGGTGACACGCGATCTTGGCGTAGCCGCACGCGCCGCAGCTACTCCGCAGGAAGCCGTGGAAGGCGCCGAACTCGTGCTGGCGGCAGCACGTTCGCGCGGCGAACAGCCAATTCTGCACGGCGACTGGCTCGCGCCCGGCGCCGCCGTGGTGTCGATTGGCTCAACCGTGCCTCAGCAGCGCGAGCTCGACGCATCGGTAATCGCGCGCAGCGACTTCATCGTCTGCGACATGCTGGAAGAGGTGCTGCACGACACCGGCGACATGATCGCTGCCCGCGCGGCAGGCATCGAGGCCCATGACAAAGCCATCAGCCTGTCAGCACTTCTCAGCGATGCGGCAGCGGATCGCGCTCGCGCCTCACGCGCGCCCCTCTTCAAGTCGGTAGGGAGTGGCTTCCAGGACATCGTCATCGCCGAACTGATTCTGGAGAAAGCCTTGCAGGCCGGGCTGGCGGTCCCACTGCCAATCGAATTCGAATCCAAAGCCATCTGAAGGAAACAAGGAGCACACCATGGCCAGATACCACCGAAGCGAAGCCCGAGAATGGGCACGCGAACATCTCGTTGGCGTTGCCAACGTGACGATCCCGACGATGACGTCGGACTTCACGTGCCTGAACGAGAAAGCCATACGTCACGACGTGAACCTCACCATCGAGCACGGCTTCGTCGGATCGCTTGCCGTCTCCGAAGTGCCGCTGTCGTTTGAGGAGCACGATCAGTTTCAACAGTTGATGGTGGACGAAGCCAAGGGTCGTCTGATCGTGGTCCACCACGCCGTGTTCAACACGCTGGAAGACAACATCGCTGCAGTCAAGCGCGCCGAAGCCAACGGCGCCGAACTCGTGTTGCTCGGGTACCCCCCCCACTTCTATCCGAAGTCCTACGAAGAGGTGTACCAGTACAGCAAGGCCATGTGCGACGCCACCAACCTGGCCGTCATGCTGTTCCCGGTTCCCATCTGGGGCTTCAGCCGACTTCACCCCGCCGACATCCCTGTTCCAGTGCTGCGCCGCCTGGTGGATGACTGCCCCAACGTGGCGGCAATCAAGACCGAAGGCGGCATGCCCTACATCATGTCGGCCATTGAATGCCACCGCGAGTTCCACAAGGAGGTGGTGATCTCATCGCCGCTCGAGTACGAGTACATCCCGCTGGCTCAGGTGATGGACATCCCGTTCTGCGGCACCAACTACAGCGCCTTCTTCGGCCCCTGGATTCCTCGCGCGCACAAGCTGATCCGCGAAGGCAAGTTTAACGAGGCGACCGAGATCTTCTACAAGCTCGATCCAATGCGCAAGGCCGTGGCCACCGTAGGGTTTGGTGGACATGCACTGTCGAACCGGCTGATGTGGAAGTACCAGAGCTGGCTGCAAGGCTACAACGGCGGCCCGATCCGCCACCCGACCGCGCGGGTACACGGACGCGACATGGCCATGCTGCGCAACGCCACGCAAGCAGCCGGGCTGAACCCTACGACCGACCCGGACGAAGCGTTCTTCGTCGGCCGCAACCCGGTCTGAAGAAGAACCCGCCATGAATGACATCACAGTAATGCCTCTGACAGACCCCAGCCTGCTGCGCCAGGCCATGCTGATCGACGGCGAATGGGTGCAGGCCGATAGCGAACAGACGTTGGAGGTGCGAAACCCCGCCACGGGCGAACTCGTAGCACGTGTGCCCAACGGCGGCGCGGCTGAAACGCGTCGCGCCATCGCGGCGGCGGAACGCGCCATGCAGAGCTGGCGCAAGACGCTGCCCAAGGAGCGCTCCAAAGTCCTGCGGACGCTGTACGACCTGATGCTTGCGAACATCGACGACCTCGCAGTCATCATGACCGCCGAGCAGGGCAAGCCTCTGGTCGAAGCGCGCGGCGAGATCCTCTACGCCGCCGGCTTCATAGAGTGGTTCGCTGAAGAGGCCAAGCGTGTCTATGGCGACATCATTCCCCAGAATGTGGATGGCCGCCGGATCCTCGTGCAGAAGGCACCCATCGGGGTATTTGCCGCGATCACGCCCTGGAACTTTCCCTCTGCCATGATCACCCGCAAAGCCGGACCGGCTTGGGCGGTGGGTTGCGCTGGCGTGATCAAGCCCGCCAGCCAAACACCGTTGTCGGCGCTGGCGCTGGCTGTGCTTGCCGAGCGTGCCGGCCTGCCCAAGGGCGTATGCAACGTCGTCACCGGCTCCGCCCGCGCGATCGGCGGTGAACTCACTGCCAGCCCGGTAGTGCGCAAGCTGTCGTTCACGGGCTCCACCGAGGTGGGCGCGCAACTGCTCGCGCAATGCGCGCCGACGATCAAGAAGACCAGCATGGAGCTGGGCGGCAACGCACCGTTCATCGTCTTCGACGATGCCGACGTCGATGCCGCCGTGAGGGGCGCGCTGGCGGCCAAGTACCGAAACACGGGCCAGGCTTGCGTCGCCGCCAACCGGCTGCTGGTGCAGTCGGGCATCTACGACACCTTCGCCAAGAAGCTAGCCAAAGCCACTGCGGAAATGAAGATCGGCAACGGCATGCACGAGGGCGTGGTGCTGGGACCGCTCATCAACGAGGACGCCGTGCAGAAGGTGGAAGAGCACATCGCCGATGCGGTGTCCAAGGGCGCACGCGTCATCACAGGTGGACAGCGGCACGCGCTGGGCGGCTCCTTCTTCGAGGCGACTGTACTGGCAGACGTGCCACGCGATGCACTGATTTTCAGTGACGAGACCTTCGGCCCGGTGGCGCCGCTGTTCCGCTTCGAGACAGAGGAAGAGGCCATCGCAATGGCTAACGACACACCGTTCGGCCTTGCGTCGTATGTGTACGCGCGCGACATCGGTCGAATCTTCCGAGTCATCGAAGGGCTGGAGTTCGGCATGGTCGGCGTCAATGAGGGAATGATCTCCACGGAGGTGGCGCCCTTCGGCGGCGTCAAGACCTCGGGCCTGGGGCGCGAGGGCTCCAAGTACGGCATGGACGACTACCTCGAGATCAAGTACGTGGCGCTGGGCGGCCTCTGAGCCTGAGCCATCTGCCGCCCACACATCTAAGGAGACATCCCATGAAGATCGTAGGCCTAGACACGCTTGTCTTTGGCGTGGACAACGTCACCGCCTGCCGCCAGTACTTGCTCGACTACGGGCTGCACGAGGCCGGCGACGGACGCTTCGAAGCGCTGGACGGGACTGCGGTGGTGATTGCCGCCGCCGACGACCCCGCGCTGCCGCCTGCCAGGGTTCCAAACTGCGCGTTGCGCAAGACCGTCATGGGCGTGCGTGACCCAGCCGAGCTGGAGGCGATTGCCGCCGAACTCGCAAAGGACCGGGAGGTGCGCCGCCTGCCCGACGGCTCCATCGAATCGGTGGACGACGACGGCTTCCTGCTGGGCTTCCAGTTGACGGTGCGCCGGCCCGTCACACTCGCAGCCGAAGTGATCAACGCGACAGGCTCGCCGTTCCAGCGGCCCGCCAATCAGCTTGGCGTGGATGCGGCAATGCCATTGCCGGTGCGGCCACGCACGCTGTCGCACGTGGTGTATTTCGTGCCCGATCCCGCCCGCTCCGAAGCCTTCTATGCACGGCTGGGGTTCAGGGTCGTCGACCGCTTCGTAGGCATGGGGCCTTTTTTGCAGCCGGCAGGCACGCTGGACCACCACACGCACTTCTTCATCACCGCACCGGAGCATGTGAAGGGAGTGGAGCATTTCACCTTCCACTTCGGCGGGCCGACCGAGGTGCTGCTCAACGGCAAGCACTTCGTCGAGAAGGGCTACCAGTCCTTCTGGGGTCCGGGCCGCCATCAGATGGGTAGCAACTGGTTCTGGTACTTCAAGAGCCCCTTCGGTTGCAACATGGAGATGGACGCCGACATGGACCTGCACGACGCGAGCTGGCAGGCGCGCGAATGGCCGATAGCTGCCGACCGCTCACAGGTCTTCCTGTTCGCCTACCGCGAGGCTTGGGCGCCCGGCCCCGACGCGCCACCGACGGATGGCAGCCATGCCTGAAGCATCTCTCCCAGTGCGGCTTTGCGCGTTGGCCGAGCTGCGCGACGGACATGCGCGCGGCTTCGACCCGGCTGGCAGTGGTCAAGACAGCGTATTCGCCGTTCAATCTGGCGGACAGGTGCGCGTGTGGGCCGACCGCTGCCCGCATCTGGGCACGCCGCTGCCCTGGCGCCGGCATGCCTACCTGAACGCCGCGGGCGAGCACATCGTCTGCGCCGCCCATGGCGCCCTGTTCGACCTCGACAGTGGCTTGTGTGTACACGGGCCCTGCCGGGGTGTGCACCTGGAGGCCGTGCCTTTCCGCATCGGCCGCCACGGCGACCTGATGCTGATCGATCCTGCCCAGTTACCGCAGCCGACCTGAGCCCAGCCGCTCGCACCTGCCTCCCCCATCGTCCCAACGCCCCATCGGGAGCCTTCAGCCATGCGATCCCTCCTCTCCCGCGCCCTGGCCACAGCCATGCTGTTGTCATGCAGCGCCGCCTTTGCCTTTGCGCAGCGGCCCATCACGCTGGTCGTTCCCTTTCCCGCCGGCGGCGCCACCGACGTGATCGGGCGCCTGATGGCTCAGGGCCTGGCCACCCGCCTGAAGCAAAGCGTCGTGGTGGACAACCGCGCCGGCGCGGGCGGCACCATCGGTGCGGCCTTCGTGGCCCGCGCCGCACCGGATGGCTACACCCTGCTGATCAGCTCCAACACCACCTTCACCGTCAACCCAGCCCTACGCACGAGCCTTCCATACGACCCCGTGCGCAGCTTCGAGGGTATCGGCTTGATTGGCAGCTCGCCGATGGTGATCCTGGCCCATGCAGGCCTGCCGGCGCGCAACGTCCCGGAGTTGGTGACGCTGGCACGCGAAAAGCCCGGTCAGCTCAGCTACGGCTCCTTCGGCTCCGGAACGGTCTCGCACCTGGCGGGCGAGATGTTCAAGCTGCGCGCCGGCATCGAGCTGCAGCACGTGCCCTACAAGGGCAGCGCGCCAGCCATGACCGAGCTGATTGGCGGCCACATCCCGCTGATGGTGGACACGCCCATCGCGACGCTGCCCCAACTTGCGGGCGGCAAGGTTCGACCGCTGGCCGTCACCGGTGCGCGCCGGGCGGAATCGCTGCCCCAGGTGCCCACCCTGGCCGAGTCCGGCTATCCCGGTTTCGAGTTCGTGACCTGGATGGCCATCGTGGCGCCCCGCGGGTTGCCCGACACGGCGCGCCGCGCGCTGGGCCAGGCCCTGGCCGACACGCTGGCCGACCCCGCCGTGCGAGCCGAACTGCGGCGCAGCGGCATCGACGTGCAGTCCGAACCCGGCAGCGCCTACGAGACGCGGGTGGCGCGCGAGTTGCCGCTGCTGCGCGCTTCTGTTCACAAGGCAGGCCTTCAGGTGGACTGAGCCCGGTCTCACCCCGCCCCGCCCCTCGAAAGATCTGGAGACCACGAACATGACCCCCAAGACCCGCACTGCTAGCGCCTTGACGCGCCGCTCCTTCGTCTGCCTGACGGCGGCTACGGCTGCATCTGCGTTCGCACCGGCGTACGCCCAGGGCACGGAGGCTTACCCCACGCGCCCGATCCGGCTGGTGGTGCCGGTGCCGGCGGGTGGGCCGGTCGATCGGCCCGCGCGCGTGCTCGCTGAAAGGCTGCAGGCCCGCCTGGGCCAGAGCGTGGTAGTGGACAACCGACCCGGCGCCTCCGGCATGCTGGCCACTTCGCAAGTGCTGCATGCGCCGCCCGACGGCTACACGCTTCTGCTTTCCACGCTGGCCGGCCAGATCACCGCCCCGCTGCTGATGGACAAGCCGTCCTACGACGGTGCGCGCGACTTCGTGCCCATCGGCGGCTTCGGGCGCTTCAATGCCGTGCTGCTCGTCAACGACAAGGTGCCGGTGCGCAACCTGCAGGAACTCATTGCCTATGGGAAGCAGCACCCGGGCAAGCTGAACTACGGCACGCCCGGCATCGGCACCATTCCGCACCTGCAAACCGAACTGCTGAAGATGCGCACCGGCCTGGACGCGGTGCACGTGCCCTACAAGGGCGGCGCCGCCATGGTGCAGGCCCTGGTGGCCGATGAGGTGCAGGTTCTATTTGGCGAAGTGTTCACGGCGCTGCCTTTCGTGCGCTCGGGCCGCCTGCGTCCCCTGGGCGTGGTCACGGCCCGGCGTGTGGCCGTGATGCCGGACGTACCCACCCTAAGCGAGCAGAACGTGCGCGACCTCTCGCTGAGCGGTTCGTGGATGGGCCTCTCCGGCCCGCGCGGGCTGCCGGGTGCCGTCACGCAGCGTCTGGTCCAGGCGCTGGCCGAAGCCGCGCAGGACCCGGAGATCAAGCACTACTTCGCCAACAGCGGCGGCGAAGCCATCTATTCCAGTCCCGACGCTTTCAAGGCCTTGTGGGCTACGGACCAGAAGACCTGGGGCGAGGTGATCAAGGCCAACAACATCCGGCTGGATTGACCGCCCGCCGAGCGTAGGACGGGCCTCGCGACGTTCGAGGTCCCCACTGCGCGCTCAGAGTCCCCCGCTCACGAAAGGCCCCTCATGTTCGAACCCTTTCCCGGCAACTACGTCTGGAACCTGTCCATCAATCTGGCGCTTCTCGCGGGCGGCAACCACGGCGAGCTGGACGCGGTCTGCCGCCCAGTGCGTGAGGCCGCTCTGCGTGGCGAGGAGGCCGACACCGCCTTGCTGTTCGACGCCTGGCTGGGCGTCGCCCGCCAGGTCATCGCCATGGCCCAGCGCGACCTTGCACGCAACCGACGCCTGTCGGCGGGCATCAAGTTCCAGCGCGCGGCGTTGTACCTGCTGGGCGCCGAGCGCATGCAAAGCGCCGGCCACGCGCCGCGCTGGCGCGCCTACCAGGACGGCCTGAAGTACTTTCGCGTAGCGCTCGCGCTGCAGGGCCACGACACGGAGTTCGTGGACATCCCCTACGAAGGACGGCATTTCACAGCCTTGTTCGTGGGCGCCGCGCCGGGCGCGGACGGCCGAGCCGCACCCTGCGTGGTCTGCTGCAACGGCCTGGACTCGATGAAGGAACAGGCCTACGGCATCGGCTTCGCACAGTCCTTCCGGCAACGGGGCGTGTCGACCTTGATCGTCGACCAACCCGGCTCCGGCGAGGCCTTGCGCAGTTTCGGCCTTCCGGGCCGGCACGACGCAGAGGCCTGGGCCACGCCGGCCTGCGACTACCTGCTCACGCGCGCCGACGTCGATCACGCACGCATCGGCATGTTCGGCGGATCGCTGGGCGGCTACTTCGCGCCGCGCGCGGCCGCCATGGAGCCGCGCTTCAAGCTGTGCGCCGTGCTGGGCGCCAACACCAACTGGGGTGAAGTGCAGCGTCGGCGCCTGGCGCGCGAAGGCGACCGCCCGGTGCCGCATTACTGGGAGCACGTGATGTGGGTCTTCGGCAAGCGCTCGCTGGAAGAGTTCATGGCCTGGGCGCCCTGCATGGACCTGAGCGGCGTGCTCGCCGACCTCCGCGTGCCCTTCCTGGTCACGCACCCCGGCGGCGACCGGCAGATCCCCCTGGCCTATGCACAACAAGCCTATGACCTCGCTGTCAACAGCCCCAAGCGGGAGCTGTTCATCACCACCCGCGAGCACATGGAAGTCGAGCACTTCGGCGCCGACAACGGCACCGTCGCGCGCGACTACATCGCGGACTGGCTGAGCGAGACCTTCCAAGACATGTGAGCGCATTCAGGCGCCGATGACCCCCCCAAGAAAAAGGAGACAGAACCCATGCAAGACACCCAACCCCCGGGCCTCGAAGGCCAGCAGCGCGACGGCATCCCGGGCCGCATCGCACTAGTGGCCGGCCACTGCGCCGGACTGATGGACATCGTGTCCCTGCCCGTCTGGGTGGGCATGGTGCTGATCGGCCAGTTGGGCCTGCAGCCCCAGCTCGCCGGCGCCTTGGCCACCCTGTTCCTGGCCGCCGTGGTGCTCAGCAGCCTGTGCTTCGCACCCCGACTCAACCGCCTGCGGCGCGAGCGCATCACGCCGACGGCCTACGCGCTGGCCGGCCTGTGCTTCGCGGGCATGATGTTCAGCCGCGACTACGCCGCCCTCGCGGGGCTGCACGCGGTGGCCGGCCTGGCTGTGGGCTGCGGGCTGTCCATGACGCACGGCACCATGGGCGCCAGCACCAACCCGCATCGCCTGGCCGCCATCGCCTTCACCGCGCTAGCGGTGCTGGCCATCGCCTTCTTCGGTGTGCTACCGCCGCTGGTGCAGCGCCTGGGCGCGAACGCCTTCTTCGCCACCATGGCCGGCGTCATGGGCGTGGCCGCGCTGTGCACGCTGATCGCCTTTCCGGCGCACTGGAAGCTGGCACCGCCGTCGCAGGCCGGTGTGCGCCTGCCTTCGCAGGTGTGGTTCGGCATGGCCGGCGTGAGCCTGATGACGCTGAACCACGCGATGGTCTTCGGCTTCATCGAGCGCATCGGCGGCTGGCATGGCTACACGGCGGCGCAGATCGGCCTGGTGCTGGTCGTGAGCGGCATCGCGAATCTCTTTCCCTCCGCCCTCGCCGGTCTGCTGGACCGGCGCTGGTCTGCAACAGCGGTGGTCTGCATCGGCCCGCTGGTACAGGCCGCCGCCGGCCTACTGGTCACGCAGGGCAACAGCTTTTCCATGTACGTGATCTCGGCCTCCCTGCTGATCAGCGTGCTGGCCTTCACCCACATCTTCGCCTTTGGCCTGCTGGCACGGCAGGACCCGACCGGCCGCGTGGTTGCCTCCAGCCCGGTGATGATCATGACCGGCTCCGCCGGCGGGCCGCTGCTGGGCGGGGTGCTGGCGCAGCATCTGGGCTACGGCAGCCTGGGTTGGGCGGCGCTGGCCATCGGGCTGCTGGCGGCGGTCAGTTTCCGCCTGGGTGCGCGCGACAAGTCCTCCGCGACCCCGGTACACGCGACAGCAACCACCCAAGGCCGAGCGCATGGCTGATGGCATGCAAGTGATGTGGTTCGTGCAACCGGCCGTGGCGGCGGTGGCGCCGGCGCTGGGCCTAGTGGCGGCGGATGCGGTGCAGGGCACGCGCAACCCTTCGTCCGACGCTCAGTTCGAAGCGCTGTGCGCGGGCCGCACCGACATGGTGGTCACGGCCATGGACAACGTGATGGACTGGAACCTTCGGCCCGGCCCGCAGGACTTCTGCATCGTGGCCCAGGTCGAGCGGACCACGCCGCTGCAACTGATCGCCCGCGCCGGCTTGCACACGCTCGAGGAACTCAGGGGCGCGACCGTGCTGGTAGACGCGCCCGCGAACGGCTTCGTGGTCGCCCTGCGCACACTGCTGGCCGACGCGACGCTACATGCCGTCGATTACACACTGCGTCCCGCCGGCGGCGTGCAGGAGCGCTGGGACGCGCTGCTCGCCGGCCGCGGCGACTGCACGCTGCTGGGCCCGCCCTTCGACGCCGTGGCGCTGCGTGCGGGCTTCGCTGCGCTCGCCTGCGTGCAGCAGAGCTACCCGGCCTTTCCCGGGCAGGGCCTAGTGCTGCGCAAAGCCGCCCTCGATGCCCTGCGCCCTCGCCTGGTGCCCTGGCTGCGTGGGCTGCAGGCGGCCAGTGACCGCATGAGTTCCGGGAACCCGGCCGTGTTTCAGGCCCTGGTGGATGCCGGCTATCCCCCCGGCGCAGTGGCGGCCCAGATCGCCCTGCGACCGCCCAGCCTCGTGCCGGATCGCGAGGGCGTCGAGCTTCTGATCGATCAGCGGCGCCGTCTCGGGCTTGAGGGTGCGGTAGCCGGCTACGCGAACCTTGTCGACCTTTCAATGCTGGACGCGCTCGCGGCCCAGGCGCTGCCCGGCGTGCCCTGATGGGCGCTGGAGGACCTGCGCGTGCATCGGGTACACGCTCACACGACTAGGGGCGCTGACACGCTACCGCGATGACAGGTCCATCGAGATCGACAACAACGCCGCCGAGCGCGCCCTGCGCGGCGTAAGTCTTGTCCGCAAGAACTTCAGCTGATCAATCCACCTTCACCTGGAACAGCACGAAGCCCGTGCCACCCGGCTCGACCGTGCCTGTGAAGCGCCAGTCGATCGCGCCCGTGCCCCCGGCCGGCTGGGCCGTGGTGCAGGCCACCGCGCCCGCGGGCGGCGCGTTCGCCGGCGTGGTCTTGACGCAGCCCGTGAGCGACGCCGGCGTGGTGCCGGTGGTCGCGCTCACGAAGGTGGTGTAGCCCGGCGTCATGTCGTTCACGACCATGCTGCGGATCGGCGCGTCGCCGTTGTTCGTGTAGGTGATGCGGTACTCCAGCGTCTCGCCCGACTTGGCCTGGTTGTTGACGCCGAAGGTGCCGCTTTGCGTGATGTTGCGCACTTCCTTCTTCAGCTCCAGCGCCACGCCCGACACCGTCGTGAGGTCGTCCAGCGTGAAGCTGCCGCTGAGCGAGGGGCTGGCGTTGGTGTAGGTGAAGTCGGCGCGGATCGTTGCCTTGTTGTTCGAGCCCAGCGGGGCCGTGGCGGGAATGAACTCCTGCACGATCACGCAGACCTTGCCCGCGAAGGCCACGGGCGTGGCCGCCGCGCTCGGCGGGTACAGCTGCGCCGCGCCGGGCTGCAGGCTGCCGGTGCAGCCCACATCGGCGAAGACCTTCGTCGTCCAGCCGGTGATGGCGGGCGTGGCCGTCTCGCTCGCCACGCTGAAGCGCACCTGCCCGGCCGTGCCGGCCGTGAAGGTGTGGGCGTAGGTCACGGTGCTGCCCGGCAGGCCGGTCTTGGCGCCGTCGGTCGCGAAGGCGCTGTTGTCGACGTCGCCGAAGTTCAGGTTGGCGTGGCCCGTGCCGTTCCAGCTGAAGGCGATGCGGTCGGGCGTGCCGGTGCGCGTGTAGGTGTAGGTGCCACCGGCCGCGGCCACCGCCGAGCCCGAGGGCAGCGCGACGTTGCCCACCGAGGCACCCGTCGACACGCGCGTGCCGGGGTTGGTTTCTTCCACGCACATCGCCGAGCCCGTGGCCGTGCCGGCCGGCACGCTCAGGCTGTAGGCACCCGAGGCGTCCGTGAGCGCGCTCGCGTACACGGTGGCACCGCAGTTGGTCAGCCGCACGCGCACGCCCGACAACGGACCCTCGCCGCCGTTGACGAGGCCGTCGTTGGCCGTGCCGCCGCCCACGCCGTTGTCCAGGAACACGCGGCCGCTCACGATGGCTGCGAGCGTGTTGGTGAAGGTGCAGACCACCGCCGTGCCGTTCGTCAGCCCGGCCGCGGGCAGCGTGACGGTGCCCGCCACCAGATCGACCGCCGCCGTCGCCCCGCCCGCCAGGCCCGTGCAGGTCGCGCCCGAGAACGCGAAGCCGCCGGGCATCGAGGCCGCGACTTCGGTCAGCACCGTCTGCGTGTTGGCCGTGGTGAGCGTCTTGATCGTGCCTACCACCGTCGAGCCCGACACCGAGACGTTGATGCTGTCCGAGCCGAAGCCGTTGGTGCCGCTGAACGCGAAGGTGCCCGTGCCGCCCAGCGCCTGCTTGCGGATCTGCACCGTCGGCAGGCGGTTGTTGCTGTAGGTACAGACGATGGCCTTGCCGGCATCGCCCGCGCCGATCACCAGCGTGTTGCTGGCCTGCCCGTTGGTGCCGCTCAGCGCATTGGCCGTGGCGCCGCCGTCGGCGGTACACGACAGCACGGTCGTGTAGTTGGCCAGCGTGCCGGTGGGCATCGTTTCCGCGGGGAAGGTGATGGTGTTGCCCACGGCCGCCACCACCGCCGTGCCGCTGTTGCCGGCCGTGGGCGCGGTCGCGGCGAACGCGGCCGTGTTGCTGGTCCCGCCCGTGGTCGCGCCAATGCTGGCGACGTTGCCCGCTTCGCTGTTCGCGCCCCAGGCCTTGCGCACCTGCAGGGTGACGGTCTTCTTCGCGTTGGTGTAGGTACAGACGATGGCCTTGCCAGCGTCGGCCGCGGCAATCGCCAGCGTGTTGCTCGCCTGCCCGGCGAGGCGTAGTTGTAGCCGTCGGGCTTGGCGCGCAGTAGCGCCACGAGTTCCTTCACGTTCTTCGCGGGCAGCTTGGGGTTGACCATCAGCATCAGCGGCGTTGCGCCCACCACGCTGACCGGCGTGATGTCGGCAATCGCATCGAACGGCATCTTCTTGAACACACTCGGGTTGATGACGTGGTTGTGGCAATGGACATGCCCACAGCGCCGAACCTGTTGAGCCTCATCAATGAGACGGGCCTGGAAGTAGGGTTGCGCGGGGGATACAGCAGCAGGCAGCGCACCACTACCACGATGCGGGGCCCTCTTCCGTTTGAAGGACGGCCAGCAGAGAAAGTCGCGAAACAAGCTGCTTGAGTTTGCATCGCTGCCTATCAGCGCCAGCGTCGATACAGGCTGCTGCAACGCATTCAACACGCTCCATCGCATCGGCACGCACTCCGCTTTTTGCATCGCAGCTAACAGCGAGTGTCTTACCCCAAAATAGAATTTCGGTGCCTTGCCGGCATTCATTGAGTACTCGGCAGTTGCGCAAACCTTCACGACCTATTTCAGGAATCTCCAGTGAGTGAAAAACCTCAAAAATATTTAGGGCAAGAGCTGTGGCAGAAGATGCAGGAACAACAAAAAGAGGTAGACAAGCAACGGCAGCCAGACTACCTACCTCTGCGCCTCGACACCATCGTCAGGCTGGAGCGCGCCGCCGCTGAGTTTGATATTCCCCTGCGCGATCTGCTCGTAGCCGCAGACAACCGAGAGCTGGAACTTCTCTTTGAAAAACCCGGTGGCAGCGTTCGCGTGGTTCTGCGTCCACTCAAGCGAAATGAGCTTCTCTGCGGACAACCGATGTCTGTCCGCACTCCTGACTACTTCGTGCTTCGGCGCGAAAACTGCGAGCAACTTTGGGATCGGCCCCCGGCGAAGATTTACTCCTCGCTCCTCGGCTACCGCACCGGGAAGCACCAGACGGACTTGATTGAGCTGCACGCGAACAAAGCAGACAAGAATCCACTTTTTTCTGTAGAAGTGGATGGCAAGAAGCATGTCTCA
>Ga0182008_10000255_pt1 | contig 41477 bp, 38 predicted proteins | sample Sormic07211129_1_FD_120482 | JGI IMG/M metagenome (GOLD analysis project Ga0182008, IMG submission 120482) | Rhizosphere microbial communities from Sorghum bicolor, Mead, Nebraska, USA - 072115-129_1 metaG | ecosystem: Host-associated > Plants > Roots > Rhizosphere | place: USA: Nebraska...
CGCAAGATCAACATCGACACCGACATCCGCCTGGCCATGACCGGCGCGGTGCGCAAGTTCCTGTTCGAGAACCCCGAGAAGTTCGACGCCCGCGAATGGCTCAAGCCGGCGCGCGAAGCGGCCAAGCTGGTCTGCAAGCAGCGCTACATCGAGTTCGGCTGCGAAGGCCAGGCCGCGAAGATCAAGGGCGACACACTGCAGGTCGTGGCCGCCAAGTACGCGAACGGCGAACTCGCACAGCAAGTCCGCTGAGCGAAAGCGGCGGACAACGAGCCACCGTTCGCGGTGGCTTTTTTCTGCGCGCACAATCCGCTTTTCCTTCCCCTGTTTCCATCACGCCCCCGCCATGACGACCGTCCACACTTCCTCCATCCAAAGCCTGCCCCTGCTCGCGCGCGGGAAGGTGCGCGACAACTATGCGGTCGGCACCGACCGCATCCTGATGGTCGCGAGCGACCGGCTCTCGGCCTTCGACGTGATCATGGGCGAACCGATCCCGGGCAAGGGCGTGCTGCTCACCCAGATGGCGCTGTGGTGGTTCGAGCGCCTGGGCCACCTGTGCCCCAACCACCTGACGGGCGAGGCGCCCGAGAGCGTGGTGACCGAGGCCGAGGTGCCACAGGTCAAGGACCGCTCGATGCTGGTCAAGCGCCTGAAGCCGATCCCGGTCGAGGCGGTGGTGCGCGGCTACCTGGCCGGCAGCGGCTGGAAGGAATACCAGGAATCGCGCTCGGTCTGCGGCGTGCCGCTGCCCGAGGGCCTGCGCAACGCCAGCAAGCTGGCGCGCCCGATCTTCACGCCGGCGGCCAAGGCAGCCATGGGCGAGCACGACGAGAACATCAGCTACGACCGCGTGGTCGAGATGGTGTGCCCCACGCTGGCCCAGCAGATCCGCGACACCAGCATCGCGATCTACGAGACCGCGGCCCAGATCGCGCTGGCCAAGGGCATGATCATCGCCGACACCAAGTTCGAGTTCGGCCTGGACGAGGCCGGCACGCTGGTGCTGATGGACGAGGTGCTCACGCCCGACAGCTCGCGCTACTGGCCGGTCGAGGGCTACGACGAGGCGCTGGCCAACGGCACCAACCCGCCGAGCTACGACAAGCAGTTCGTGCGCGACTGGCTCGAATCGACCAAGGTCAACGGCAAGCCCTGGGACAAGACCCCGCCCGCGCCGCGCCTGCCGGCCGAGATCACCGAGAAGACCGCGGCCAAGTACCGCGAAGCGCTGGACCGGCTGACCGCCGGCTGAGAAGGGGCGAGGCGGGCCGCGCTCAGCGGCTCTCGAGCACCGCGGTCGTGCGGCCGCTGCCGTCCAGCAGCGTGAGCCGGTTGCCGCCGGCCAGGCTGTACTGGGTGGTCGCCTTGATGGCGGCCAGGAAGTCGGTCTCGATGATGCTGCGCGTGTTGTCCAGGCAGGCCATGCGCGTGGCGGCCAGCTGCTCGATCTTCAGTGCATGCCCGGTGCGCTGGTAGCTGCCGGTCAGGCGGTTGCAGCCGCCCGAACCCGTGACCCGCGCGCCGTCGAACTGCAGCTGCGCGCCGCGTTGCGGGTCGGGGTCGACCGGCAGCGGCTGGCCGCCGATGCTGACCAGGCGCCAGGTGCGCGACTCGATCGGTTCGTCCAGGCTCACCGTGGTGCCGCAGGCCGCCAGCAGGGCGGCACCGGACAGGAGCAGTGCGGTCAGGGCGGTGGGCCGGACGAAGGGGCGCATGGGAGAGGTCCTTTCAGGAACAACGAGGGGGCGGGAGGGCCTCAGCTCAGCACGACGCTGCTCAGGCGGCGGCGGTAGGTCGCCACCGTCGGATCGTCGGGCGGGATCTGTCCGTCGGCCACCTTGGGCTTGGGCGGCTCGATGAGTTCGAGCACCGCAATGTACGTCTTGCGCGCCAGATCCTCGTTCCAGGCCTTGTCGCGCATCAGGATTTCCAGCAGCTCGTCCATCGCGTCGGTCCAGCACTGGCCGGCGATCAGCAACTGCGCGCGGCCGAAGCGGGCCTCGAAGTCGCGCTTGCCGGCCGCGATGCGGGCGTCGAAGTCGGCCAGTGACGGTGCCGGGCCGTGGACCGGCGCGGCGAAGTCGATCGCGTTCATCCAGCGCTGCAGCGCGTCGAAGCGGCGCACCGCGGGCGCCTTGGCGATCACCGGCGCGAAGGCCACCTTGGCGTCGTCGCCGCGGCCCAGCTGCAGCAGCAGCTTGACGTAGTCGAAGCGCGCGTCGTCGTTGGCCGGGTCGGTGGCCACCGCGTGCTGCAGCTTCTCGAGCGCGCCCTCGGTGTCGCCCTCGGCCAACGCTTCCTGCGCGGCTTCCTCCTGGGCGGCGGCCTCGAGCTCTTCGGCGGCCGGCACGTGCTTGTCGAGGAATTCGCGGATCTTCTCGGCGGGGATGGCGCCGACGAAGCCGTCGACCGGCTGGCCGCCCACGAACATCACGCAGAAGGGGATGCTGCGCACGCCGAACATCTGCGACAGCTGGGTCGAGATCTGCGGCACCTTGTCGGCGTCGAGCTTGGCCAGCGTGAAGCGGCCGGCGTACTCGGTCTCGAGCTGTTCGAGCACCGGGCCCAGCTGTTTGCAGGGTCCGCACCATTCGGCCCAGATGTCGAGCAGCACCGGCGTGGTGGTCGAACCTTCGATCAGCGCGGTCTGGAAGTTTTCGAGGGTGATATCGATCATCGGATGCAGATGGAGGCAAAACGTAAAATTGCGACCATGAACCAAACTATTCAGGTCGGCGTGGTGATGGGATCGAACTCCGACTGGGAGACGATGCGTCACGCGGTCGAGATTCTCCAGCAATTCGGCATCGCCCACGAAGCACGGGTGGTCTCGGCCCACCGCATGCCGGACGAACTCTTCGCCTACGCCGAGAGCGCGGCCCCGCGCGGGCTGGCCGCGATCATCGCCGGCGCCGGCGGCGCGGCCCACCTGCCGGGCATGCTGGCGGCCAAGACCACCGTGCCGGTACTCGGCGTGCCGGTGGCCAGCCGCCACCTGCAGGGCGTCGATTCGCTCTACAGCATCGTGCAGATGCCCAAGGGCGTGCCGGTCGCGACCTTCGCCATCGGCAACGCCGGCGCGGCCAACGCGGCGCTGTTCGCGATCGCCATGCTGGCGGTGGGCAACCCGCGGCTGCGCACCCAGCTCGACACCTTCCGCACGGCCCAGACCGCGGCCGCCCAGGCCATGACGCTGCCGCCGCCCGAGGCCGGCGCGCCGGTGGCGCCGGCGGTATCGCCCTTCTCGCCGCAGGGCGGGGGCGCGCTGTGAGCGACGCCGTCACGCCCTACCTGCGGCCCGGCAGCACGCTGGGCGTGCTCGGCGGCGGCCAGCTCGGCCGCATGTTCGCCCAGACGGCCCAGCGCATGGGCTACTTCACGGCGGTGCTCGACCCCGATGCCGACAGCCCGGCCGGCCGCGTGAGCCACCACCACGTCCACACCGACTACACCGACGTCGCGGGCCTGGCCCGGCTGGCCGGCCTGGCCGAGGCCATCACCACCGAATTCGAGAACGTGCCCGCGCCCTCGCTCGAGCACCTGGCCGCGGCCCGGCCGGTGGCGCCCGGCGCGGCCGCCGTGGCGATCGCGCAGGACCGGATCCGCGAGAAGGCGCACTTCATCCGCTGCGGCGTGGCCTGCGCGCCGCACGCGGTGATCGAGACCGCCGCCCAGCTGGACGCGGTCGCCGACGAACTTCTGCCCGGCATCCTCAAGACCGCGCGCCTGGGCTACGACGGCAAGGGCCAGCAGCGCGTCGCCACGCGCGCGCAGCTGGCCGCCGCCTGGGAAGCCACCGGCGGCGTGCCCTGCGTGCTCGAGAAGCTGCTGCCGCTGGACTTCGAGTGCTCGGTGATCGTGGCGCGCGGCCACGACGGCCAGATGGTCCACCTGCCGCCCCAGCGCAACCTGCACCGCGACGGCATCCTGGCCGTGACCGAGGTGCACCCGGACAACATGCCGGCCGCGCTGGCCGAGCGCGCGATCGCCTCGACCCGCTCGATCGCCGAGGGCCTGGCCTACGTGGGCGTGCTGTGCGTCGAGTACTTCGTGCTGGCCGACGGCGCGATGGTGGTCAACGAGATGGCGCCGCGCCCGCACAACAGCGGCCACTGGTCGATGGATGCCAGCGACGTGTCGCAGTTCGAGCTGCAGGTGCGCACCCTGGCCGGCCTGCCGCTGACCGCGCCGCGCCAGCACAGCCCGGCGCTGATGCTCAACCTGCTGGGCGACCTCTGGTTCGAGGACGGCGACGACGCCACGCCGACCGAGCCGCCCTGGGCCGACGTGCTGGCGCTGCCCGGCACCCACCTGCACCTCTACGGCAAGACTTCGGCGCGGCGTGGGCGCAAGATGGGCCACCTGAACATCACCGGCGCCGACATCGCCACGGTGCGCGCCACCGCCGACTTCGCCGCCGCGGTGCTGGGCCTGCCCATCCCGCTTTCGGAATGAACCCATGATCGTCGACGGCCATTCCCCCGACGCCATCGCCGCCGCGGCGGTGCAATTGCGCGCGGGCGGCCTGGTGGCCTTCCCGACCGAGACCGTCTACGGCCTGGGCGCCGACGCCGGCAGCGACGCGGCCGTGACCGGCATCTTCCGCGCCAAGGGCCGCCCGGCGGACCATCCGCTGATCGTCCATGTGCCGGCCGGCCCCAAGGGCACCGAGGCGCTGTCGTACTTCGCGCAGCCGCTGCCGGCCTTCGCCGAGAAGCTGGTGCTGGCCTTCTGGCCCGGCCCGCTGACCCTGATCGTCACGCGCCAGCCCGGCGTCGCCGCGGCCTCGGCCGGCGGCCAGGACACCATCGGCCTGCGCTGCCCCGCGCACCCGGTGGCGCAGGCGCTGCTCGAGGCCTGCGCCGCGCAGGGCGTGCTCGGCCTGTCCGGCCCCAGCGCCAACCGCTTTGGCCGCGTGAGCCCGACCACCGCCCAGCATGTGCACGCCGAGTTCGGCGAGACGCTGATGGTGGTCGACGGCGGCCCCTGCGCGGTGGGCATCGAATCGACCATCGTCGACTGCAGCCGCGGCGCCCCGGTGCTGCTGCGGCCCGGCGCCATCACCCGCGACCAGATCGAGGCCGCCTGCGGCGAAGCCCTGCGCGACAAGCACGACCTGGCCGCGCCCGACCCGCGCGCCTCGGGCACGCTGGCCGCGCACTACGCGCCCGAGGCCAAGCTGCGGCTGATGGACGCGCGCGCCCTGCAGGCCGCGCTCGACGTGCTCGGCGCCCAGGCCGCACACATCGCCGTCTGGTCGCGCACGCCGCTCAAGCACCGCTCGCAGCGGGTGGTGCAGCGGCGCATGCCCGACGACGCCGCGGCCGCGGCCCAGCAGCTGTTCGCGGTGCTGCGCGAGTTCGACACCGAGGGCGTCAAGCTGATCTGGGTCGAGACCCCGCCCGACACGCCCGAGTGGGAAGGCGTGAAGGATCGGCTGCAGCGCGCCGCAGCCGCCTGATCCTCAACTGCTCGCGGCCAGCACGCCCTGGAAGAAGCCGCGGGCCGTGGCCAGGCAGAAGGGCGGCACCAGCGAGCCGTGGTAGGCCAGCGTGACCGCCTGGGCCTTGTCGCTCGGCGTGCCCACCGTGTTCGCCGCCAGCGAGGCCTTGGCCTGCGCGAAGCCGGCGCGCGCGGACGCGTAGGCGTCGCTCGCGGCCGAGTCCTCCAGGTCCACCATCGTCAGCGCAGCGGCCGGCACGCCCTTGGCGAGGAAATAGCCGAGCGTCGCGCGGGTGCTCACGAAGTTCACCGTCGGGTCGTTGGCGCCGCCGCACATCAGCACCGGCTTGGTCGGTGTCCAGTTGCGCAGGTCGTTCGCCACCGCCGCCTTGCGGAAGCCCGTGGACGGCGTGCAGCCCAGCGGTGTCGCCGTGCCCAGCGACGTCGGCGTGGCCGGCAGCGCATTGCCGGGGCAGGGGTTGGCCTGGATGTCGCCGGCCGCCAGCGTCAGGTAGCTCTGGCGCACCAGGTTGTTGGCGCCGTAGAAGATCGAGAGCTGGGCGTTGAGCGGCCCCGGCAGGGCGTCGGCCGGGAACAGCGCCAGCTGCGGCAGCTTGCCCGAGGTGAACAGCGTGTTGGGCGACAGGCTGGGCAGCAGGGTGTCGATGCCGGTGGCGTAGGCCGCTTCGTAGACGTCGGCGGGGGTGGTGTAGACGTTGCCGAACTGCTGCTGCCAGCTGGTCGACAGCAGCGGCACGAACAGCGTCGCGCCCAGCGCCGGCCAGCCCTGGAAGGTGTAGTCGGTCAGCAGGCTGATGGCCGAGGGCGCCGACAGCGGTGCCGAGGCCGTCACCGCCTGGCCCGTGGCCTGCAGCTCGCGGTGGGCCGCCATGGCCACGTAGCCGCCCTGCGAGTAGCCGCTGACGAACAGCGTGCCGGCATCGCTGGCGCCGATGGTGGCGAAGGTCTTGCGGGCGGCGGTGAGCGCATCCACCATGTCCTTGCCCTGCTGGTCGCCGTCGAGGTAGGGGTGGTAGGGCAGCGTCGACTTGTCGTAGCCCGCGTAGTTGGGCGCCACCACGATGTAGCCCTGGGCCGCGAAGGTGGCGGCGATCAGCAGGCCTTCGCCGGCCGCGGCCTGGGTGCTGTCGGTCCACTTGGCGAGGTTGTAGTTGCGGTCCGCCGTGGTGCCGTGCGCATAGAGCAGCACCGGCCGCTTGCCGCTGCAGGCCGCGTCGGTGCCCGTGGGCACCATCACCGCGGCGGTGGCGTTGGTGGCTTCGTTCTTGGCGCCGATGGTGCGGTACTCGAGGTAGCGCGTGTCGACGCCGCACTTGGGGGTGCCCGACACCTGCAGCACCGCGCCGCCCTGGGCACTGCCCTGCAGGCTGGCCGTGAAGTCGGTGGCCGAGAGCTTGGCGGCCTGTTCGGGCGGGGCGACCACCGAGCCCCGGCCCGTGTCGGCGACGGGCGGCGGTGCGGGCGCCGGCGCGGGCGGGGGTGCCGGCGGCGTCACGACGACGCTGCTGTCCCCGTCGCTGCCGCCGCAGGCCGCGAGCAGCAGCGCGAGGCCCGCGAGGGCCGCTGCATGGCGCAGCGGGGTGGAGAGATGTTGTTTTTGCACGGTGTGTCTCCTGCGTTGAAGGGAATCGAACGACCGTCCGATTCTGTTCAGCGCTCCACGCCCGATGCAATGGGGTTTGCCTGCGCCGGTGGCGCGGCGCCCCGGGCTCAGTTGTCCTGCGTCGCCCAGTCCACCAGCGCGTCGAAGGCGGGCCGTGCCGCGGCCGCGTTGCCGTGGTTGGCGATCGCCACCAGCACGTAGCGCCGTCCGCTGGCGCCGTGCACGTAGCCGGCCACGCCGGCGGCGTCGCGCAGCGTGCCGGTCTTGAGATGCGCCGCGCCGCCCGAACGCAGTGCCCGCCTGCGCAGCGTGCCGTCCACGCCCGAGGCCGGCAGCGAGGACATCAGCTCGGGCATCACCGGCGAGCGCCAGGCCACCTGCAGCATCTTGGCCAGCGCCGCGGCGCTGATGCGCTCGTCGCGCGACAGCCCCGAGCCGTTGTCGAACACCGGCTGGCCCTCGCCGGTGCCGATGCGGTCGTTCCACCATTGGCGGATGGCGGTGCGCGAGGCCTCGAGCGAGCCGCGCTTCTTCTGCTGCAGGCCCAGCGTGAGGAACAGCTGCTGCGCCATCACGTTGTTGCTGTACTTGTTGATGTCGCGGATCACCTCGGCCAGCGGCGGCGAGCTGAGCTCGAAGGCCGGCTTGAGCTCGGGCGGCACGCGCCCGTCGCGCACCTGGCCCTTGAGGGGATGGCCCATCTCGGTCCAGAGGCCGCCGATCGCGCGCGCCGCGTAGCGGCCCGGGTCGGCATAGGCCACGGCCCAGCTCTTCTCGCCGCAGGCCGCCGGGTAGCTGCCGCTGAAGCCCATGCGCGCCGGGTCGGCCACCTCGGCGCCGATCGTCGTGCGCCAGTCGCCGCATTCGCCGGCCGACAGCGGCAGCGTGGACTGCATCGCCACGCCGAGCAGCGGCGGGTCGAAGCTCACCTGCGCGGTCGAGTTCGCGCGGTTGGGCTGGAAGCTCATGACCACCGACTTGAAGTTGACCAGCAGCGCGTCGGGCGCCGCGTTGTAGGGGCGCAGGCCCTCGCCGTCGAAGGCCGCGGGGTCGGCCTCGGGCGTGTCGAAGGCGCTGCGGTCGAGCACGATGTCGCCGGCGATGCTCTGGATGCCCAGGCCCTGCACCCGCCGCATCAGCAGCCACAGCCGCTCGATCACCAGCTTGGGATCGCCCTGGCCGCGGATGTAGAGGTTGCCCTCGAGCACGCCGTTGCGGACCGGGCCGTCGATGTAGACCGGCGTGTTCCAGGTGTAGGCCGGCCCCAGCAGGTCGAGCCCGGCGTAGGTGGTGACCAGCTTCATGATCGAGGCCGGGTTCACCGGCACCTGCGTGCGCCAGGCCAGGCGCGGCGGCCGCACGCCGTCGGCGTCGGCCACCAGCAGCGTCACGGCCTCGCGCGGCACCTTGGCCCGCGCCAGCGCGGCCTCAACCTCGGGCGGCAGCGCCTGGGCGGCGGCGGCCAGGGGCAACAAGGCGGCGAGGGTGGCGAGGCAGAGGGCGGAGCGGGCGCGGGGCAGGACGGGACGAGGCATCGGTCCATTATCCCGGCGGGCCGTCGCCGCTTGGCCCCATGGCGGCGGCCGCGGCGCGGCACCGGGATAATCGGGGGATGCCTGCCGCCTTCCAACCTCCTGCTTTCACGACCGACGCGGCCCATGGCTGACAAGCTGCTCGCCTTCGACACCAGCACCGACACGCTGAGCGTGGCCGTGCGCCACGGCGCGCGCGTGTTCGCCCACAGCGGCGCGGGCGGCGCGCAGGCCTCGGCCACCTTGATCCCGCTGATCCGCCAATTGCTGGCCGATGCCGGCCTGGCGCTGGCCGAACTCGACGCCATCGCTTTCGGCCGTGGCCCCGGCTCCTTCACCGGCCTGCGCACCGCCTGCGCCGTGGCGCAGGGCCTGGGCTTCGGCGCCGGCGTGCCGCTGCTGCCGGTCGACACGCTGCAGGCCGTGGCCGAGGAGGCCCGCCACCGTTTCGGCGCGCAGCGCGTGGTGGCGCTGCTCGATGCCCGCATGGACCAGGTCTATGCGGCGCGCTACGACGTCGACGCGCCCATCGATGCCCCGGTCGAAGCGGAACTGCTGGCGCCCGAGGCGGTGGCCGTGCCCGCGGGCTGGGTGCTGGCCGGCAACGCCTTCGCGGCCTACGGCGAGCGCCTGCCCGCGGTCAGGCGCCACGAAGTGCTGCCCACCGCCGAGGCCCTGCTGCGGCTCGCGCCGGCGCTGCTGGCGGCCGGCCGCGCGGTCGCGCCGGCCGATGCCGCACCGCTCTACGTTCGCGATAAAGTGGCGCAGACCACCGAAGAACGCGCGGCCCTCAAGGCTGCGCAGCAGCAAGCCACGCCCACGCCATGAGTGCCGTCCTGCAGCCCCTCGAAGCCCGCTTCGACGACATGAGCGTCGAGCGGCTGCCGGCGGTCTGCGCGATCGAGAAGCAGGCCTACACCCACCCCTGGACCCACGCCAACTTCATCGACTCGATGGCCGCGGGCTACCGCTGCCAGCTGCTGATGGGCGGTGAGACCGTGATCGGCTACTTCGTGGCCATGAAGGGGGTCGACGAGGTGCACCTGCTCAACATCACGGTGGCGCCCGAATTCCAGCGCCAGGGCTGGGCCCTGCTGATGCTCGAGGCGCTGGCCGGCTGGTCGCGCGGCCAGAAGGCGCAATGGCTGTGGCTCGAGGTGCGCGTGAGCAACGCGCGCGCGCTGCACATCTACGAACACCACGGCTTTCGCCGCGTCGGCGTGCGCAAGGGCTACTACCCGGCCTTCGGCGGCCGCGAGGACGCGGTGGTGATGAGCCTGCGCCTGGACGAACCCACCAGCGCCTGGGGCGGACTGACGGCATGAACACAGGATCGACGATGAACCTCGATGCGCGCCAGCGCGCCATGCTCGACGAAATGGGCATCAAGGTCTGGTGGCCCAGCGCCGCGCCGGCCGTGGCCGAGACCGCGCCCGCCGCCGTGGCCGAGGTGCCGGCACCCGCCCGCGCCATGCGCGAAGCGCCGGCGCCGATGGCCGCACCGGTCGCGCCGCCTGCCCCGGTGCGTGCGCCGGCCGTGCAGGTCCCGGCCCCGGCCGCCGCACCCGCCGCGCGCCCCCACGGCGCCGCCGTGCTGGTCGAGGCGCCGCGGCTGCTGCATGGCGGCGTGGCCTCGCCGGGCGGCGGCTGGCTCATCGTGGCCGACATGCCGCCCGAGGCCGACGGCCGCCATGGCGAACCCTTCGCGGGCGACGCCGGCCGGCTGCTCGACAACATGCTGCGCGCGCTGCAGCTGCAGGGCGGCGAACGGCCGGTGCACCTGATGCGCACCCACCGCGGCGTCGCCTCCGGCCGCGACGGCAGCCCGGAGCCCCTGGACCACAGCTTCGCCGCCCACGCGCAGGCCCTCGCCCCGCGCGTGGTGCTGGCCATGGGCCCGCTGGCCGCGCAGAGCCTGCTGCAGAGCAGCGACCCGCTGGGCAGGCTGCGCGGCCGCGCCGTGCCCATGGCCGCCTGGGGCGGCCTGCCCGTGGTGGCCACCTACCACCCGGCCTACCTGCTGCGCAACCCGGCCGACAAGGCCCGCGCCTGGGCCGATCTTTGCCTGGCGGCGGCGCAGCTGGCGCAGGCCTGAACGACGAAGGCGACACGGCCCGCGCCGTGTCGCCTTCCGGACCGATGCCGGGCGCTCAGCGCGGCGTCAGAACTTCCACAGCAGATTGGCCCGCACGCCGTGGTCTTCCACGCCGCTGCCGACCTGGCCGCTGTACGACACGCCCAGCGTCAGGTTGCGCTGCAGGGCGAAGTCGAGGCCGCCTTCCAGCACCGCCACGTCCTTGCCGATCGGCACGCCGGCCACGTTGAAGGCCGAGGAGCCCGCGAAGGCGGCCGACGACGTCGGCGTGGTGTCGCCGAAGGCATGGCGCCAGCCGACCATGCCGCGCAGCGTCGCCTGCAGGCCGCCCAGGGCGACCGCGTTGCTGGCGCGCAGGCCCAGGGTGCTGAAGCTGGTGCTGGTGGTGTCGCCGGCCACGCCGAGCGCGGCCGCGCCGCCGGATTCGGTGAAGCCGTCGGTCTTCAGCCGCACATGCGCCAGGCCCGCGAAGGGCTCCAGCAGGCCGCCGCCGGCCGGCAGGGCCCAGCCCAGCTCGCCGAAGACCTGCAGCGCCTTGGCATCGTAGTCGCCCTTGAGCCGGTCGGAGAAGCCGGTGAAGCCGACCTGGCGCTGCGTCTCGACCTGGCTGAGGCTGTAGCTGGCGCCCGCGCGCAGGCCCAGTGCACCCCACTGCTTGGCGCCGTAGGCTCCCAGGTGGTAGGTGTCGCTGTCGGCCGAGGAGGCGCGCGCGGCCAGCGCGGTGCGCCCGCGGGTGTAGCCGCCGATCACGCCCACGCGGGCGTCGCTGCCCAGCGCGGTGTCGGCGCCGACCAGCAGGCCGGTGGTGTCGCGGTCGATGCTGCTCGCATTGCCGTCGCTGGCGTTGCTGCCCAGCGAGCGCAGCGCGCGCACCCAGAGGCCGCCGCGGCCCGCCAGGTCGTCGGCCGCGGCCACGCCGCCCAGCGACTGGCGCGCGCGGTCGAGGCCGGCCTCGCGCACGAAGCGGCTGTCCTCGATGGCGGCCGACTTGACCGAGGCGTGCAGTTCGCCCGAGAGCTGGTCGAAGGCGCTGCGCGCGGTCGGCGCGTCGAGCTGCACCACCGCGTTGTAGAGCGCGCCGGTGCGCACGCTGTCGATCGCGCCGCCGCTGGCGCGCTGGTTGGCCGTGACGCCGACGCTGTCGAAGCGCAGGTCGTTGCGCGTCAGGCCCAGCAGCACGTCCTGCGCGGTGTAGCTCAGCACCGGTGTGAGGAAGGCGAAGTCCGAGGACACGCCGCTGAAGGTGCCCACGCGCGATCCGGCACTGAGGATGGTGTAGCGTGTGACCGGGTTCCAGTTGCCGTCGGCCGGCACCACGACCACCGAGGCGCCGCCCAGCGTAGCGGTGCCGCTCACGCGGATCAGGTCGCTGCGGCCGTCGGCCGCGGCCTGCACCTGGTACTTGGCCTTGGCGTCGAAGCGCAGGTCGCCGTTGATCTGGAGCGTGCCGATGCCGCTGCCGGCGGGCGCCACCGTCGAGTCGGCCAGCAGCGTGGTGCTGCCCAGCGTGCCCGTGCCCTGGAGCGTGGCGCCGCTGCCGATGCTGGTGCTGCCGCCGAGCACGCTGTCGATCAGCAGCGTGCCGCCGAGGATCTGCGTGCTGCCGGTGAAGGCCGAGCCGTCGCCGGTATAGCGCACCACGCCGGCGCCCGTCTTGCTCAGGTTGCCGCTGCCCGACAGCGCATTGGCCAGCGTGCCGTCGCTCGCCTGGTCGATCACCAGCGCTGCGTTGTCGACGATCGCGCCGGTGCCGAAGCTGTTCACATGGCCCACCAGCGTGCCGCCGCTGATGGTGGTGCCGCCGGCGTAGGTGTTGGTGCCGGTCAGCGTGAGCGTGCCGGTGCCGGTCTTGATTAGCGCGCCGCCCGCACCCGAGATCACGCCGCCGATGGTGGTGCTGGTGTTCAGGCCGCCGGTGCTCAGTACCCTGTTGCCCAGCAGCACGCGGCCGTCACCTTGCAGCGAGCCGATGGAGACGCCGGTGGTCGTGCCGCGGATGTCGACGATGCCGCCGGCCTTGTTGATCACGGTGGCACCGCTGCCGCTGCTGCTGTCGAAGAAGTCGACCACGCCGCCGGTCTCGTTGGTCAGCGTGGCATTGCCGGCCGTGCTGCGGTCGAGGAAGGTGGTGGCGCCGCCGGCCGTGTTGAGGATCTGGGCCGTGCTTGCACTGCTGTCTTCCCAGAACACGGTGCTGCCGCCGCGGCTGCTGTTCGTGATGCGTGCGCTGCCCGCGCTCGCGTTGTCGCGCAGTTCGAACGAGCCCTGGTTGTTCACCGTGGCGTTGCCGACCGAGCTGTTGCCGACGAACTGCAGGGTGCCCTGGTTGATGCCGGCCTCGGGCACGGGACGCGCGGCCACGTTGATCACCAGGTTGTCGGCGCGGGTGTTGCTGTCGAAGCGCAGGAAGCCGTTGGCATCGACGTTCACGTCGCCGCTGCCCAGTGCACCCGTCACGCCGACCGCGAGCACGCCGCCGTTGACCGTGGTCCCGCCGGTGTAGCTGTTGACGTGGGTCAGCGTCGTGGTGCCGGCGCCGGTCTTCACCAGCGAGCCGCCGGCGCCTGAGATCAGGCCGCCGATGGTGGTGCTGGTGGAGACGGTGTCCAGGCTGCCGAAGGTCAGTGTCTTGCTACCCAACCGCACGTCGCCGTCGCCCTCCAGCGACCCGATGGCGGTGCCGGTGGTCGCCAGATGGATATCGACGATGCCGCCAGTCTGGTTGATCACGGTGGCACCGCTGCCCGAGCTGTTGTCCCAGAACTCGATCTTGCCGCCGGCCTTGTTGGTCAGCCTGGCGCTGCCGGCCGAGCCGCTGTCGATGAAGGCTGTGGCACCCCCGGCCTCGTTGGTGATGTTTGCCGTGCCGGCGCTGCTGCGATCGCGGAACTCCGTGCTGCCACTGACGCCACTGGTCGTGATGGTGGCACTGCCTGCCGTCGCGTCGTCGCGGAATTCCAGGTTCCCCCGGTTGGTCACCGTCGCGGTGCCCGCCGAACTGTTGTTGTTGAACTGCACGAAGCCGGCGTTGATGCCGGCCTCGGGCACGGGCCGTGCCGCCACGTCGATCACCAGGCCGTCGGCGCTGTCGCTGCCGTTGAAGATCAGGTTGTCTCCAGCGGCGACAGGCCCCACCGGGGCGGCCCAGGCACCACCGGTTCCGATCGTGGCCAACGCCAGCATGCAGGCGCTGGCGAGCGCGGAAAGCCTGGCAGCAGAACGCCCGCCCAGGGCTGCGGCCGACGCACCGGCATCGGCGCCGCCCTGGCCTCCTGAAGCAGCTTCGGACACAGCTTGGCACACCTGGCGAGCGCGATTGAAGACGGTGCGATGGATGCGGTTCATAGGTCGGAAACTTCCATTTGTCTCACAAAAAGAAATAATTGTGACTTATTGATACTTTTGGGCGCCAGAGGGTCTGCCCCAAAAGAGGGCGTCATTTCTGCCAACTGATGGTGAAAATCCGCCACGAGGCGCGCGGCCCGCCTGCCGTGGCGGGATCGACGGCGGCGTGCGTGCCGGCCGGGCGCCGGGGGCGTGCCACCGGGCACCTAAAATTCCCGCCATGACTTTCATCGAACAACTGCGCGCCGCGGAACTGCAGAACCGCTCTCTCCTGTGCGTGGGGCTCGATCCCGAACCGACCCGCTTCCCGGCCCGCCTCAAGGGCGACGCCAACAAGATCTACGATTTCTGCGCCCGCATCGTGGACGCGACTGCCGACCTGGCGATCGCCTTCAAGCCGCAGATCGCCTACTTCGCGGCCCACCGCGCCGAGGGCCAGCTGGAGCGGCTGATGGAGCACATCCGCCGCGTCGCGCCGCAGGTGCCGATCATCCTGGACGCCAAGCGCGGCGACATCGGCTCCACCGCCGAGCAGTATGCGATCGAGGCCTTCGAGCGCTACGGCGCGGACGCCGTCACGCTGTCGCCCTTCATGGGCTTCGACTCGGTCGCCCCCTACCTCAAGTACCAGGGCAAGGGCGCCTTCCTGCTGTGCCGCACCAGCAACCCGGGCGGTGCCGACCTGCAAGGCCAGCGCCTGGCCAGCGTCGAGGGCGAGCCCTTGCTGTACGAGCATGTCGCGCGGCTCGCGCAGGGCCCGTGGAACCTCAACGGCCAACTCGGCCTGGTGGTGGGCGCCACCTACCCGGCCGAGATCGAGCGCGTGCGCGAGCTCGCGCCCACCGTGCCGCTGCTGATCCCCGGCGTCGGCGCCCAGGGTGGCGATGCGGTCGCGACGGTGCGTGCCGGCTGGCGCGCCGACGCGCCGATCATCGTCAACTCCTCGCGCGCGATCTGCTACGCCTCGGACGGCGACGATTTCGCCGACGCGGCCCGGCGCGAGGCGATGCGCACCCGCGACGGGCTCGAGGCCGCCAAGGGCTGAACGCCGTTTCCAGCGCCGGCGCACACCCGTTGCGCCGCCTGCCGCTTCTCCAAGAAAAGCGTTATGTCAGAATGAATACAACGCTTACAGGAGACCGATGACATGCGCTGGGCCCCTTCCCTGATTTCCGGCGTCGCTGCGGCGATCGTGCTGTTGCTGGCGGGTTGCGGCGGTGGGGGCAGCGGAGGGTTTCCGGCCGCACCCGAGCAGACGGCACCTCCTCCCACGACGACGCCGACCCCCGACCCCGTGCCGGTTCCGGAGCCGGTCCCCGCGGCCAGCTTCCAGCTTGGCGGCGCGGTCGACCATCCGGCCAGGCTCGACGTGGCGGCGCTGTCGGCGCGCCCCGCGGTCCCGCAGTCGGTGGCCTACAGCAGCGGCAGCGGCGCCCAGACGCGCAGCTACGTCGGCGCCGACCTGTGGTCGCTGCTGGTCGATGCCGGCCTGCAGGCCGACCGGGCGCGCAAGAACGACCTGCTGAGCCGCTACGTGCTCGCCACCGGCGCCGACGGCTACAAGGTGGTCTTCGCGCTGGGCGAGCTGAACCCCGATTTCGGCCGCAAGGGCAGCACGGTCGCGTACGCCGACACCGGCGCGGGCACCGCGGCGCCGCTGAGCGCGGCCGACGGCCCGTTCCGCGTCACGGCCCCGGGCGACGTCAAGGGCGGGCGCTACGTGTCGAACCTGGTGCGGCTGGACGTGGCCGCGTCGGCGGCGACGGCGGTCGGCAGCGGCGGTGGCACCTCGAGCGGCTTCGCGGTGTCCGGCGCGGTCGCCGGCGCGCCGGTGCGCTTCGACCTGGCGGCCCTGCAGGCACTGGCGCCCACGACGCAGGTCGTGGGCACCGACACCTACGTCGGCGTGAGCCTCTGGACGCTGCTGAACAACACCCTCGGCCTGAGCGTGCCGCCGGGCTCGAAGAACGCGTCGCTCGCGATGTACGCGGTGGCCACCGGCAGCGACGGCTACCGCGCGACGGTGTCGCTGGGCGAGATCGATCCGGGCTTCGGCAACAAGCCGGCGCTGGTGGCCTACGAACTCAACGGCGCGCCGCTGGGCGCCAGGGGCGTCGCGCGGCTGGTGGTGCCGGGCGACCTCAAGGCCAGCCGCTCGGTCTCGAACCTGGTGGCGATCGAGGTGTTCGCGGCGCCGTCCGCGCCCTGAGCCGCGCCGCGGTGCCGCCGGGGCGGCGGGCGGAGTAACCTCGGCGCCACGCCGACGAAACCTGCCCCGCGCCCATGTCCACTTCGCCTTCCCCCGCACCGCCTGCCCGGCCCGAGTTCCGCTTTCGCATGCGCATCACGGTGGGCGACGCCATCGCGATCGGCCCCGGCAAGGTGCAACTGCTCGAGGCGATCCTGGAGACCGGCTCGCTGACCGCCGCCGCCAAGCGCATCGACATGTCCTATCGCCGGGCCTGGGTGCTGGTCAACGAGCTCAACACCGCCCTGAAGACGCCGGCGGTCGAGTCCGGCAAGGGCGGCGGCAACGGCGGCGGCAGCATCCTGACGCCCGTGGGCCTGCAGGTGATCGAGCACTACCGCGCCATCGAGGCCCGGGCCGCGGCGGCCTGCGCGGCGGAGATCCGCTCGCTCACCGCGCTGTTCGGCCCCGACAAGGGCTGAGGCGAGGCGCCGGCCGCCTCAGGCGGTGAACAGCCGCCCCGACTCGACCGGCTTGCTGAACAGCCAGCCCTGCGCCATGGCTTGCGGCGCCAGCGCCAGGAAGTACGCGGCCTGCTGCTCTTCCTCGATGCCCTCGATCACGATGCTCAGGCCCAGCACCTCGGCCATGGCCACGATCTGCGGCGCGATGGTGTCCTTGTCGCTCTGGTCGTGCAGGGCCTGCATGAAGGTGCGGTTGATCTTGATCGCATCCACCCGCAGCCGCGAGAGGTACGACAGGCTCGAGTAGTCGGTGCCGAAGTCGTCGATGTAGACCTTGTGGCCGGCCTCGCGCAGCCGGGCGATGGACTTGCCCAGTTCGCGGCTGTTGGCCGTGGTGCGCTCGGTGAGCTCGAGCCCGATGCTGGACGACGGCAGGCCGGCCTCCTGCAGGCGCGCGCTCAGGTAGGGCAGGAAGGCGCTGTCGAGGATGTCGCTGGCGGCGACGTTGATCGTCACCTGGAAGTCGGGGCGCCGGCGCAGGTCCTCGCCCAGTTCGTCCAGCACGCGGTGGATCACGAAGCGCGTCACCTGGCCGATGAAGCCCTCGTGTTCGGCGGCGCTGATGAAGGCGTCGGGGCTGACCGGCTTGCCGGTCGCGTCGGTCCAGCGCAGCAGGGCCTCGGCACCGACTTGGCGGCGGTCGGACAGCCGCACGATCGGCTGGTAGACGATCTTCAGCTGCCCCGAGCGCATCGCCAGGCGCAGTTGCTTGCCCAGCGATTTCGAGCGCCCGATCGCGATGCTGGCGGCAAAGCCGCCGCTCAGGCCGATCAGCAGGCCGAAGACGGCGAATTCGAGCATCACCGGCGAGTGCAGGATCGACGCGGGCTGGCGCAGCGCCGCCACGATGCAGGAGGAGTGGGCACTCGAGCACCGCACCTCGTAGCGCTTGCCCTGCAGCTCGAGCGGTTCGCCCGACGCCAGGGTCACGCCCTCCAGCGGCAGCCGCGGGCCGGCGGAGTTCAGGGCCCGCAGCGGCGGCAGGCGGCCGCTGACCACCGCATAGTCCAGCCGCGGGTCCGCCGTCTCGAGATAGGCCTGGGCATTGACGCCGACGGCCGCGCTGCGCTGCTGCATCAGCAGGGCCCGCGCGCCGGGCACGCCCGCCTGCGGCGCATTGAAGCTCATGCGCTGGCCCTGCTGGTTCACCACGTCGACCGGCGGTGCCGGCTCCGGCGGGTCGATCAGGCCCACGGTGGAGCTGCAATAGATCTCGCCGTCGCGCAGCCGCGAGGCGCTCTTCAGGTAGCGCGATCCCAGCACGATGCGCCGCAGCCGCGACACCTCGGCCGCGGTGCAGGCGCCACCCTTGGCGCTGTCGATCTCCACCAGGGCCGCCACCGCCTCGGAGGTGACCTGGTCGGAGCGCGCGATGTAGGTCTCGGCCATTTCGGCCGCATCGGCGTACTGCTGGCGCCGCACGGTCCATTCGCCGACGGCCAGCGCCAGCGCGATCGCGATCGCCGCGCCGCATGCCATCGACACCACCGTCCGCGTGAGCGGCCTTCGCATCATGAAGCGTGCCCGGCAAAGAGGGCGATGTCAGGCTGGCGGGTGTCGGCCGGACAGAAGGATGCAGGGCGCATGGTGCAGCAGGAGTCTTGTAGGTATAGGCAGAGCGATGGCATCGGTCGGCCGCGCCGGCCGCGGGGCAAGGGCCCTCGCCCTTTTTCTCCACCGCCCTCGCCGATCGACACCCCGGCGGCGCCATTCTCGATCAGATCATGGCAAGAATTTCGGGCCTTGGCGCGGCAGGTGGGGCATTTGACACAGGAGACGGCCTTCCGATGAGGCGGAAAGAACTCTTTTCGCGCCGATTGGCGTCAATAGTGTGGCGGCAATTCGTCACCCGGATCCCGGGGGCCGCCCGAGCCCGCCTCCGGCATCTGCCGGCGCAGCTGGATCAGCTGTTGCGACAGGCTGTCGATCTGCTGCTGCTGCCGGTAGATCGTGAGGTTCAGCTGGTCCAGCAGGTCGTCGGTGAAGCTGGCCTTGATTTCGAGGTCGTCGAGTCGGTGTTCGGGGGTGCGGGGATGTGCCATGGCCGTATTGGACAGGATGGCGGGCGCCGCGCCGCCGCCGCCCTCAGGCCGGGCTCGAGCGCAGCCCGTAGGCCTTGCCGGCCACGAACAGGTATTCCACGCGCATCACGGCCTCGCCGGCCTCGTCCTTGGCGGTGAAGCCGATGGCCGATACCGTCTCGCCGACCTTGATCTCCGCCACCTGCCACGCCGCCATGCGGGTGAGCGGCGCGAGCTCCAGTTCCCAACGGCGGTCCTTGCGGCGGGGCAGGGCGGCCCGGGCCAGCAGCCCGGGGCCGTCGACGCCGGCGCTCTGGGCCGGCAGCGGGCGCTGCTTCAGGTCGGGCGGCAACACGAGATCGGGGCGCAGCTCGATCAGCAGTTCGGCGTGCGGGTTCTGCCACTTGCTCTGGACCACCTTGCCTTCGAGGTAGATCGGCTTTTCCTGGTCGAAGCCGCTCCAGCCGTGGTGGGCCCAGGCGGAGGGGGTGGTCAGTGCCGCGGCAAGGGGCGTGGCGGCGGCCACGAGGGCGAATCGGCGGCGGGACATCGGCATGGCGGCACTCCTTGGAGAGGGATGAAGCATCGATTCAGTAGGCGATCCAGCGTCCGCAGACGATGACGCCGAGCCAGACCGCAGTGGACACCAACATCTGAACCCGCGCCACCAGGTCGAGTTTCTGCAGCGAGCCGCGGCCATGAAACCAGGCCGCGTTGCAGCCGGCCATGGCCAGCAGGCCCATCTTCCAGACGAAGCTCCGGTTGGCCAGCAGCTCGGCCGCCTGGGTGGCGAACATCAGCAGGCCGCTGGCGGCGGCCAGGCCGAAGCCGGCGAGCGCGATGCCGAGCGAGAGGCGCGCCAGGGCCCGCACCGGCAGGGCCGCGGCACCGCCCCAGACGCGGATCTCCAGCGCCACCAGGTTGCCCAGCAGCAGGGCGATGCCGACGATGTGCACGACCTCCAGGGCCGGATAGGCCCAGGCGCTGGATCGGAGTTCGCTGAACATCGCGCGATTCTGCGGCCTGGGCGGCGGCTCAGCCCCGCTTCGAGCGCCCGCGCCCCTCGGCCTTGGCCCGGTAGAGGGCGCGGTCGGCGCGGTCGATGGTCTGTTCCACGGTCTCGCCCGTGCGGTGGCGGCTGATGCCGGCCGAGAAGTCGAGCCGCAGCGCGGGCACGGTGGGCGAGATCTGAAGCGTCGCCAGGTGGTCGCGCAGGCGCTCGATGCCGGCCTCGGGCAGGCCGTCGGGCGCGTCGGGCAGCAGCAGCAGGAACTCCTCGCCGCCCCAGCGCGCGAGGGTGTCGCTCTCGCGCAGCACGCCGCGGGCGAGCTGGGCGAAGCCGTGCAGCACCTCGTCGCCGACGCCGTGGCCCCACTGGTCGTTGATGCGCTTAAAGTGGTCCAGGTCGATCAGCGCGATCGAGAACGACGCGGCCCCGGTGCGCTGGTGCTGCACGGCCTGGTACTGCAGCAGCTGCATCGCGTGGCGGCGGTTGACCAGCCCGGTGAGGTCGTCGTGCGACGCCAGCCGGCGCATGTGGTCGTGGGCGGCCGCGATCTCCTTCGCACGCTCCTCCAGCAGCAGGTTGGCGCGCTGGCGGCCCTCATAGTCGCCCGCGACCAGCCGGATGATGCGTTGCGCGTAGAAGAAGAACACGATGAAGACCGCGGCCAGCGCCCAGTTCGAAGGGCCGCCCTGCCAGAGCATCAGCAGCGCCGTCGGGCCGAGCAGCAGCGGCGGGTACCAGCGGGCCAGCGTCGCATCGACGGCCATGATCGCGCAGGCGCCGGCGGCGAGGCCGATGGTGGCCATCAGCATGAGCCAGCGCACGTTGTCGGCTTCGGCGGTCCCGAAGATGCAGGCGCACAGCAGGCCCCAGTAGCCCTGGTAGCCCCAGGCGGCCCAGCGGAAGCCGCGCTGCGCGCTGCCGAAGTTGTGCGCCGCCGCGCGCTCCAGGTCGAATTCCAGGTAGAGCCGGCCGGCCGCGCCCAGCACCAGGCCGCAGGCGTGCAGCAGCACCATCGCCATGTGGTGGGCCGAATAGCCGCCGGCCTGCGTGAGCACGAGCCAGAACAGGGGGTAGAGGAACAGGCCGCTGCGCGAGCGCGCCGCGGCGTCGCGCAGGCGTTGCAGCAGGTAGGACGGCGGCAGCTCGGCGGGGCTGGTCATGGCCTGGGCCTGGGGGTGGCGCGCGCGTTGCGGGCTCAGGTGCGGGCCGGCGCGCCGAGCCGCTCGGACACGGCGCGCGCGCAGGCTCGCAGCGGCTGCGCCACCGCGCCGTCCCAGCGCGTGTCGAAGATGCCCGTGGGGCCGATGGCGGTCACGGCCAGCACGATCGCGCCGGTGTGGTCGAACACCGGCGCGGCCATGGCGCTCACGCCCGGGATCACCTCGTTCTCCGAGCGGCTCGCGCCCTGGGCACGCACTTCGGCGCGCTCGGCCTCGAAGGCGCTCCAGCCGGGCAGGGGCTGCACCGGCGGCATGCCGGCGCGGGTGTCGTCCTCGGGCTTGCGCTGCTTCTCGCGCCGCCGTTCGTCCTCCAGCATGGCCTTGACCTGCGCCGCCGGCAGGTAGGCGGCGAACAGCCGGCCCGAGGCGGTGCGCGTCAGCGAGAACACGGTGCCGTGCCGCAGGCTCACGTGCACCGGCGAGGGCGCCTCGGCGATGTGCACCATGGTCGCGCCGCGCGCGCCCCAGACGGCCAGGCCCACGGTCTGGCCAATCTGCTGCGCCAGCGGCGCCATCAGCGGCGCCGCGATGTGCACCGGCTCGGCCTGCTGCAGGCCGATCAGCCCCAGTTGCAGCGCCAGCGGTCCGAGCCGATAGTGGCCACTGGTGCCGTCCTGCTCGATCAGGCCCAGGCGGCCGAAGCTGACCATGTAGGGATGGGCCTTGGCGGGCGTCATGTCGGCTTCGCGCGCCAGGTCCTTCAGCGCCATGGGGCGGCCCTGGTGCACCAGCGCGCGCAGCAACTGGCCGCCGACTTCGATGCTCTGGATGCCGCGCTGGGCCGTGCTGTCCTTGCTGCTGCTGACCATCGGTGGGTGTCTCTCCGAGGTGGTTCGGGATGGGAGAGCGCATTAGACATGAACCGTGGCGCGGATTACACTCCGCAAATTCGCTCCATGCGAACGCATTTGGATTAGACGAACTTCATGACGGAGACTTCGACCATGAGCACCGACGACACCGACGACACCGGCGCATTGCGCTACCAGCACGGCTTCGGCAACGAGTACGCGAGCGAGGCCGTGGCCGGCGCGCTGCCGCAGGGCCGCAACAGCCCGCAGCGCGCGCCTTTCGACCTCTACCCCGAGCTGGTCTCGGGCACGGCCTTCACCGCGCCGCGCCACGCCAACCGCCGCAGCTGGCTCTACCGCCGCCAACCCTCGGTGGTGTCGGGCCGCTACCAGCCCTACGCGCAGCCGCGCTGGGAGACCGGCGCCAACCGCGACATGGCGCTGCCGCCCGAGCCGCTGCGCTGGCATCCGATCCCCTTCGAGGCCGGCGCGGCCGAGGCCGACTTCGTCGACGGCATGCACACGCTGGCCGCCAACGGCGACGCCGAGACGCAGGTCGGCGTGGCCGCGCATGTCTACCTCGCCGGCCAATCGATGGGCCGCCGCGCCTTCATCAATGCGGACGGCGAGATGCTGCTGGTGCCGCAGCAGGGCCGGCTCGTGATCACCACCGAGATGGGCGTGCTGGAAGTCAAGCCGGGCGAGATCGCGGTGCTGCCGCGCGGCGTGGCCTTCAAGGTCGCGCTGCCCGATTCGGAGGCGGGCGCGGGCCCGTCGCGCGGCTATGTGTGCGAGAACTACGGCGCGCAGTTCCGACTGCCCGAGCTGGGCCCGATCGGTTCCAACGGCCTGGCCAACGCGCGCGACTTCCAGGCGCCGGTGGCGGCCTACGAGGACGCCGACGCGCCCGGTGGCGCCTACGAGGTGGTCAAGAAGTTCGGCGGCCGCTTCTGGCGCGCGCCGATGAAGCAGTCGCCCTTCAACGTGGTGGCCTGGCACGGCAACCTGGCGCCGGTGAAGTACGACACGGCCCATTTCATGACCATCGGCTCGATCAGCTTCGACCATCCGGACCCATCGATCTTCACCGTGCTGACCTCGCCCAGCGACACGCCCGGCACCGCCAACTGCGACTTCGTGATCTTCCCGCCGCGCTGGCTGGTCATGGAGGACACCTTCCGTCCGCCGTGGTACCACCGTAACCTGATGAGCGAGTTCATGGGCCTGGTCTACGGCCAGTACGACGCCAAGCCCGGCGGCTTCAAGCCCGGCGGCGCGAGCCTGCACAACCCGATGGTGCCGCACGGCCCCGACGAGGAAGCCTTCGACAAGGCCAGCCATGCCGACCTGAAGCCGCACAAGCTCGACCACACGCTGGCCTTCATGTTCGAGAGCCGCTACCGTTTCATCCCCACGCCCTTCGCCATGCAGAGCCCGGCGCTGGACGATGCCTACGCCGACTGCTGGGCCGGCCTGGGCGACCTGTTCCAGAAGCCCTGAGCCCGTTCGCGACCCGACCTCCAACAAAGAGACACATGACCTTCACGCCCTCCCGCCGCGCCACCTTCGCCGCCCTCATCGCCTCGGCCTGGATCGGCCTGCCTTTCGCCGCGCAGGCGGCCGACTATCCGAGCAAGCCGATCCGCTTCGTCGTGCCCTACACGGCCGGCGGCACCACCGACCTGGTGGCGCGCACGGTGGGCCAGAAGGTCTCGGAGAAGCTGGGCCAGCCGGTGATCATCGACAACCGCGCGGGGGCCGGCGGCAACATCGGCATGGACGCGGTGGCCAAGGCGCCGGCCGACGGCTACACCATCGGCTTCGGCGCGATCTCGACCAATGCGCTCAATCCGCACATCTACAAGTCGATGGCCTTCGACCCGCGCAAGGACTTCAGCGCCATCAGCCTGCTGGGCACCTCGACCATCGTGCTCGAAGTGCCGGCGGCCTCGCCCATCCAGAGCGTGGCCGAGCTGATCGCCGCGGCGAAGAAGAACCCCGGCCTGCCCTACGCCACCGCGGGCGCCGGCACCTCGATGAACCTGGCCGGCGTGATGTTCGCGCAGATGACCGGCACCGAGCTCACGCACGTCGCCTACAAGGGCAGCGGCCCGGCCATCAACGACATGCTGGGCAACACCATCGGCGTGATGTTCGACAACCTGCCGGCCTCGCTGCCGCACATCCAGGCCGGCAAGCTGCGCGCGCTGGCCGTGGCCGGCCCGGCGCGTTCGCCCGCGCTGCCCAACGTGCCGACCATCGCCGAGGCCGGCCTCAAGGGCTATGCACTCGACCCCTGGTTCGGCGTCTACGGCCCGGCCCACCTGCCGGCGCCGATCGTCAAGGCGCTCAACCAGGCCTTCGTCGAGGCGCTGGCCCTGCCCGAGGTCAAGGACAAGCTCACGCAGGCCGGCTTCACGCCGCGCAGCTCGACCGCCGAGGCATTGAACCAACTGACCCAATCCGAATACCAACGCCTGGGCGATGTCGCGAAAAAAGCCGGCATGTCCGCTGATTGAAAGAACCCATGACCGCACTCAACGCCACCCACGACCCGAAGCTGCGCAGCTGGGTCGAATCCGCCCACGTCGCGGGCACCGACTTCCCGATCCAGAACCTGCCCTTCGGCCGCTTCCGGCCGGCCGGCACCGACGAGGCCTTCCGCATCGGCGTGGCCATCGGCGACCAGGTGCTGGACCTGAAGGCGGCCAAGGTGATCGACCACGCCGACATGAACCGGCTGATGGCCGCGACGCCGGCCGAGCGCGTGGCCTTGCGCACCGCGCTGTCCGAAGGCCTGCAGCAAGGCAGCCCTAAACAGGGCGAGTGGGAGCTCGCGCTCTATGCGCAGTCGGCGGTCGAGATGGCGCTGCCCTGCCACATCGGCGACTACACCGACTTCTACACCGGCATCCACCACGCCACCACGGTCGGCAAGCTGTTCCGCCCCGACCAGCCGCTGATGCCCAACTACAAGTGGGTGCCCATCGGCTACCACGGCCGGGCCTCGTCGATCGCGGTCAGCGGCCAGCAATTCAAGCGGCCGCAGGGCCAGACCAAGGCGCCCGATGCGGCCGAGCCCAGCTTCGGCCCGTCGAAGCGGCTGGACTACGAGCTCGAGCTCGGCTTCCTGATCGGCCAGGGCAACGCACTGGGCGAGCCGATCGCCATCGGCGAGGCCGAGCAGCACCTGTTCGGCGTGACCCTGCTCAACGACTGGTCGGCGCGCGACCTGCAGGCCTGGGAATACCAGCCGCTGGGCCCCTTCCTGGCGAAGAACTTCGCCTCCACGCTGTCGCCCTGGATCGTCACGATGGAAGCGCTCGCGCCCTTCCGCGCCAAGTTCGAACGCCCCGCGGGCGACCCGCAGCCGATGGCCTACCTCGACTCGCAAGCCAACCGCGAGGGCGGCGCGCTCGACGTCACGCTCGAGGTTTGGCTGCACACCGCGAAGATGCGCGCGGCCGGCGAGCCCGCCACCCGCCTCACGCGCGGCAACACCACGCAGGCGGCCTACTGGACCGCGGCGCAGCTGGTCACGCATCACACGGTCAACGGCTGCAACCTGCAGCCGGGCGACCTGCTGGGCTCGGGCACGCTCTCGGGCCCGACGCTGGAAGAGGCCGGCTCGCTGCTCGAACTGACCTTCGGCGGCAAGCAGCCGCTCACCCTGCCCAACGGCGAGCGCCGCACCTTCCTCGAGGACGGCGACACGCTCACGCTGCGCGGCTACTGCGAACGCGCGGGCGCGGTGCGCATCGGGCTGGGCGAGGTCAGCGGCACGGTGCTGCCGAGCGCGGCGGCTCGCTAGGGCTTGGTGCCGGTGCTGCCCGAGGCGGCCCGGCTCGCGTCCAGGTGGTTCTTGGCCCGCTCGGCCAGCGCCATCTCGCCCGGCGTGGAGGGCGTGAAGGCGTTCACCGGCATCGGCTGGCCGTGCGAATCGACCGAGACGAAGACGATCAGGCACTCGGTGGTGGTCTGCATGCCGCCGCCCTTCATGTCGCCGCTGCGCACCTCCACCGAGATGTTCATGCTGGTCTTGCCGGTGTAGGCCATGCGTGCCTCGACCTCGACCAGGTCGCCGATCATGATCGGCCGGTGGAAGCGGATGCTGCCGATGAACACCGTGACGCAGTAGCGCTTGGACCAGCTGGTGGCGCAGGCATAGCCGGCCTCGTCGATCCATTTCATGACGGTGCCGCCGTGGACCTTGCCGCCGAAGTTGACGGTGCTGGGTTCGGCCAGGAAGCGCAGGGTGATGGAGGACATGTTCTGTTCGCCGAAGCGTGGGTCGTGGGATGGGGGCACCGGGGAGCGGATTATGTCGGGCGGAAGCCCGTCGCGCACGATGGGCTGTCGTCCTATGGCGTCGGCGCCCTGCGCCGGCAAAGCTCGCAGCGATGAACGCCGCCGCCCTCGCCGCCTGGTTCGCCGCCCGCGGCTGGAAACCCTTCGCCTTTCAACGCGCGGTGTGGAAGGCCGTGGCGGCCGGGGAATCCGGCCTGCTGCACGCCACCACGGGCGCGGGCAAGACCTATGCCGTCTGGCTGGCGGCGCTCGCGGCCTTCGTGCAGAAACAGAAGGCGTCGCCGGCGAAGAGCACCCGCCGCCCGCTGGCCCCGCCGCTCACCGTGCTCTGGATCACGCCCATGCGCGCGCTGGCCGCCGACACCCTGCGCGCGCTGCAGCAGCCGCTCGAGGCGCTGGCGCCCGACTGGTCGGCCGGCGCGCGCAGCGGCGACACCGCCGCGGCCGAGCGCAGCGCGCAGAACCAGCGCCTGCCCACGGTGCTCGTGACCACGCCCGAGAGCCTGTCGGTGCTGCTGTCGCGCGCCGATGCGGCCGAGGTGCTGGGCACGGTGCGCATGGTGGTGGTCGACGAGTGGCACGAGCTGCTGGGCAACAAGCGCGGCGTGCAGGTGCAGCTGGCGCTGGCGCGGCTGCGGCGCTGGAACCCGGCCCTGTGCGTGTGGGGCATGTCGGCCACCCTGGGCAACCTGGGCGAGGCCATGCACACCCTGCTCGGGCACGACCGGGGCACGCTGGTGCAGGGCCAGGTGCCCAAGCAACTGGTCATCGATTCGCTCTTGCCCGGCCGCGCCGAGCGCTTCCCCTGGGGCGGGCACCTGGGCCTCACGATGCTGCCGCAGGTGGTCGACGAGATCGCGCGCAGCAGCACCACGCTGGTCTTCACCAACACGCGCTCGCAGGCCGAGATCTGGTACCACGCGATCCTCGAGGCGAAGCCCGAGTGGGCCGGCGTGATCGCGCTGCACCACGGCTCGCTCGACCGCGCGGTGCGCGAGTGGGTCGAGGCCGGGCTCAAGAGCGGCGAACTGCGCGCGGTGGTCTGCACCTCCAGCCTGGACCTGGGCGTGGACTTCCTGCCGGTCGAGCGCGTGCTGCAGATCGGCTCGCCCAAGGGCGTGGCGCGGCTGCTGCAGCGCGCCGGGCGTTCGGGCCATGCGCCGGGCCGGCCCTCGCGCATCACGCTGGTGCCCACGCACAGCATCGAGATGGTCGAGGGCGCGGCCGCGCGCGAGGCCATCGCGGCCGGCCACATCGAGGCGCGCCGCACGCCCGCGCAGCCGCTCGACGTGCTGGTGCAGCACCTGGTCACGGTCGCGCTGGGCGGTGGCTTCGTGCCCGAAGATCTCTACGCGGAAGTGCGCGGCACCGCCGCCTACGCGCAGCTGTCGCGCGAGAGCTGGGACTGGTGCCTGGCCTTCGTGCGCCAGGGCGGCCCCTCGCTCGCGGCCTATCCCGACTACCAGCGCGCGGTGCCCGATGCCGACGGCACCTGGCGCGTGCCCGATGCGCGGCTGGCGCGCCGCCATCGCATGAACATCGGCACCATCGTGAGCGACGCCAGCATGACGGTGCAGTACATCGGCGGCGCCAAGCTGGGCAGCGTGGAAGAGAGCTTCGCGGCGCGCATGAAGCCCGGCGACTGCTTCCTGTTCGGCGGCCGCATGCTCGAGCTGGTGCGCATCCGCGAGATGACGGCCTGGGTGCGGCGCGCGAGCGGCAAGCGGCCCGCGGTGCCGCGCTGGAACGGCGGGCGCATGCCGCTGTCGACCACGCTGGCCGACGCGGTGGTGCAGCAGCTCGCGCTGGCGGGTGCGGGCCGCTACGACACGCCCGAACTGCAGTGCGTGCGGCCGCTGCTCGAGATCCAGCAGCAGTGGTCGGCGCTGCCGACGCCGCAGACGCTGCTGGCCGAGGTGCTCAAGACGCGCGAGGGCTGGCACCTGTTCCTCTATCCCTTTGCCGGCCGGCAGGTGCACCTGGGGTTGGCCAACCTGCTGGCCTGGCGGGTGGCGCAGCACACGCCGCGCACCTTCTCGATCGCGGTCAACGACTACGGCTTCGAGCTGCTCTGCGCCACCGAACTCGACTGGCCCGCGCTGCTGCCCGAGGTGCTGCGCGCGGGCCACGACGCGCAGGCGCAGGATGCGATCGCGCACCACGACGCCGAGGCCGCGCTGCTGCACGAGGTGCTGGCCAGCCTCAACGCCAGCGAACTCGCGCAGCGCCGCTTTCGCGAGATCGCGCGGGTGTCGGGGCTGATCTTCCAGGGCTACCCGGGCGAGAAGCGCAGCAACCGGCAGCTGCAGGCCTCTTCCTCGCTGTTCTGGGAGGTGTTCCGCAAGTACGACCCGGCCAACAAGCTGCTGCTGCAGGCCGAGCAGGAACTGCTGGCGCAGGAGCTGGAGATCGGCCGGCTGCGCGCCAGCCTCGAGCGCATGGCGACGCAGCGCCTGGTGGTGCAGCCGCTCGCGCGGCCCACGCCCTTCGCGTTCCCGCTGATGGTCGAGCGCTTCCGCGAGAAGCTCAGCAACGAGAGCGTGGCCGACCGCATCGCGCGCATGGTGGCCCAGCTGGAAAAAGCCGCGGGCGGCGCGGTGCCGGTGGGCGGCGTCGAATCGGTGGAACGTGCCCTGGTCTACGGCGAAGAGCGCAGCGCCGCGGCCTCGGACAAGCGGCCGCGGCGCGCGCGCAAGGTGTCGCGGCCGCTGCCGCCCCTGTGACGCAGAATCGCGGCACCCCGGCGCCGCCGCGGGGTCCCCACACAAGACGCACCGCCCATGATCACCTGCCATCTCCGCTATGTCATCGACCCGGCCAAGCTCGAGGAATTCGAGCACTACGGCCGGCTCTGGATCCCGCTGGTGCGCAAGTTCGGCGGCATCCACCACGGCTACCTGCTGCCCTCCGAAGGCGCCAACAACATCGCGCTGGCCTCCTTCTCCTTTCCCTCGCTGGCGGCCTACGAGGCCTACCGCATCCAGTCCTTCGAGGACGCCGAATGCCAGGCCGCCTTCCGCTACGCCGCGGAGACGCGCTGCGTGCTCAGCTACGAGCGCAGCTTCTTCCGGCCGGTTTTCGACTGAGACGGCACGGCTCGTTTAAGCTGGCGCCATGAGCAGCCTCAACCCCAAGACCTACGATTCCGTTCCCTCGCGCAAGGTGGCCTTCCTCGGCCTGGGCGTGATGGGCTTCCCCATGGCCGGCCACCTCGCCAAAGCGGGCCACAGCGTGACGGTCTACAACCGTTCGCCCGCCAAGTCGGCCGCCTGGGCTACCGAGTTCGGCGGCCGGAGCGCCGCCACCCCGCGCGAGGCCGCGGCCGGTGCGGAGATCGTGTTCTGCTGCGTGGGCAACGACGACGACCTGCGCTCGGTGGTGCTGGGCGACGACGGCGCCTTCGCCGGCATGGCCCGGGGCGCGGTCTTCGTCGACCACACGACGGCCTCGGCCGACGTCGCGCGCGAGCTCTCCAAGGCCGCGCTCGAACGCGGCCTGCAGTTCATCGACGCGCCGGTCTCCGGCGGCCAGGCCGGTGCGCAGAACGGCGCGCTCACCGTGATGTGCGGCGGCGACGCCGCCACCTTCGCGCAGGTGCAGCCGGTGGCCACGGCCTTCGCGCGCGCCGTCACGCTGCTGGGCGAGAGCGGCGCGGGCCAGCTGGCGAAGATGGTCAACCAGATCTGCATCGCGGGCCTGGTGCAGGGCCTGTCCGAGGCCATCGCCTTCGGCCAGCGCGCCGGCCTCGACATGGAGGCCGTGCTGGGCGTGATCAGCAAGGGCGCGGCCCAGAGTTGGCAGATGGAGAACCGCGGCAAGACCATGATCGCGGGCAAGTTCGACTACGGCTTCGCGGTCGACTGGATGCGCAAGGACCTGGGCCTGGTGCTCGACGAGGCCAAGCGCAACGGCGCGCGCGTGCCCGTGACCGCGCTGGTCGACCAGTTCTACGCCGACGTGCAGCAGGCCGGCGGCGCGCGCTGGGACACCTCGAGCCTGATCACGCGGCTGCGCTGAGGCGCGCCCCGGGGGCTTCGTACACTGGGGCATGACCTCCAGTTCCGCTCCGCAAGACCCCCACCTCTGGCTCGAAGACATCGACGGCGATGCGCCGCTCGCCTGGGTGCGCGCCCAGGACGCGCGCACCGTGCAGCAGTACGCACAGTCGCCCGCCTTCGAGGCCCTGCAGCAGGGCCTCCTCGAGGTGCTCGATTCCGAGGCGCGCATCCCGATGGTCGACAAGATCGGCCCGCGCTTCTTCTACAACTTCTGGCGCGACAAGGCGCATCCCAAGGGCGTGTGGCGCCGCACCACGCTGGCGGAGTACCGCCTGCCGCAGCCCGCCTGGGAGACCGTGCTCGACATCGACGCGCTGGCCGTGGCCGAGGGCGAGAACTGGGTCTGGCACGGCGCCGACTGCCTCGACCCGAACCCCACGCGCTGCATGGTCTCGCTGTCGCGCGGCGGCGCCGATGCCGACGTGCAACGCGAGTTCGACCTCGAGGCCCTGCGCTTCGTCGACGGCGGCTTCGCGCTGCCCGAGGCCAAGAACCACGTGGCCTGGCAGGACATCGACCACCTCTACGTGGCGACCGACTTCGGCCCCGGCTCGATGACCGAGTCCAGCTACCCGCGCATCGTGAAGCTCTGGCGCCGCGGCACGCCGCTGGCCAGCGCCGTGACGGTGTACGAGGGCCGGCACGAGGACATGTCGGTCGGCGCCTGGCGCGACAACACGCCCGGCTTCGAGCGCGACTTCGTCACGCGCCAGATCGACTTCTACGACAGCCAGACCTGGCTGCGCCATGCCGACGGCACGCTGGCCAGGATCGACGTGCCCGACGACGCGCTGGCCGACGTCACGCGCGAATGGCTGCTGGTCGAGCCGCGCAGCGACTGGACCGTGGGCGGCGCGACCCACGCCGCGGGCTCGCTGCTGGCCGCGCGCTTCGACGACTGGATGGCGGGCCGGCGCGAACTCACGGTGCTGTTCGCGCCCGACGCGCACAGCGCGCTCGACAGCCATTCGTGGACCCGCCACCACCTGATCCTCAACGTGATGCACGACGTGGTGAACCGGCTCGAGCTGCTCACGCCGCCGGCCGGGGGCACGGGAGCCTGGACCCGCCAGGGCCTGGGCGGCGCCCCGGCGCTGTCGACCATCGACGCGGGCGCCATCGACGAGTACGAGAACGACGACTACTTCCTCACCGTGAGCGGCTTCCTGCAGCCGACCACGCTCTACATCGGCACCGTCGGCCAGGGCGAGCCGCAGGCGCTCAAGCACAGCCCGGCCTTCTTCGACGCCGCGCGCTACCGCGTGGGCCAGCACTTCGCGACCTCGAAGGACGGCACGCGCGTGCCCTACTTCGAGATCGCATCGAAGGACCTGAAGGCCGACGGCACCCACCCCACGCTGCAGTACGCCTACGGCGGCTTCGAGATCGCGCTGCAGCCCAGCTACAGCGGCGGCATCGGCCGTGCCTGGCTGGAGCGGGGCGGCGTGTATGTGGTCGCCAACGTGCGCGGCGGCTCGGAGTACGGCCCGCGCTGGCACCAGGCGGCGCTGCAGGAGAACCGGCTGCGCAGCTGCGAGGACTTCGCGGCCGTGTCCGAGGACCTGATCGCGCGCGGCATCACCTCGCCCGCGCACCTGGGCGCCATGGGCGGCAGCAACGGCGGCCTGCTGGCGGGCAACATGCTCACGCTGTACCCGCAGCTCTACGGTGCGGTGGTGAGCGAGGTGGCGCTGCTCGACATGCGCCGCTACACGCAGCTGTCGGCGGGCGCCTCGTGGATCGCGGAATACGGCGATCCGGAGGTGCCCGAGGAGTGGGACTTCATCCAGGCCTTCTCGCCCTACGAGAACGCGCGCGCAGGCCAGCCGTATCCGCCGGCGCTGTTCACCACCTCCACCCGCGACGACCGCGTGGGGCCGGCGCATGCCCGCAAGATGCAGGCGAAGATGCTGGCGCTGGGCCACGATGCGAGCTTCTTCTACGAGAACCTCGACGGCGGCCACAGCGCGGCCACCGACAACAAGGACGCGGCCTTCATGGACGCGCTGGGCTATGCCTTCCTGTGGCGGCACCTGGGCCGCGCCGGCGCTAAGGGCTGATCCCCAGGCCGCGCTGCAGGCCGCGCAGGTCGTCGAGCAGCAGTTGCAGCGGCGCCGCCAGCAGGGCGTGCGCGGGCGTGGCGGCCCGCCGCGCGAGCGCCGACAGGTCGGCGTCGTCCCGGCCGGCCATCGCCTCGGCCAGCCCCGCCACCGCCGCGCTGGCGGCCTGTGCGGCATCCTGCCAGCCGCGGTCGGCCGGTGTGTCCGGCGCCAGCCGCAGCACCCGGTCCAGCACGACGGCATCCTGGACGATGCGCGCCGTCAGCCGCGCCTTGTCGCGGTAGGCGCGCGAACGGCCGTCGGCCGTGCCCCGGCGCCACCAGCGGGCCTCAAGGTCGGCGCTGCCGGCCAGCAGCGCCAGCCGCCCCAGCGCCGCGCGCGTGGCAGCGTCGGCCGGCGCGGGCCGCGGCAGCCTGGCCATGCGTTGCGCGACGCCGCGCAGCAGTGCGGTGCAGCCGGCGTCGCAACGCGCGCCCGCGTGGTACCCCGACAGGAAGGTCGAGACCGCCAGCGCCACGCCCACGCCGATCCCGATCTGCAGCATGCGCAGCAACGCCACCTGCAGCGCGGGATGGCCCGGGAGGGATTCGGCCGACAGCACGATCAGTGCTGCGACGGGCGCGCTGCGCCCGCCGGGCAGGGCCGCGCCGGCCAGGGACAGCAGCAGGACGATGCCCAGCGTGCCGGCCAGCGCTGGCAGGCCGTGGTGCAGCAGGAAGAGGCCCGCCAGGCCGCACAGCGCACCGGCCGCGGTGCCGCGCACGCGCTCCCAGCCGGCGTCGAGCGTGGCGCCGGCGCTCGGGCGCATGACGATCAGCACGCTCATCACCGACCAGAAGCGCTCGGGCAGGCCCAGGGCGGCGGACAGGCCCCAGGCCAGCGCCACCGCCGCCGCCAGCGGCAGGCCCAGCCGCCAGAAGCCGGCCATGCGTTGCAGGGCCGGGGCGCCGCTCATGACTGCGGAGTGCCGTCGAGCGAAGCGGCGAGGCCGTCGATCAGCCCGCAGGCCTGCATCAACAGGGCTTGCTGCTCGGCACCGAGCGCGGCGATGGCGGCGGCCAGCGCGGCCTCGCGCGCGCGCATCAGCGCCTGGAGCCGGCGCCGGCCCTCGGGGGTGAGCGACAGCAGGGACTGGCGGCCGTCGCTCGGGTGTGCGCTGCGGTCGATCCAGCCTTCGGCCTCGAGCGTCGCGAGCAGACGGGTCAGCGACTGCAGCCTGACGCGTTCGAGCGCCGCCAGCGCCGTGGGCGTGCTGGGCCCCTGCCGGTGGAGTTGGCCCAGCACGCTGAGCTGGGCGACGCTCGGGCCGTCGGGCGTGGCGCCGCGCAGTTGCCGGGCCAGTTGCGACACCGCACTGCGAAGACGCGCGGCGCACAGCGCCGGATCGGGAGAGGTGGAAGACACGTCTGGATTGTAAGACGCATCTTAATAAATGACGCACCCCCTGGAAGGCGACACCCGCAGCCCGGCAAAGCCGATCCTGCGGTGTGCCTGGAACAGAGTCCCGTTCTTTTAGCGGACTGGAGAGACGGTCGCGCCGCCCGTGGCCGGGGCGGTCTTGAGCGGCTCCATCGGCGGCAGCGGGACGCGCGAGCTGCTGTTCGACGAAGCCGCGGGCGCCGTGTTCTGCTGCGTGCCGCCCGAGGTCGCCTGGTTGGCGAGTTCGGCTTCGGTGATCACCTCGACCACCCGCACCACCTTCTGCACGCCGGACACGCCGCGCGTGATGTCGGTGGCCCGGTCGATCTCGCGCCGCGTGGCCAGGCCCATCAGGTAGACCACGCCGCTGTCGGTCACGATCTTGAAGGAGTTGGCGAACAGGTCCTTCGCGTCCAGCAGCGAGGCCTTGACCTTGCCGGTGATGAAGGTGTCGTTGGAGCGCTGCTGGAAGGAGCGCGACGGGCCGACCTGGATCTCGTTGACCACGTTGCGCACGTTGTCCACGCCCTGCACCGCGGCTTCGGCCCGGCGGCGGTCGTCGGCGTTGCCCACGGTGCCGGTCAGCAGCATCTGGCGGTTGAAGCTGGTCACGCTGACGTACATCTGGTCGTTGGCGATCTCGCGGATGCGCGAGGCCGCGCGCAGCTCGATGCCCTGGTCGTCGAGTTGCGCGCCCGAGGTGCGGCGGTCGGTCGCGACCAGTCCGGCGCCCACGGCGGCCCCGCCGACCACCAGCGGCACGCAGGCCGAGAGCGCGGCTGCCAGCGCGGCGCCGGCGGTGAGGGTCAGCACGAGGCGGGGGATCGATGAGGTCTTCATGTGAAAGCTTCCTGTTCTCCGAGTAACTGGGCGTCCACGCCGTCGCACAGGCAGTGCAGCGCGAGCAGGTGGATTTCATGGATGCGCAACGCACGCTCGTGCGGCACGGAAACCTGGACATCGGTCTCGCGCAGCGCGCGGCCGACCGAACCGCCGTTGGCGCCCAGCAGGGCCACCACCGTCATGTCGCGCGAATGCGCGGCCTCGACCGCGGCCAGCACGGCCGCGGACTTGCCGCTCACGCTCAGCGCCAGCAGCACGTCGCCGCCCTGGCCCAGCGCGCGCACCTGGCGCGCGAAGCGGTCGGGGTCGGCGGCTTCGGCGGTGTCGGCCGTGGGGTCGGTGGCATCGCCGGTCAGGGCGATGGCGGCCAGCTCGGGCCGTTCGCGCTCGAAGCGGCCGACGAACTGCGAGGCGAACTGCGCGGCCAGCAGGCCGGACACGCCGGCACCGCAGGCGAGGATCTTGCCGCCGCTGGTCACGCAGGCCAGCACGGCCTGCATCGCTTGGGAGATGGGTTTGCTGAGCACCGGGCCCGATTGGTACTTGAGGTCGGCGCTGTCGATGAAGTGCTGCTGTATGCGTTGCTCGAGCATGGGCGGTGATGATAGCCGTGGGGGGTGAAACAAAAGGTGTGGCTGAGGTGTGGAGCGATGCGGGCTCAGGCAGTTCCCGCGTCGAACGCGGCAGGCAGCCATTCGATGCCTTGCGGCTCGACCAGCACCACGTCGAAGCGGCAGGGCGGCGGGGCCGTGCGCAGCGACAGCAGGTAGTGTCGCGCAGCGAAGACGATGCGCCGCTGCTTGACCCCGGTGATGCTGCCGCCCGCGCCGCCGTGCGTGCCCGCGGCGCGCTGCCGGACCTCGACGAAGATCAGCGTGCCGTCGCGCGGGTCGCGCACGATCAGGTCGATCTCGCCGCCGCCGCGGCCGGGGGTTCGATAATTGCGCACCACCAGCCGCAGGCCCGCCTTCTGCAGGTGGGCGAGCGCGGCGTCTTCCGCCGCGTCGCCGCGCTGCTTGGTGGTGGCCGATCCGCCGCTCCCTGTCGTCTTCTTGTAGTTCTGGAGAAATCCCATTGAATGCTCTCGCTCCCGCCTCTTTCGGCGCCGCCCTGTCGGCCGCGCGCGATGCCGCGGGTGCCCAGCATTATCCGCAGGGCACGCTCTACGTGGTCGCCACGCCGATCGGCAACCTGGCCGACGTCACGCTGCGCGCGCTGCACGTGCTGGACCTGGTCGACGTGATCGCCTGCGAGGACACGCGCCACACCCAGGGCATGCTGCGCGCCTACGGCATCGACCGGCCGGGCGCCCGGCTGCTCGCGGTGCACCAGCACAACGAGGCCGAGGCCGCGCAGGCGGTGGTGGCGCGGCTGGCGCAGGGTGAGCGCATCGCCTATGTGAGCGACGCCGGCACGCCGGGCGTGAGCGACCCCGGCGCGCGCCTCGCGGCCGCGGTGCGCGGGGCCGGCCACCGGGTGCTGCCGCTGCCGGGCGCGAGCAGCGTGGTCACGCTGGTGCAGGCCGCCGGCCTGGTGGCCGATGGCGGCGACGAACGCAGCGCCTTCGTGTTCGCGGGCTTCCTGCCGAGCAAGGCCGGCGAGCGCGACGCGGCCGTGGCCGAACTGGCGCGCGAATCGCGCAGCGTGGTGCTGCTCGAGGCGCCGCACCGCATCGAGGCGCTGGCCCGCGCGCTGGGCGTGCTGGGCGAGCGCCGCATCACGGTCGGGCGCGAGCTCACCAAGCAGTTCGAGGAGATCGCGACGGTGGCTGCCGGTGCGCTGGCCGACTGGTTCGCGGCCGGACGCGACCGCACGCGCGGCGAGTTCGCGCTGGTGCTGCATCCGGTGGCGGTGGCGGCCGACGACGGCGCCGAGGCCGAGCGCGTGCTGCGCCTGCTGCTGGCCGAGCTGCCGCTCAAGACCGCGGTCAAGCTGGCGGCCGAGATCAGCGGCGCGCCGCGCAATGCGCTCTACGACACGGCGCTGCGCATCCGCGGCGAAGCCGAGAGCGCCGATTAGTCCATCTGCGTGGCCTGCCGGAAGCGCTCCAGCGTCCAGCCCCGGCCCAGCAGGAACATCCGGGTCTCCAGCCGTTCGAGGTCCTGCCCGGCGATGTCGCAGCCCAGGTAGCGCAGCCGCTTGTGCCGCAGCTCGGCGAAGCCGTGTCCGTGGCTGCGCGCCAGGCTCTGCCACAGCGCGTGCGCGCCGGGCGACTGGCGCGCGCCCGTCATCAGGCACATGCCCGAATCCAGCGCCCAGCGGTAGACCGCACCGGCGATGCCGCGCCGCTGGTAGGCGGGCCGGTAGCGCGAGTGCGGCGCGCGCAGGTGCGGGTCGGCGCGGCGCCCCACCTCGACCAGCCGGTTGAACACCGTCGAGCCCGCGAGGCAGCCCCGGCGCAGGTCCTCGACATAGGCATAGAACTCGCCGTCGGCCTCGCGCACGTGCAGGCGCAGCGCGGGGTCGTGCAGCGGGAAGGCCGGCAGGCCGTGCAGCCGGTCGCCGGGTGCATGGAGGCGTCGGTGCAGGGCCTCCAGCGCGGCGTCGTCCGCGGCCGCGGCGCGCGGGTCGACGTCGATGCGCAGCTCGGCCGGCCGAAGCACCTGCCAGGGCCGCCGGGCCGGGGCGCCGAAGAACAGGGGCCAGGCGGCGTTCATGGCGCCGAGCCCGCGGGCGGCGGCCATTCCGCCTCGTAGCGCGACAGCCAGATCCAGACCGCGGCCGTGCCGTTCGTCAGGCGCGCGGCCGCGGCGCCCAGGCCCAGCGCATCGGCCAGCCGGACCTCGGCGCGCAGCACCAGGTCGTCGCGCCGCACGTCCTGCTCGATGACGCGCACGCGGCGCTTCGCCAGTTCCCTGAGCAGCCCGACGCAACGGTCGCGCGGGCTCTTGATGCGCAGGAACATCACGGGTTCGAAGGGCCCGCGGCCCGCCGGGTCGGTGAAGGTGTGGACCTCGGGCGCGCGCAGCACCAGCTGGGTGCCGTAGGCATCCCGCAGCAGCTGCTGCGCCTCCTCGAGCGCCGCTTCGCTGGCGGCATAGATCCGGCCGCCGCGGCCTTCGCAGACCACCTGGTAGCGCTCGGGCCGCGACAGCCAGTCGACCGGGCCGCGGGTGGCGAACAGCGGCAGGCCGGGGGCGCCCGGCAGCAGCGCCTGCCGCAGCGGGTAGGCGTCCAGGGATTCGGGCGCGCTCATCGGGGCACCGCCTTCATGCCGGTGCCCAGGCGGGCATCGGCGGCTTCCGGTTGCGTGCGGGTGGCGTACGGCACCACCAGCACGTCGGCGGTGGCCATGCCCAGCACGCGCTGGGCCACGCTGCCCAGCAGGAAGTCCGCCAGGGCCGCGAGCGGTCCGTGGCGCTGCCGCTTGCCCACGACCAGCAGCTCGGCGCCGCGGGCCTGCTGCTGCACCGCGGCCTGGCGTGCCGGGTCGCCCTGGCCGATCGCCGAGACCACCCGGCGCTCCGGCGCGGGCGGCGCCGAATCGCTGAGCCAGAACATGCGTTCGCGCGCCTCGCCCAGGCGCTGGTGGCGGCTGGCCTTGAGCGCCTGTTCCGAGGCGTCGGCCAGCCGCAGCCGGCCCTCGGGCGCGCCGGACAGCGCGTGGAACAGCTCGACCTCGGCGGTGCCGTCCAGCGCCCAGGCCAGGCCCACCATGCGCTGGGAGGCCGGCGTGAAGTCCACCGCCACCAGCAGTCGGCGGTAACGGTGCAGCGCCTCGCGCTGCGTCACGAGCACGGGGCAGGCCACGGCGCGCAGCAGCCGCGTGACCGGCGAGCCGCCGAAGCCCGCCGGGCTGCCGCGCTCGCAGTCCGCGTCGACCACCAGCAGGTCGACCCGGCGCGCGGCGGCGCGCACGTCCGCGAGGTGGCCGCTGCCCGGGGCGTGGGGGATGCACTTGACCAGGATGCCGAAGCGGGCGGCGATCTCCTGTGCCAGGGCCGACGTGCGGGCCGCGGCGTCGCTGTCGGCGCAGCGGCCCAGGGCCGGCGCGGCATAGAGGATCTTCAGCAGGGCGCGGTGTTCGGCGGCGATCAGCCCCGCGCGCGCGACCGCGCGGCGGCTGGGGGCCGAGAGATCGGTCAGGGCCAGGATCGATTGGATGTTCATCGTTGTTCTCCGCAGGGATGGACGGCACCGCGGCGACGCGGCGGGCCGCGGGCCTTCGGTGGGCGTCGGCAGCGCCGGGCGGCGTGCAGACGTGGCAGTGGGTCCGCCGGGGCGGGGCGGCTCAGGCGAGGGCGGCGAGGGACGCCGGGGGCCGGCGCGTGGCGTGGCCGGGCGTGTCGTCGATCAGGGGCGCAAGCTGCCCGGGCATGGAGGGGCGCATCGGCACTCCGATGGTGCGCAGCCCGCACGGACGTGCGGGCGCGCTACGGCGCGGGACGGGTGCCCGGCGGTCGATGGTGTGCGCTGAAGAAAGGGAGGCTGACCGCCGGGCTCAGGAATGTGCGAGGGTCTGATGTGACCCTGCCGTCGGCCCGGCGAACCCGAAAAAGGCCGGTCGGCGCGCCGCCGTCCACCCGTCGCGAGCGCGATGGCCGCAACAGAAGGTAGGGAGGAAGGGGGCCTGACCGTGCATGGGCCGGAGTCTAGGCCGGCCTCCGGATCGCTACAACAGAAGCCACACACCCTTTGCCAGATTGACAAACGCGAATCGCGGTCCGGCGCCTCTGGGCGGATCGCGGGGGGTCGGCCGGCCGATCCGTGTCCCGAATGGCCTAGGTAATAAACGATCCCGGGACAATTGCGCAAATCTTCGGGGTATGTGTAAGCTTTTGTACTCTTACTAGTATTATTGTTTTAACATTTCATTCACAAGTTGCACCATTTCGGTGCGTGAAATGAATATGAAACACCAGGCTACCCACGTTCTCCACTGCCCGACCCTCGCGTCGCGCACCTCGCCTGCCATGCCGGCGGGCATTCTCTCGACCCGGCGTACCGCGGCCCGCTTCGCCATCCACGCGATCGCCCTCGCTTCGGTGCTGACGATCTCGGTCTGGCCCACGGCCGGCGTGCAGGCGCAGACCACCATCGTGTCCGGCGGCGGCAACGGCAGCCGGGCCGACCGTGACGAAGGCCAGGGCGGCGTGGGCGGGCTGGCGGGCGGCGGCGGCGGCGGCGCCGGCGGCTATTCCACCGACCCCGATCCCGGACTGGGCGGCAACGGCGGCGCGGGTGCGCAGGTCGGCACGCCAGCCCAGGCCGGCACGGCGGGCGGCAACAACAGCACCGCCAGCGGCGCGAGCGGCGGTGCGGCCGGCGGGTCCGACCTGAGCGCGGGCGGCGGCGGCGGCGGTGGCGGCGCGTTCTCCACCTCCAACGGCAGCCCGGGCGGCGCCGGCGGCGCGGGCACCCAGGACGCCAGTGCGTCCGTGACGCTGGGCGGCGACCTCACCGGCACGGCCGGCGCGAACCCGCCGCCGGCCATCGTCTACTCGGGCGGCGGTGGTGGCGGTGGCGGCGGCCTGGTGCTGACGGGCGCGGGCGCGACCGTCGACACCGCGGGCCACACGGTCACCGGCGGCGCGGGCGGCTCCACGATGTGGGACGGCGCGGGCGGCGGCGGTGCCGGCCTGGCATTGGTCAACGGCGGCAGCGTGGTGAACGCCACCGGCCGCATCGTCGGCGGCGTGGGCGGCAACGGCTACAACGGTGGCGAAGGCGGCAGCAGCGTCTTCCTCTACCAGGGCGGCAGCCTCGACAACGGCGCCGGCGGCCAGCTGACGGGCGGCGCAGGCGGCACCGGCGGCATCGTCGATGTCGGCGGAAATGAACCCGGCCGCGGCGGCAACGGCGGCGACGCGGTGCGCAGCAACGGCGGCCAGATCACCAACGCCGGCACGGCGCAGGGCGGGACCGGCGGCGTGGCCACCCTGGCCGGCAACGGCGGCAACGGCGTCGTCGCCAGCGGCTCGGCCAGCGTGACCAACACCGCCGCGGGCCAGATCCTCGGCGGCACCGGCGGTGCCGTCGGCGGCACCGAAACCGCCTCGGTGGCGGGCCGGGGCGGCAGCGGCGTGGTGCTGCTGGACGCCGGCGCCACGGTGAGCAACGACGGCACGGTGCGCGGCGGCGACGCCGGCCTCGCCACGGCCGGCACGGGCGCGGCGGGCGGCGTCGGCATCACGGGTTCGGCCGCGGGCGGCAACACCGTGGTCAACGCCGGCCGCATCTCGGGCGGCTTGGACAGCAGCGGTGCGGTGCGCGCCAACGCGGTCGCACTCCAGGGCTCGGGCAACCGGCTCGAACTGCGCGCCGGCGGCGTCTTCGACGGCAACGCCGTCGTGGCACCGGGCGGCAGCAACAACACGCTGGCGCTGGGCGGCGACGCCACCGCGACCGCTTTCGACGTGGCCACCATCGGCACCGCCTTCCAGGGCTTCGATGCCTTCCACAAGAGCGGCACCAGCGTCTGGACGCTGACCGGCGCCCAGGCTGGCGTCACGCCCTGGACCGTCGACGCCGGCGTGCTGGCGCTGACCGGCAACGCCAACCTGGGCGCTGCATCGGGCACCCTGACGCTCAACGACGGTACGCTGCGCCTGGCGGCCGACGGCCTGCAGATCGCCAACGCGGTCACGCTGGGCACGGGCCAGCCGACGGTCGACACCGGCGCCTTCACCGGCACGCTGGCCGGCGCGGTCGGCGGCAGCGGCGCGCTGACCAAGGTCGGCACCGGCACGCTGGTGCTGACGGGGGCCAACACCTACGGCGGCGCCACCACCGTCGGCCAGGGCACGCTGCGCGCGGGCGCGGCCAACACGCTGAGCGCGGCCTCGGCCCACAGCGTGGCGGCCGGCGCCACGCTCGACGTGGGCGGCTTCAACCAGACCGTGGCCTCGCTCAACAACGCGGGCACCGTCTCGCTGCTGAGCGCCGCCCCGGGCACCACCCTGACCGTGAACGGCAACTACGTCGGCAACGGCGGCGTGCTGCGCCTGGGCACGGCCCTGGGCGACAGCGGCAGCGCGACCGACCGCCTGCTGCTC